>WFLX010096171.1_pt1 | contig 10849 bp, 8 predicted proteins | sample 4967041 | NCBI WGS metagenome assembly WFLX01 (sample SAMN12857096, study PRJNA449069) | gut metagenome | isolation source: stool from male and female vole | host: Microtus ochrogaster | place: USA:Florida | collected 2017
CGGCGTTTCAATTTCCTATGAACCTTCGTGGAAAGAAATCGAAGAAAATTTTTCAAGCCGCATTCCGAACGAAAATGAAATTCTTGATTTGATGAAAAAAAATCGCGAGCGAGATTTTTTGGTGGGAACGACATTGAGCGGACCTCACCGCGACAAAATTCAATTTTTGCGAAATGGAAAAAATTTTGTTCCGGTCGCGTCGATGGGACAACGCCGCCTCATCGCGCTTTTGCTTCGAGTGAGTCAGGCGGTTTTTTACAGCCAAGCAATCAAGGAAAAGCCCGTGCTTTTGATGGACGATGTTTTGCTCGAACTTGATCCCGAAAAACGCCAAAAGATAACTTCGCTTTTGCCGGAATACGAACAACTTTTTTGCACATTTTTGCCGGGCGAACCTTACGAACGATACAAGCGTTCCACCACGAAAATTTTTCATGTGGAAAAAGGCGAATGGAATGAAATTGAAAAATGAAAAATTCAGGAAAATAAAATGAATGAAAATAATTTTATTTCAGGCGCGGAAATTGTTTCGGCGTTTTTTGAAAATATCGAAAAACAGAAACTCGAAAGCAATTCGAAAATTCTTACCGCCTGGAAAAAAACCGTGCAGAAAATTTCCGGAAACGGCGTGCAACTTTTCGACCACAGCCGCGTGGTGGATTTTAAAAACGGAATTCTTCTCGTGGAAACCGACCATCCCGCGTGGAGCCAAATGTTGCAGTTTCACAAAAAATTTATTCTTACTGGGATGAATCGAATTTGCGCTGATGCCAAAATTGAATCGCTTGCGTTTCGCGTGCGCGGAAGCAACGCAGTTTTGGCGGATTCGGGCAAAAAAATTGCCGCCGCAGAAATGAAAAAATATTCCGAAAAACTCGCCGCCGAAGAAAAAATTCTTTCGGAAAAAGGATTTTTTGGAAAAGAAAAAAATTTCGCCGAAAACGAAAATTCAAAAAATGACGAAGATTTGCCAGAAAATTTAAAAGAAATTTTTGCAAGAATGAAATCAGGAAGAAAATGAAAATGCACGCGCGATTTTTCAAAAACGTGCGGTTTTTGGAAAAAGTGAAATTTTTCGCAGGTCTTTTCACAAAGCAAATTTTTCAGTATAATGATTTAAATTGGCGGCGCGGTTTTGCGCGCGCATTTTAGGAAAAATTTATGAACGATCCTTTTTCACAATTGCTTCCGAGCACTTTTCATTTTTATTATTTGCATACGACGCAACTTGTTTTGTTGCTTGGCATCGTTATGTTTTTTGGCGCGCTTGGCGGACGCATTTTCAAAAAATTGAAGATTCCGCAAGTCGTCGGCTACATCGTCATCGGAATTATCATCGGCTCTTCCGGCTTGCAGATTTTGGGAAAAAACACGATTGAAGCCTTGAATCCGGTGAGCACAGTCGCGCTTTCGATGATTGGATTTTTGGTCGGCGGCGAGTTAAAATTGAACGTTGTAAAAAAATATGGAAAGCAATTTTTGGGAATTCTTTTGTTCGAAGCAATCACGCCTTTTTTCATCGTGGGCGGAATAATTTTCGCCGTCACGCTTGGCGTCACGAAAAATTTGAATTTGGCGATTTCGCTCGGCTTGATTTTGGGCGCGATTTGTTCTGCCACCGCGCCCGCNGCCACCANCGACGTTTTGGCGGAATACAGAACGCGCGGNCCGCTCACGACGATTGTCTATGGNATTGTCGCGATGGACGATGCNGTCGCGCTGATTTTGTACGCAGTGGCGAACACGATTTCCGCTCCGCTTTTGNATGGAAATTCCGTTTCTTTNGGAATGCAATTGNTGATGATTGCGAAAGAAATTTTCGGCTCGATTTTGCTGGGCGGCGTTTTCGGAATTCTTTTGGGAACGATAATTCGCAACATCATGACCGAAGAAGGAAGAATTCTTTCGTTCGCGCTTGGAAGCCTTTTTTTGTGCACGGGAATTTCGATGACGNTGAATTTGGACAACATTCTTTGCGCGATGTCGCTCGGATTTTTTATGGTGAATTTCGCGCCGAAAAAAACTTTGCCGGTTTTCAAACTCGTGGAAAAATTCACGCCGCCAGTTTACGTTTTGTTTTTCGTGCTCGTCGGCGCGAAACTTGACATTTGGATTATCACGCCGTATTTGGGATTGCTCGCGATAATTTATGTTCTCGGCAGAACTTTCGGAAAAGCGCTCGGCTCGATGCTNGGCGCGCTCGTCACGAAAGCGCCGGACACCGTGCGAAAATATTTGCCGTTCTGCTTGCTTTCGCAGGCGGGAGTGGCGATCGGACTTTCGATTGCGGCGGGCAACGATTTTCCGAATTCAGTCGGTCCGCAAATTCTTTTGATAATCACGGCGACTACATTTATCGTTCAGCTCGTGGGACCGATTTTNGTAAAGTACGGCGTTACAAAAGCGGGCGAAGTGGGACTCAATGTCACGGAAGACGACATCAAGAAAAATTCCAAATTGAAAGACGTGACTTGGGGCGCGGAAAAAATTTGTTGCGCGACTTCTCCGGCAATCGTTTTGGAGACGGATACAATCAGCTCGATTTTGGATTTGTTCAGCCGCCACAACAATTTGAATTATGCCGTAAAATCCGCCGACGGAAATTTGGTCGGCGTGATTTCGCTCGAGCAAATAAAGGAGACGCTCCAAATCGGCGAGATGGCGGAAAGCATTTTGGCAATGGACATAATGGATTCGCCGTTCGTGACTTGTTCGCCTGAGGACAGCTTGCCCGAAGCCTACAAAATGTTCGANGANTATGACACGGAATCCATTCCGATTGTCAGCGACGACGGCGAAATGCTTGGCGTCGCCGAAAAGCCGACGCTCGACCATTACGTTCATACGCGCATATTTGAATTGCACAGAAAACTCGAAAAACTCGGATGAGGCGAGCGGGCGAAATCAAGCATCTTGGAAATTGAAATTTCTTTGACGCTTGATTTTATTCAGAAAAATGAATTTCATTTTTCGTGAAATTTTAGTATATTTATATAAAGTGGAAATTTGAATTTCGACACAGGAGATTTTTATGGAAGAACTTGAAGCGAAAGTAAAAGAAGCGTTGGAAGCGTTCCGGCCGCAATTGCAGGCGGACGGCGGCGACATGGAATTCATTTCGATTGACGANGAAAAGCGCGTCCATTTAAAATTGCTCGGCGCGTGCGGNTCGTGCCCGATGGCGACNATGACGCTGAAAATGGGCGTGGAGCAATATTTGAAGGACGCTTGTCCCGAAGTGAGCGAAGTGGTGAACGACACGCCGATGCCCGACTATGAATTTTAATTTTGAATTCTAACTTTGAATTTTTGGAATTGAGATTCAATTTAAAATGGCTCTCAATTGAATTTTGAAAAAAGGAATTTTAAATGAAAATTGAAAAAGATAAAATCGTCGCCATTGAATATTCGCTCAAAGACGCGGAAGGAAATGTCATCGATTCTTCGGCGAATTCCGGAAGTCCGCTTGAATATTTGCACGGCCACGGAAATTTGATTCCCGGGCTTGAAAAAATTTTGGAAGGAAAAAATCCCGGAGAAAAATTCAGCGCGGTCATTCCGCCTTCGGAAGGCTACGGCGAAGTGAATCCGCAACTCGTGGTCGAAGTGCCGCGCGCCCAATTCGACGTGGACGGTGAAATAAAAGTTGGAATGCAATTTTACGCGCAGTCGAACGCCGGCCCTGTGATGGTTCGCGTTTCAAAAATTTCCGACGACAAAATCACGATTGACGGCAATCACGATCTCGCGGGCAAGACGCTTTATTTTGACGTGGAAGTAAAATCCGTTTCCGATGCGAGCGCGGAACAAATNGAAGCCGGCTCGGTTTATCTCGGCGGATGNGGCGGCGGTTGTTCGTGCGGAGGNGGCTGTGGCGGAAGTTGCGGCGAAGGCGAAGGTTGCGCGGGCGGATGCGGCGGTGGCTGCGGAAATTGCGGAAGCTGATTCAGGCGTGAATTTTTTTAACGCCGAATTTTAAAATTCGCTTTTCGCNTTGTGATTTTTCGTTTCAANTCCGAGCGNGGCGAGAATTTTTTTCGTATTGATTTCTTTCGAAGCGTCTTCCATTTGCACGATTACGTCGGCGATTTCTTTGTAGCGAGCATTTCGCCGCGTAAAAAAATCGTGAAAAATTTCGCGCACGTCTTTTTCCGTGCGCGGATTTTTGTCTGCGATGTANGCCGGCAAATTCCGAATCGTGCTTGTCGAAAAATCCGCTTCATTCACGATGCGGTCGGCGGCGGTGTTTTCGTTCGCCTGCAAAAAAATTATCGTGCCGAAACTTTTTAAAATTTCCAAGGCATTTTNGTTTTCGCAAATTCCGCCGCCAGTCGCCACGACGAACGAAGGCTTTTCGCGCGTTTCCGATTGCGCGGCTTTGTCGCGAATTTCCTGCGATGATTTTTGATTTTGCGTTTCGAAAAATTCGGCGAGTTTTTGGCAAGCGTTTTTTTCCGCTTCCATAAATTTTTCTTTTCCGAATTTCGCGTAAATTTCCCGAGGCGAAATTCCTTCGTGCTTTTGAATCAAATCGTCCGTGTCAAAAAATTCCAATTCGAGCTGCGAGGCAATTATTTTTCCCTGCGTGCTTTTTCCGCAATGTTTTATTCCGACAAAAATTAACGCGCGTCCAAAATTTTCCGTCTGCATTTTCATTTCCAACTTTTGAAATTATATCGATTTTTATTGCAAAAGTCCACAGTTTGCGTTATCCTATGAATATGAATTTGAATGTTTACGCGCCGATGCTTTTGTGCCTTGTTCCGCTCATTTCGACTTTTCTTTTGCTCGCGATTCTCGTTCCGGAAATTTCTGTGCCGCGAGAATTTCTTGCCGTGCTCGCAGGACTTCTCGCGTTCGTTCCGATTGTGATTTTGCAATTTTTATTTTTGAGCGGACGGCGAGAAATGTTCATGCGCTCGAATCTTTTTTTGAGCATAATTCATTCGCTGATTTTTTTCGGGCTGATTGAAGAAGGCGTGAAANCCGCCGCGCTTNTGGTCTTGAANGCGCGCGGCGAAAGTTTGAGAAATTTTTTCGCNTATTCGATTTTGGCTGGAATGGCTTTGGGCTGCTTTGAATCCGTCGTTTATCTTTTGACGGCTTTGGGAACGCGGCCGCAAGTTTCGNCGGATTTTTTGCAAATGATTTTTTTGCGGATGACAAGCGCGCTCGTNATTCACACGCTGTGCGCCGGGCTTGGCGGACTTTGCATTTTTCACAGCAAAAATATTCGGCGGAATTTTTCTCCGCTTTTCTTCGCGATTTTCATTCACGGAATTTATGATTTTTTTGCGGCGTTCAATTCGCCTTTAAAATATTTTTCTGTGGCGGTGATTTTGCTCGCGGTTTTNGAATGCAGAATTTTTTATTTGCGCACGCGGGAAAATCTTGTTTCGGAAAAATCTTCCGCATCGAAAATTTCCGATTCGGAAAAGACGATTGAAATTCCGAAAAGTCCTGCTTTGGTGATTTCGGTGAAAGGCGAAAAAAAATCNCAGTCGCAAATTCAAAAAANTCAAATGGAGGAAAAAATGTTCTTTGGAAAAAATGCCGAGGACGGCGCGGAGGATTTTGAAAAAATTCAGGCGGAAGCAGAAGCGGCGATAAAGGCGGAGGAAAGCAAAAAGTCCGTTTCGAAAAAATCCGCGAAGCCGAAAAACGATTCTGAAAAAACTGTCGTGAAAAATTCCGTGGNAAAAAAATCNGTCGGAAAAACTGCCGCGAAAAAAATTTCGGAAAAGACGATTGAGAAAAAGTCTGTGGAAAAAAATTCTGCAAAAAAAGATTCCGCAAAACGTGCGGCGAAATCGTCGTCATCAAAAATTTCTGCGGCAAAATCGAAATCTGCTTCCGAAAAAAAATCGACGAAGAAATCGCCGCAGGAAAAAATTTCTTCAAAGAAAATTTCCGCTGAAAAAACGGCGGTTGTGAAGAAATCAAATTCCGGGAAAAAAACTGCGGGCGCGGCTACGAAAAAATCAAAGTAACCGCGAGTTTTGTTTTTCAAAGTTCGCGCGTTTTAAAAAGTTTGAAAGTTGTTCTCGCAACGAATTGAACGAAGTGGCGCGAAATTTCCGCCGCACTTTTTTTGAATTTTTATGGAGTGAAAAAATAATGGCGAATGGAATTGAAGATTTGCAGGAAAAAAATAAAAATCGTCCGGCCGCGCTTTCGAAAAACCAGTTCACGCAATGGAAAAATTTTCAGGGGCGCGAGGACGCGGAAATGCTGGAAGAAAAATCTTCGCGCTGGAACGCGCAAAAGGCAGCNCGCTCTCGCCGCGAATATGACGCTTGGCGCGACGAGTGAAAAGTGTCGCAAGNTTTGGTTTTCTGTCACACAAAAANAATTGCAAGTCATGCTTTTTGCCCCCTGCGGGAAATCCCACTTACAATTCTCCGCCGACGCCTTTGAATTTTTCGACGAGCGCGACGATTTTTTGAAAGACGGTCTGCTTTTTNGTCAGGTAATTCGGATTCAAGGGNCTCATCTTGGGGAGGATGGCATTCAATTCCGTTCCGTTTTCGCTGGCGTATTCTTTTTTCAATGAAATGGCAATGTAGCGTTTCGCGGCATCCTCGTTTAAATTTTCTTCGGCAATCAAATCGACGACTTCTTTTCGCAGTTCTTTTTGCGCGTATTTGAAGAAGTCGTCAATAAGACTCGCGTTGTCGCTGATTTCGTCAAGGTTTGTTTCGTTGATAAAACCTATAACCAAAGATTCTTTTGCCCTGTTGTCAATGCTTGATCGGATAAGGCGGCGGATGTCTTCCACCAACGCTTTTTTGTCCTGTTTTTTCTTGTTGTTTTCAAAAACCAATGCGAGTATATAATCAAGGTTTATCTCCTGTGATTTGAGGAGGTCAACTTCAAAAACAATGTCGTTCCAATCAAGAGTCAGGGCATCTTTTTTGTCCGCGGCTTTCTGTCTGCGAAGCCACTCGCGTATGTCGTTATATGCCGAGCGGTAGTCTTGAATTTCACGGACAGTCGGAATCGTGATACTCCGCATTGACGCTATGTCCTCGTCGTCAAGATAATACTTTGCCTTGAATTCTTCCACGGCCTGCGGATTCGACATATCAACATGCTGCAATGCCTGAAGCCCCGCAAACTCATCGTAATTCTGAAGGATGTTTTCTACCCGCAAATATTCGCCGAAAAGTTCGACAAAATCGCGCTTGTCGCTTTCTTTCGTGATTTCGGACGGATCGGGAAATTTCTCTTTCAGTTCCTTGATGACTTCCAAATAGCCACGACAAGACGCGCCGCTCACATTGTCGTTAAAGCCGTTCATATATTCCTTGTAGCTTTTTTCAAGAATCACATTGGCTTTGTTTTTGTCTCCGAACAAAGTGATGGCATCAACGGTGGACTGCTCCAAATTCCTGAACGTGACAATGTTTCCGAATGTTTTTGTCGTGTCATAAATGCGGTTCGTCCGCGAATACGCCTGAATCAATCCGTGGTAGCGCAAGTTCTTGTCTACAAACAGCGTGTTCAGTCTCGGCGCGTCGAAGCCNGTGAGGAACATTCCCACGACGATCAAAAGGTCTATTTCCTGATTTTTGACGCGCTTGGACAAGTCTTTATAATAGTTCTCAAATTCCTTTGAGTCCGTGCTGTAGTTCGTNTTGAAAAGTTTGTTGTAGTNCTCAATGGCGGCGGACAAGAATTCTTTTGAGCTGACTTCCATCGCGTCGGTCTCAAAACTCTCGTCTTGAATTTCGCCAACGGCGTTCTGCTCTTCGTTGGCGGCAAATGAAAATATCGTGGCGACTTTCAGCGGCTTCTCGGAATTTTCTTGCAGCGTCTTGAACGCTTCGTAATACAGTTTTGCGGCGTCAACGCTGCTCACGGCAAACATAGCGTTAAAACCGCAGCTAGTGGGTGAAAGCCGGTGCGTTTTTTGCCGGTATACATTCAGTATGTACTGGGTGATTTCTTTTATGCGTTCCGGATGAAGCAACGCTTCCTTGTTCTCTGCGGCGGAAAGTTTTTTCTCATCCTGTTCCGATTCGATTTTCTTAAAGCGCGGGCGGACATCGTTGTAATCGACTTTGAATTTCAAGACTTTCTCGTCGCGGATAGCGTCGGTAATCACATACGAATGCAACTCCCTGCCAAAAACGGAAGCCGTCGTTTCCGCGCCCAGCGCGTTTTCCGCGAAAATAGGCGTTCCCGTAAATCCGAACTGATAGTAAAACTTGAATTTCTTTTTTATGTTTTTCTGCGCCTCGCCAAANTGGGAGCGGTGGCACTCGTCAAAAATGAATACGACCTGCTTCTGATAAATCGGCATGCTGCCTTCTGATTTGATAAGGTTGTTGAGCTTTTGAATGGTGGTGACGATAATCCTGTTGTCGTCCTTTTCGATGTTGCGTTTAAGTCCTGCGGTGCTTTCCGAGCCGTTCACGCTGTCGGGAGAAAAACGCCTGTATTCGCTTATTGTCTGAGCGTCAAGGTCTTTTCGGTCAACGACGAAAAACACTTTGTCTATAAAATCAAGTTGCGTCACAAGCTGCGCCGCTTTAAAGCTGGTGAGCGTTTTGCCTGAGCCGGTGGTATGCCAGATATATCCGCCGCTTTCGCTTTTGCTCCAGTTTTTTGTCCAATACGAGCTTCTTATTTTCCACAGCAGACGTTCGGTCGCCGCAATCTGGTACGGACGCATCACAAGGAGCGTGTCGTGCGTGTCAAATACCGAATATGTGAAAAGCACGTTAAGGAGCGTGTTTTTCTGAAAGAACGTCGCCGTAAAATCCTTCAAATCTTTTAGAAGCGTGTTGTCCGACTTCGCCCAGTTCATCGTAAAATCAAAGCTGTTTTTGTCGCGNTTTGTCGTGTTCGCAAAGTAGCGGCTGTCCGTGCCGTTCGAGATGACGAAAACCTGAAGATATTTATACAGAGAATGCTCGGAGTTGAAGCTTTCCTTGCTGTAACGGTGTACCTGATTGAACGCTTCCTTGATTGCGACACCGCGCTTTTTNAGCTCGACATGGACNAGCGGCAGGCCGTTCACCAATATGGTAACGTCATATCGGTTTGCGTGAGTTCCTGTCTGCTCAAACTGCCTGATTACCTGCACTTTGTTCCGNAGCAGATTCTTTTTGTCTACAAGATAAATGTTCTGAATGTGACCGTCGTCAAACACAAAGTCAAAAATATGGTCGTTGTGAATTTTCCGTGTCTTGTCCGTGATTGTGTCGCCGGGCTTGTCAAGGTATGTCTCCACATATCGTTCCCATTCGCCGTCAAGAAAGCGCACGTTGTTGAGCGATTCCAGCTGGACGCGCACATTGGCAAGCATCGCGGCTGAATTCTTTATATTCGGAAGATACTCGTATCCCTGATTTTGCAAGTCGCCGATAAATTCCCGCTCCAAGTCTGTCTCTGACTGGTAGCAGTCGCAAANCATCAACTCCTTTATGTATTTGTCCAACACAATAAAATTTTTGGATTCTGCAACGGNGGTATAGTCTGTCATAAACNCTCCCTCTAGTTTGTGAAATAATATTATACCACANTTTNCAANTTTTTGAAANCCAGCANCTTGTCGCCGGTTGGTTCGACAGGNTCACCAACCGCTTCTTTTTGCTTAAGTTCAGCAACCTGTTTCTTTTGCTACGCTAGCGATTTTGTAAACGAGGTCATTGAACTTGCAAAAAGCAAAATGTGGTCATTGAGTCTCTGAAACATCGGTCATTGAGCCTGCGAAAGACGAAATGAGGTCATTGAGCCTTCAAAAATCAAAATGAGGTCATTGAGCCTGTCGAAATGACCGAACGTCTTCAAACGAAAGCAGCTTGTCGCGGTAGTATTCGTACTGCTTTTTCCTTGCCTCTATTTCGGCGGGAATGCCCTGTTCTATGTCCGTCACAAGGCTGTGGAATTTGTCCAAAATTTCCACAATCCAATTTTGTATTTCAATTGGGGGTAGGGGGATTACGATGGAACTGATGGACGGTACACTCGCATGAACAACTTTTGATTTGATTTTTCCTTTGCTTTTCTGCTGTTGTGCATCTGTAGTAGAAAGCGCATACGCAAGATACTTCGGGTTTTGCCTGTGCTTCATTACGACAATATCCCCACCTGCCAAACATTTTTCCTTGCCGACATACGCGCATGATTTTGCGATTTCCTCCACGCTTTCGCCCGTAATGGCAAACAGTATGTCACCGTACTCGAAATATTTCTTCGACGCTATACTCTCTTCGTCCGTATGCGACACGCATTCATCAAACCAAATGTCGTAAGTGGTGTATATCTCACCGTACCGCACACATGGCATGCCTTCTACCGTTACTTCGTCGCGCTTTATGCCCGCCCCACGATACATTTCGGTCGCAATTTCACCGAGCGGAAGCCATTGCGCAATTTTCTCTAATAGGTAATACCCCCCCCCATTACTTGTGTCTTTGAAGTCAAGCAATAAATCCCGGTAATATTCGTATTGCTTTTTGCGCGCTTCGATTTCGGCGGGCAGACCTTGCGAAAGGCTGTTCGCGAGCATCTCGAATTTGTCTAAAATGCTTACGATTCTCTTTTGCGTTTCAATTGGTGGCAGGGGGATTTCAAAGTCCATGACGGCGTTCTTGTCGCCACGTAGCATTTTCGCGCCTTTCGCATTGCTGTTATTGTAGTGGAAAAATCTTTCAGATGACAAACAGTGATACAAAAACCTTTCTTGAATTGCTTGTTCATCTTTTATCTGAACAACCAGCACATCGCCGTTAGTGCCGCCATCGCAATCAGCAAGCCATATCTTTTTCAAATAGGGGCGGATATTCCCTATCAAAATATCGCCGCGCTTGTACGCAATGCAACTGTACTCTGTGGGTAC
>WFLX010031814.1_pt1 | contig 10847 bp, 11 predicted proteins | sample 4967041 | NCBI WGS metagenome assembly WFLX01 (sample SAMN12857096, study PRJNA449069) | gut metagenome | isolation source: stool from male and female vole | host: Microtus ochrogaster | place: USA:Florida | collected 2017
GCAACCAAAGCAGAGAGTCAGGAGATTATCAACAGGAAGTCCGTTAATACCGGGCTCCCCGAGGATTATGTGCCCTCGGTTAAGGAACTTCAGGGCTATCTCGCCAAGTGGGATACGCTCAATGTTTATGTTGAGCATGAGGCCGCGCTGGAGATGCTTTTTCGCACTGACCCGGAATTCCGCCGCAATACGAGTCTGCGCCACATTATTGTGAAATGTGCGGTGCTCAACGATTTCTACGCAACCAACATCTACCAGATTGAGCCGGTTGCCCGAAACATTGCCTCGATAGCTAATTTCGACGNGCGNCTTNANNGCGGCGACCGTTCGCTNGNCGATAAGATTGCANATGTCGGTGACCGNGNGNACTACTCGTTTGCCACCAAGTATTGCTCACACCATAGGCCCGAACTGTTTCCGATCTACGACCGCTATGTGCGCGACGTGTTGCTGTTCTTGCGCCGCAAATATCCCAAAGTACTTAAGTTCAAGACCAAGCAGAGCCTCAAGGACTACAACACATTCGTTGAAGCAATCGAGGCGGTTAGAGATAATTTCGGCCTGCAGGACTACTCGTTTAAAGACATTGACCGCTATTTGTGGCAATTAGGAAAAGACTACTATAATCCCTACGCTAAATAAACCAATTAAATTTTCAATCACATGGCAGTAAAGAAAACCGCTGACGGCAANATGGATAAGCGCACCAAGGAGTATAAGGATCTCCAGGAGCGCCTGGCCAAAGCCCGCGCTGCAAAAGCAAAATCAACAACACCCAAAAAGCAAACAACCCAACTGAAGAGGACCGCTTCGGGCAAGGTTGACAAACGAACCAAAGAAGGCAAGGAAATCGCCGAACGCATGGCCAAGGCCCGCAAGGCAAAGAACTCGCTTGCCAATCGTATCAAACGCCTCTTCCGCTAACCTTAAATTTCGAATAATAATGAAAACGCCTACTATCACATTAGCTTCAATATTAGCCGCTATTATCTGGGCCGACGGTGAATTCTCCGACGTTGAACGCACTGCCATCGCCGAAATCGCCGAAGCGCTCGGCATTTCAGAAAAAGAACTGACAATGAACGTTACTGCCGCCTTGGTGGAGCTGAAAAACATGGACGAAGAGAAGGCGACCGAGTTTGCCGTTAAACACGCCGCCAAGGTCGACGACGAAGAAACCGGCGAAGTGTACCAGGCTCTGCTGCAAATGGCGCTGTGCGACAACGTTCTGACCTACGGCGAGGTGCACAATCTCCTGGCCCTCGCCGAAGCACTGGACATTGACCAGGACGCAGCAGTTTTGATGCTCTGCGACCTCGTTAAGACCGAGCCGGAACTCGAGGTTTCATTTGAGCCCGACGAAGAGTAATTAGTAATTAGGAATTATAGATAATGAGCAATTCATTTATTAACTTGGCTCGGGCTTGTGCCCTGGGTTTCTTGTTTATCCTTTCGGCCGGTATTCTCAGCGCCGAGAGCGTTAAGCAGGTGGCCGACGACTATTCCCAGAGCAGTTCAAAGTATATTACCGACTATGGCAGGGTGCTCAATGATGAAACGTTTGACGACATTGACCGTATGGCTGCCGACCTCCAGTCGCGCACTGGCGTTAAGACCGTAGTTGCCATTATNAACGAAANCGAAGGCGNGCGCGACATCAATAGTTTCGCAGAAAGTCTTGCTCAGGAAATCTGCACTGACACCAATGGTGTTCTGCTGCTAATCTCGATGGACGACCGGGAAGCGGTAATTCTTCCCTGCAGTACACTCGCATCTACTCTCACCGACCGCAAGTGTAGCAATATTATCAATGATGAGCTCGTTGCAAAATTCCGCGATCAAAAATATAACACAGGAATTTATAACACGGTTTCTGTTATCGAAGAAACGCTAACGAAAGGAGTCCAAAGCTCATCGAATCAATTAGCAAACTTAGACGGCAACGACTCCGATCAAAAGTCCGATAAGTGGCCGATTGACAATAATACGTTATTGATTATTCTTGTATGCGTAATTCTTGTTGGTTGTGGCATTTATCTAATATGCAAAAAAACTAAAGGAGAAAAATGCCCTAAATGCGGCGCAAAACTTCAGGAAACTCATTTGTCTGCGGACTCTGATGCTCTGAACGATGAGCAGAAACTCGAACGCCGCATAGGCGCGNTGCANTATAAGGGGCTCGTATGTCCGAAGTGTCAGTACACCTCCGTAACCGAAGGGGTTAAAAGCCCTCAGTTTGAAACATGTCCGAAGTGCAACGCCCACACTTATCGCAAAATTGAAGCTAAGGTTGCAAAAGAGGCCGGGTTCTTCAAGAGCGGAAAGGAAGTTGAAATGTTTGAATGCGCTAATTGTCATTACCATACTGAAAGAGAGAAGATGGTTAGTTCCGGTGCCGGTAAAGCGGCAAGCGCGGCGGCTCCCATCGCAATGATGGGTGCTACTATAGGGGTTAGCAAACTGCTCGGCGATGATAATAAGTCGAAAGCGGATGCCAATCCGATTAGTTCACTTTCATCTTTTTTTGGCGGCAAAGAAAACGGCCGAGATAATGACCGCGACCGTGACCGCGACCGTGACCGCGACCGCGACCGTGACCGCGACCGCGACAGAGACAGAGACAGAGACCGAGACCGTGACCGCGACAGAAACCGTGACTCCCGCAATGGTGGCGGCAGATGGTAATTTAAATAAATTAAACTAAATCATTATAACAATGGCAAATAAGATTAAAGTATATGGCAAGGCGCAGAACAGAACCGCGCTCGGAATAGTCCACGCCTATGTGGTTATGTATCCCCACGCGACTCTCGACGACCTGCGCCAGGCATTTCCCAACACCTTGAATCCCGACATGGGTGTGAGCGAGCTGCTTCTGCCGGTTGAAGAAGCGGTGAATTTCAACCAGAAAATGAGTCTCTATTTCGCCAAGCCCGACGAAGTGATTGAGCTGCAAGATGGCTCCAAGGTCGCTCTGGCTCAGGTATGGTCGAAGCCCTCGTTTGAGCGCATGGTTGAGCAGGGCAAGCTCTATGACGTTGAAGTGGCCGAGTTTGAAAAGACCATGAAAGGCGAAAAGGGCGGCTACCGTCTGGAGTATCTCAACGGCTACGTTCCGCCGGTGCCTGTTGTTGCCGAAAAGAAGGGCAGCAAAGCCTGGCTCTGGATTCTGCTGTTGTTGCTGCTTTTGGGCGGCGCGATTGCCTGGTTCATGACCCGCAAGCCCGAAGTGGTTGAGGTCGAAAAGGTTGTTGAAGTCGAAAAGATTGTTGAGAAGGAAGTTATTGTGCGCGACACCGTTTTCGTTCAGCAGGTTGAAGAGATTGAAAAGAACTTCAACGCCGCTCAGTTTGCACTGGGTAAAGCAGACCTGAACGACGACTCGAAAATCGCGCTCCACGACCTGGCTAAGGTTATGAAGCAGAATCCGGAACTGCGCCTGCGCATCGAGGGCCACACTTCGGCCGAAGGCAATGCCGACGCCAACCAGAAGCTTTCGGAAGCACGCGCTAAGGCTGCGGTTGACTTCCTGGTCAACAAGGAGGGCATCGACGCATCGCGCCTTGAGGCTGTTGGCAAAGGCAGCTCGGAGCTCAAGGATCCGGAAAATCCGACTTCCGACGTTAACCGTCGCACCGAATTCGAAATCCTCTGATTTCACGACTTGATATGGAAGTATGAAGAAAATAACAGTTTTTTCACTTTCCCTATGCTTGACAGCCGGAGCAATGTTCTCCGGTTGCCAACATTTAGGGTTTAACCAAGATGCCGAAGCGCCGCGAAATTATCTTTCGGAGGTGAAGTCGGTCAATAAGTTAGTGCTTGCGCAGATGTCGATAACCAAAATGGCAACGGTCAACGATATTGACCTGNGCAAGGTCAGCGGCATGAAGCAGATGGCTTCGGGNCTGCTCGACGCAGTTAAGGTCGGCAACCGCAAGGCTGCGTATTCCTACAATACCTATCTGCGCGCCTACGTTGACCTGAGTAACCTTGCGCCGGACGATGTTACGGTCGACGAAGTCAGCAAGACCATTACGCTCAACCTTCCGGCCGTTCAGACCGAGTTTGCCGGCCGCGACATGGAGATTCGCGAAGATCACTATCGCGTGAGCGGTCTGCGCTCGGAAATCAGCGCCCAGGAAAGAGCCGAAATCAAGGAAATGATGAATGCCGCCCTGAAAGAAGAGGTTGAGCAAAAGTCGGAATTCCGCAGCCGCCTCGAAGCAGAAGCCCGCACCAAAGCCGACACCTATTTCAAGTCGCTGTTGGGTGGCGACGGATATAACGTAATCGTAAATTTTAAGTAAGATGAAAGCTATTCGCACAATAATAGTTTTGGTTGTAGTGGCCGCCGCAGGATTCGTTGGCTACAAATGGTTCACCGACCCGGAGGCAAGCAACGTCAGCATGAAGGAGGCCAAGATTGCCGATGTGTCGCCGATGTTGCGGCTCTGCTCGGTTGAGATTTACGACGACGTTCCCGTTCGCGGAACTATTGGTAAGAAGCACATGTTTGCACGCATGGCGCTGAAAGGCTCGATTTCGTTTGACCTCGACAGCGTTGATATGACTCAGAGCGGCGACACCCTGATGCTGAACCTCCCGCGCGAAATAGTGGAGATTTATGAATCGACCGACGCCGGNGCCTATGAGGTTATCGACACCTGGTGCGACGGTCTGTTCGGCTCGTCGAANTTCACCGCAGCNGANGAAAACTCCATTAAGGTCAAGGCNCGCGAGGATTATCGCAAAAACATTTATGACAAATGCTACGTTAAGCGTGCGCGCAAGGAAGCTGTGGCGAATCTGACGTCGCTGCTGGGCGGCCTGACCGGAGCCACTGTTATTGTAACCGACCCGTCGCCCGAAGGCTATCTGAACTAATTAAACAGTAACTGAAGTTATGGCGAATAAAGCATACTACCGCAAGCTGATTGTTGAAAAACGCGCCGAAATGGCAAAAGAACGCGCAGCAAAAAAGCGCGATAATGAATCGTACGCCCGCATGATTAAGAGTGCGACTTCGCCGGCCGGCAAAGCATCATACAAAAAGAGCAAAATTGACCGCGCAGAAAGCCACGACAGGCGCATAGAGCGGCTTAAGCTCGAAATTGCGCGCCTGCAGGTTGAAGTTACCCGTGCGCCCAAATAACGCCGTCGGCGAAGCTATTGGGCGTCTTTAAGCTGCCGGTAGCGGCGGCGAATGTAGTTGGCCAGTTCATTGCGCTTGGCTGAGGCGGTTTCTTCCGTGCAGCCGATTTCGAGCAGGCTCAGATAGAGATGCTCCTGCCACTGGGGAATAATGTTTTCGGCATCGTGGAGGTGATCTTCAGGATGGTCGAAGTTATATGAAGCGAAGAATTCGAGTTGCCGGTCAATGTCTTTAACGGCCTTGTTCCAAACGGCAGTGACGGCGGCTTCGGATGGCTTGGCGGTCGTTTCGACGATTATGGTGTCGGTTCGGTTAATGTAGACCGTGTCGACTGTCGGAGCAANCGGAGCGACCGGANCCGGGCGCTTGAGAATGATGAGCCCGCAAGCAATTGCGAGCAAAAACGCACACACCGACGCGGCTGTCAGGGCCGCCGCAGAACCGGAATTGCTCTTTTTTTGGAGNAGCCGGCGCACTGCGGTTGCCGACGGTCGCGCNTGTGCATCCTGCCGNAGGCAGCGGTCNATNATGCCNCGATATTTGCGCTCGGGCAGCAGAAGCTGCATGAGTTTGCCNAAGGCGTAGATGTCGGCTCCGGCCGAGGCTTCCTGCTCGTTGCCGGCCATCTGCTCNGGNGCGCCAAAGTTTTTTGAGCCTGCGGAGAGCTTGTAGACNACAAAGTCGTCGCCGTCGCCCAGGCCGAAGTCAATGAGTTTGACGCGGTCGCCATGGTGGGTGATGAGCACNTTGTCGGGCTTGAGGTCGCGATGACTGATNCCGAGAGAGTGGATATATTCCAATGCTTCGGCAATTTGGGCCACTACGCGGACTCGGGCAGCCGAATCGCGGCCTTTGTCGGAGCCGAGCCATTGGCGCAGCTCAATGCCGTCGACGAACTCCATGACCAGAGCTTCGCCTATGGGCGGAATCAGTTCCCACGACGTTGTGCGCGCAATCGAGGGGTGGTCGAGGCTCATTCCGAGTTCAAACTCCTTGAAGAGCAGGCGCTGCCATTCGGGCAGAGAGCGATAGGGCGCGGAAAGGGTTTTGATGAAGTATTTGCGGCCGTAGCGCGTGGCGGTGTACAGCGCGTAAACGCCATGGTCGCCCATGTGCTTGAGGTCGCTCCACGCCTCAAGGCGCGGATTGTCCCCGGCAGAGTCACCGCCGACAAACATTGCCGAGTTGCACGAACAGTCCTGGTTCATCGTTTCCATTCAAATGCAAAGATAGCAAAACTCCCCGACCTGCCCAAATAAAAAACCGGGCAGCTTGCGCTTGCCCGGCCACTGAAGGTATGAAAANCTTAAAGAAAATCTCGCAGATGATTATTCGGCATAGAGGTTTTCCTCNCGCTGAGGAATGTATTGCTCAACCAGGCGGCTGATTTTCTTCATGTCCGGCCGGTGGTTGGGGTAGTCGATAAGGGTTCCGATAGGGTAGAGGACGGGGTCGGATGCCGACTGGAAGTCGGCGGCGTTTTCGGAATAATCGCCGTCGTCGACCGCGTCGGCCTCAATAGCATAATCGCTGAAAGCGATTGAGCGCTCGGCATCGCGATGACGCTCAATGCCAACCAGCAGAGTGGTNGGAATGATGCTTAACTGAGGGTCTTCGCCCCAGAATTGAGGGCGGTTAATAACGTCGGCCACCTTAGTGGCTATAATGTCGGTGAGTTCTTTGCGTGTCATAGTATAGTAATATCTTTTGCTAATATAACGCCCCACCCCCTGAAATGGTTCTAAGCAACCATTGGGGGGGCGGGGCCGGTTGATGCGTTATAAGAAACGGGGATTATTGGCGGTCGAGGATTTCCTGCATCTTCTCCTTGGTGGTGTTGCGGGGCATGAAGCGCACTGAGTCGAGCGGAGTCTGNGGCAGNGCAGTGGTCCAGTCGTCGATGGTTGCAACCTGCAGTTTCAGACCTTTTTCAGCAGCCAGNCTTTCGACCTCGCTAACGGTCATTTCGCCATTGATGGTGAAGGCTTCGGTCAGGCCGGCTTCCGAAAGGGGAATCTCNTCGATGGATTCACGCTTGTTCGGGTCGCAGCGCTTAACGCCCTTTTTGATGCGCANGTGAGTGCCGAATTCTTTGGTGAAGGCATCGTAGAGGCCAATGGTGGTCATTTCGGGCGAAATCTTGAAGCCTTCGTCAACGACTTCGTCAGTGCTGTCAACGCCATTGATGAAGTCAACGAGNTTTGCGCCGAGATAGCGCGTNTTCCAGGTGCTTTGCGGNTTCAGGCCAACCGATGAAGCAATTTTGCGCAGAATGGCTATGGTGTTGCCGAATACGCGGTAGGTGTCAACGTGGCCCGAATCGGTTCGCGAAATAGTGTATTCGCCGATTTCGGCAATATTGCCGCTACCGTAGCTGTCGATGATTTTTTTGCCGAACTGCCGGGTATTCCAGTCAGCGTCGTATTTAAAGCCCACTTCTTTTGCGCACTGGCGCAGGGATTCAATAACGTTGTCGTAGATCTGACATACGCGGATTGCGCCGCTGTCTTCAACTGTGATGATGTACTCACCTGTAATTGCAGATTTCTTTGCCATGATAATGATGATTATTAGAAATGAAGTTTTAGTGTGCAAATATAAAAACAAATTTTTCTGGGGGGGCAATCCAAGTTAATCCAAGTTACGGAAAAGTAAAAAATTTTGATTAATGACTACTTTTGAGAATCCTTTCGAGTATGGCGAGGTGACGAAAAAGTAGCGGGCAGCCGCGCCGGTGGCGCCTGCTGCCCGTGTGTTGTCTAAGGGTGGGGGGTATTTATTTTACGGCTGCGATGCCGGGGAGGATTTTGCCTTCGATAGCTTCGAGAAGGGCGCCGCCACCGGTAGAAACGTAGCTTACTTCGTCGGCCAGGCCGAACTTGTTGACGCAGGCAACAGAGTCGCCGCCGCCAACGAGCGAGAATGCACCGTCTTTAGTTGCTTTAACAACTGCATCGGCAATAGCACGCGAGCCGGCGGTGAAGTTTTCGAATTCAAACACACCGGCGGGACCGTTCCAGAGAATGGTCTTTGCGGGGAGAATGGCGTCGGCGAATGCCTTGCGGCTTTCGGGACCGGCATCCATGCCTTCCCAACCTTCGGGAATGTCCATAACCGAGCAGATTTGCTGATGAGCGTCGTTGGAGAAAGCGTCGCCGGCCACGCAGTCGGTGCCGAGCACCAGGTTAACGCCTTTTTCTTTAGCTTTCTTCATGATGTCGAGGGCCAGGTCGAGTTTGTCGGTTTCGCAAATCGAGTTGCCTACGTTGCCGCCCATGGCTTTAGCGAAGGTGTAGGTCATGCCGCCGCAGAGAATCAGGTTGTCAACCTTGTCCATGAGGTTTTCAATGATGCCGATTTTGGTCGACACTTTAGAGCCGCCCATGATTGCGGTGAAGGGGCGCTTGATGTTGGAAAGGATATTGTCAACGGCCTGAACTTCTTTTTCCATCAGGTAGCCGAGCATTTTGTTGTCGGGTTCGAAGTAGTCGGCAATAACGGCGGTAGAGGCGTGCTTGCGGTGAGCGGTGCCGAAGGCGTCGTTAACGTAAACGTCGGCGTAGGAAGCGAGTTTCTTGGCGAATTCCTTCTGAGCTACTTTCATAGCTTTTTTGGCTTCGTCATAGGCGGGATCTTCTTTGTCGATGCCAACGGGCTTGCCTTCTTCTTCGGGGTAGAAGCGGAGGTTTTCGAGCATGAGAACCTGGCCGGGCTTCAGAGCTGCAGCCTTGTCGGATGCGTTGGCGCAGTCTTCGGCAAAGTCAACTTCGGTGCCGAGGGCTTTGGCAACAACGTCTTTAATCTGGCCGAGCGAGAGTTTGGGATTAACTTTGCCTTTGGGCTTGCCCATGTGGCTCATAATGATTACGGAGCCGCCGTCGGCAAGGATTTTTTTCAGAGTGGGGAGCGCGCCGCGAATACGGGTGTCGTCGGTAACGTGGCCGTTTTCGTCGAGGGGCACATTGAAGTCAACGCGGACAATCGCCTTTTTGCCGGCGAAGTTGTAATTGTCGATTTTCATTTTTTGATTACTTAATTAAGAAGTTTTGGTTAGATATGCGCAAATTTACGAAAACTTTTAATAAAACCCAAAATAAATCGCTAACTTTGTGGGGTAAAAATTCGCGTAATAAATCCAAATGTTAAAAAGAATAATCTTGCTCATCGCGCTGTTGGCATCGGTAGGCGCCAATGGCGAAATAACCATATCGCCAACTCCGCGCAGGGTAGTTGATGGCCACGCTATGAGGCGGGATGCGAAGCCGCGGGTGCGCGTTGGGTCAAAGGCTCGCGGCGTTGAACCCCGCTCGGGTGCTTATAATTTGAAAATCAGTGAGAAAGGGGTTGAAATCGACGCTTTTGACGACCGAGGCGAATTTTATGCCCTTCAAACCCTCAGGCAATTGCGNCAACAGTCGCCGGCCNATTCGCTGCCGGTGATTGAGGTTTGTGACTGGCCTGAGCTTGAGCGGCGTGGAATTGTTGAGGGTTTCTACGGAACACCATGGAGCCACGAGGTCAGATTGTCGCTAATCGATTTTATGGGCCGGCAGAAGCTCAACACCTATATCTATGGGCCGAAGGACGACCCCTATCATTCCTCGCCCAACTGGCGAAAACCCTATCCGAAGGAGCAGGCAGCCCAAATCAGCGAGCTTATTGATGCATGCCGTCGAAATCATGTTGATTTCGTCTGGGCAATCCACCCCGGCAAGGACATTCGCTGGACCGAGGCCGACCGCGATAGCCTTGTCAATAAATTTGAGCAAATGTATAACCTCGGGGTGCGCGCATTTGCAATTCATTTCGATGATATTGAAGGCGAAGGCACGAATCCTTACCGTCAGTGTGAGCTGGTTAACTATCTGACTGATAATTTTGTGAAAACACATCAGGACGTCGAACCCATGACCGTTTGCCCAACCGATTACTCGCGTCTTTGGGCCAATCCGGGCGAAAACGGCGCCAGTGCAATTTANGGGCGCACAATGAATCCCGACGTCCGGATAATGTATACCGGCGACGTTGTTTGCTCAGACCTTACGACCGATACCATGCACTGGTTCAACGCGCTGATCCGGCGCCCCGGCTTTTACTGGTGGAACTGGCCGGTAACCGACTATGCCCGCAACCACTTGCTGCTCGGGCCCGCTATCGGGCTCGACACTACGCTGACGCGGGCTGAGGTTTCGGCCCTTGTAAGCAATCCGATGGAGCAGGGCGAAGCGTCGAAGCTCGGACTTTATGGCGTTGCCGACTACGCCTGGAACCCGCCGGCCTACGACCCTCAGCGCGCCTGGGAGTTCGGGTTGGCCGACATCATGCCCGCGGCAGCCGATGCTTTCCGCACTTTTGCCATGCATAATGCCGACAGCGAAACCGGTTATCGCAAACCGGAGTCATGGACAGTTGAGACATTCCGCGTAGGNGACGGCAAAGNNGNTGAGCGCTGGCAACCGCTGATGGATGAGTTTCAGCGCATTGCGGCTGCTCCGGCAGCGATTCGCGGCGGGTGCACCAACGCGCAGCTGCTGGTGGAGCTTGAGCCCTGGCTAATTGAGTTTGAAAAGTTAGGAAAGCGCGGAATTGCCGTTATGGAGCTGATTCGCGACTATAAAACCATATCGCCCGATGAGTTTAACCGACGCTGGAACGCCGCCTATATGACTGCCGACGAGCGCAGGGAATATCT
>WFLX010014262.1_pt1 | contig 10844 bp, 3 predicted proteins | sample 4967041 | NCBI WGS metagenome assembly WFLX01 (sample SAMN12857096, study PRJNA449069) | gut metagenome | isolation source: stool from male and female vole | host: Microtus ochrogaster | place: USA:Florida | collected 2017
AGTCATAGTTAGTTCGTGCAGCTCGGCAACCATGACCTCCGACGAGGCTTCGCGCTGGATAGCTGCCTATCCTCCGATGCACCTCGACCGGGATTCAAGAATCAGGATTGAGCTAACCGACCTGATGAGGTCGAAAGTCGACACCACCCGCTCGTTGGAAAAAGTGTTCAGCTTCTCCCCCAAGCTCAAGGGCACGGCCGTTTACGCCTCCGACAAAAGCTATATCGACTTCATCCCCGAGGAGAGCATGAAGCAGGGGCAGCAATATGAGTGTCATGTCGATATGAAGGGAATCACCGCAGTGGATTCGCTGGCCGATTTTGCCTTTGATTTCTTTGTCGACAGGCGCGAGGTGAGATTTGAGGATGTGAGGGTTCTTGTTGACCAGGACAATGTTGAATATATGACAATCAAGGGGAGGTTGGAATACAACTCCTCGGCGGGTGACTCAATCACAGCCGACAACGCGTTTATAGTGTGCAGCTATCCCTGTGCATTAGTCAGAATGGGTGATGTGGCTGAAAATCATAGCCGTGAGTTTACAATCATGGGCGTGAAAAGACAGTCAAAGGATATGAAGCTGACTCTCTCGATCAGCCCCGCCGGAGGTTTTTCAGCCGAGGATTTTGAAGTAACCATACCTGCGATTTCTGATTTCAACTTGCTCAGTGCCGAGCGGGTTGAAGCCGCAGTGCCCTACATAAATCTGGAGTTCAGCAATCCGCTTTCCTCCACTCAGGAGCTTGACGGCCTGATCACTTTAGACCAAATTGAGGATATAAAAATCGAGCGGTCGGGAACCAATGTAAAGGTCTATTATCCCTCTAACGGATTTAAAACCATTACTCTCCGGATTTCCGAGCTGCTCAGAAACAATGAGGGGAAATGTCTCGATGAAGAAAACGAGCGGAGTTTCGCCCAGGAAGCTATCCCGCCGGCCATAGAACTTCCTTTCCAAGGAAACATTCTCCCCGACAACCGTAACCTCAAGCTCCCTTTCCGGGCCGTCAATCTTGCCGCCGTAGATGTAGAGGTGGTGAAGGTTATTCCGGCCAATATAATGCTGTTTCTTCAAGAATCCGATCTTGGCGGAAACGGGGAGCTGCGCAGATTCGGTCGGTTGGTTTATCATCACACCGTGAGGCTGGATAAGGATAAGTCATTGAACCTTCACCAGTGGCAGAATTTCTCTATCGACCTCAAGGATCTGTTTGCCCGCGAAAGAGGCGCTGTTTATAATATCCGCCTAACCTTCCGCAAAGCTTACTCACTCTACAACCGCTCGGAGCCGGAGGAGTTTGACGAGATAACAGAAACTACTGAAAGCGACAGGAAAATGTGGGATATCCATGGCACCTATCTCTACCGCAATGCTCCCGATTATAATTGGTCGGAATACAAATGGAATGAAACAGGCGATCCTACAAAGGACTCATATTACATGCAGGAATGGGATCGTATGCCGGAGATAAATCTGGTGGCATCAAATCTCGGAGTGATAGCCAAGCGCGGAGATGATGACATGCTCAGGGTTGTGGTAAACGACATCGTTACCGCCCAACCTGCCGCCGGAATATCGGTAAGGGCCTATAACTACCAGTTGCTGGAGGTGGGCCGGGGTGTGACCGACGGGATGGGCTTTGCCGACTTCATGGTCGGCGGCAATCCCTTTATTGTCACAGCTACCGACGGCCTGAGCACAACCTATCTTAAGGTAGGCTCAGGACGAGAGCTGTCGACAACCAACTTTGATGTGTCGGGCAAAACCATCACCGACGGAATAAAGGGATTCACCTATGGTGACCGGGGCGTATGGCGCCCAGGCGACGAGATTCATCTCACGCTCATTGTTGAGGATAAGGAGAAGAAACTGCCGGCCAATCATCCGGTAGTGATGGAGCTTTATACCCCTGCAGAACAACTATACTCACGACAGACATTGGATAAGGGGGTAGACGGATTCTATGTATTCCATATCTCGACCGAAGAAACTGCCGCGACCGGATTGTGGACAGCACGGTTTAAAGTAGGAAATGAAACGTTCCACCATCCCGTGAGAATAGAAACTATCAAACCTAACAGATTGAAAATAGATATAAATGCCCCGGCGGTGATTCAGGCTAATGAAAAGACACCGTTCGGACTCAATGTGNGCTGGCTCACCGGCCCTGTGGCTAAGAATATGGCTGCNACNGTCGAGATGACTCTCTTCACCAATCCCAATCCTTTTGATAAATACAAGACCTATTCATTCAGCAATCCGNTGGTCAGCTACACCTCATCTCAAACCCAACTTTTCTCAGCTCAGACCGANAGCCTCGGNGCCATATCGAGCGAGTGTGTCGTGGGCGCCGACAGCAATTCTCCGGGCATGTTGCTGGCCAATATCACTGCCAAGGTCACTGAGCCNGGCGGAGATGCAAGCATCGTGTCGAAANCGGTATCGTTTTCACCCTTNGGTGTTTATGTGGGNATCGACNTGCAAAACAAGGANTTCGANACCGACAGNGAGATAAAATTTCCNCTGGTGGTNGTCAATCAGCTTGGCGCAAGGATGAAGACCCGCCAATTGGAATATAAGATCTATCGCCTTGACTGGAGCTGGTGGTGGGAGGGGAGTGCAGACGACCTAAGCCGATATGTGAAAAGCTCCACTGCCGAAGTTGTGGCTTCGGGAACAGTTACCGCTGCCAACGGTTTGGCCGAGATACCTTTCAAGGTAGAATATCCCGACTGGGGCAGATATCTGATTCTGGTCAGAGACATAAAGGGCGGACACGCCACGGGAGGTGTCTTTTCGGTTGACTGGCCTCAGTGGCGAGGACGCAGCGGTAAGGGAAGCGCTTCGGGCTCTACCGAGTTGTCGTTCGTTCTCGACAAACCTCAATATGAAGTCGGCGAAACGGCTCATGTTTATCTGCCCAAATGTAAGGGCGGAAGGGTATTGCTGTCGTTTGAAAACGGATCGGGAGTTATAGGTCGCCAATGGGTCACCCTCTCGGCCGACAAGGAGACCAAACATGAGGTGGTGATCGACAGGAGCATGGCCCCCAACTTCTATGTCACGGCAACACTGTTGCGTCAGCATAAAGATACCGATTTTGACACCCCGATACGTCTGTTTGGTGTGCAGTCGGTCAAGGTTGTCAACCCCAGCACTATTCTCCACCCTCTGATCGAGATGCCCGACGAACTTCATCCTCAGCAGCCTTTCACGGTGAGAATCAAAGAGCAGGACAACAAGCCTATGACCTATACCCTCGCGATTGTAGATGAGGGCCTGCTCGACATAACCAACTTCAGGACACCCCGCCCCTGGCCGGCGATGAATCAGAAGGAGGCTCTCGGAGTGAGAACATGGGATATGTATGACGAGGTTATNGGCGCTTTTGGCTCCAATTTCCGGTCGATACATAGCGTGGGCGGCGATGAGGCGCTCCGCAAGTCGGCCGGCAAGGAGAAGCGGTTTAATCCCGCCGTGAAATTTATCGGCCCGTTTACCCTCAGCGGAGGCTCAAAAACTCATACCCTCACATTGCCCAACTATGTCGGTTCGGTTCGCGTGATGGTCGTGGCAGCTCATGAAGGGAGCTATGGCAACGCCGACAAGACTGTCAAAGTCACTTCGCCGCTGATGNTGCTCTCNACCNTGCCNCGCACTCTTGCCAANTGCGACACGGTCACTCTGCCCGTCAATATCTTTGCGATCGACAAGGGNCTCGGAGATGTTGCNGTTAAGATTGATGCCACCGGCCCCGTGAAGATTTTGGGCACGAGTGAAAAGCATCTTGTGTTCAGGCAGCCGGGGGAGCAACTCACCGATTTCCGCATAGCCTGTGACAAATCTAAGGAGGGNAANGCGCGGATAATCCTCACNGCTNCNTCAGGGAGTCATGTCGCTAAAGACACCACGTTTATNGATGTCACAAATCCTATGCCGNTNGTTTATGAGACGNCTGAAAAGACTGTGNCACCCGATAGCTCTGCNGAGCTGACATGGCCGGCAGGCAACCGCGAAAAAGTTTCTCTCCAGATCTCCTCAATGCCGATGCTCAATTTCAGCGGGGTGGGGATGTTTATGGAAAATTATCCGCATCTCTGCACCGAGCAACTCTGCTCTAAAGCTCTGTTTATGCTCTATGGCAGGAAATTTCTTGATGCCGCGGAAAAAGCGAAATGCGAGAAAGAGTTGCCGCGTATCATCAAGCTCGTACAATCACGCCAACTGGCCAACGGCGGCTTTGTCTACTGGCCGGGGGGTGATACCGAAAACTACTGGGTGACTTCCATGGCGGGACTCATGTTTTCCGAAGCCTCACGCCAGGGTTTCAGAATAGATAAAAACAGCTTTGAGGCATGGCGGAAATATCAGGAAGCTCACGCCCGGGATTACCGCTACTCCTCTGACTCTGACCTTACCCAGGCGTTCCGCCTTTATTCACTGGCCGTTGCCGGCTATGCTCCGACAGCAGCCATGAACCGCCTCCGTGAATCAAAACGTCTCTCCATGACAGCCGCCTGTTGCCTCGCAGCTGCCTATGCCGAGACCGGTCGCAAGGATGTGGCCAAGAAGCTTATCGAGCGGGCAAGTCACTCTGAAAAAACAGCTTCATGCGATATGTTTGCCTCCGACCTGCGCGATGAGGCTATCGAGCTGGAGGCCTATGCTTCGTGTGGCATGATTGCGGAGGCATTGAAGATTGCCCGAAAGCTATCATCAAGCTGCTCGGGGGCAAACTATGTGACTCAGGATATTGCCTTTGCAACCATGGCTATGAACAGATTGAGCAATCTGGCGGGTAATGAGACGTCGTCGGTCAGGATTTCTCAGGAGGGGAAGGCTCCTCTTTCGCTTGCAGGTTTCAGCGGCATAAAGAATGTGGCTTTAGATGGCCGCGCGCGAAAGGTCACCGTTGAGAATCTTAACTCCAAAGGTCCGGTTGTTCTGTCGCTGATCACTTCCTCTCGCCCCGAGGCCGATAAGAGTGTTGCTCCTTATTCCAAAGGAGTGAAGCTGACTGTCGGTTATACCGACATGGGAGGCGCCCTGATCAATGTTAATAGGCTAAGGCAGGACACTGAATTTCTTGCCACCGTCACGGTGACTAATCTCGGCGAAGATGTCGACAATATGGCCCTGACCTATCCTATACCCTCGGGNTGGGAGATATGGAACGAGAGATTGCACGGCACTTCCTCGGNTAATTTCGACAATTGCGACATTCGCGATAACTCCGCCAACTTCTACTTCAAGCTGAGGAAAGGTGACACCAAAACTGTGAAAATCAGATTGAGAGCCGTTTATCCCGGCAGCTATATCCTTCCGCCCGTGGTGTGTGAGGATATGTATAATCCTGCCTGCGGGGCAATGACTTCCAACCGCAGAGTGTCAGTTGTGAAATGAAACGCAAGAAACTCTATCTCCTGTTGGCTCTATCAGCGGGAACTATCTTGCTGATATGGCTCTTCTGCCTGCCTGATCAGTTGTTTGGCGACACTCCCTATTCCACGGTCGTGACTGCCAAAGATGGTGAGTTGCTCGGCGCGAGGGTGGCCGACGACGGCCAGTGGCGGTTCCCGCCCTCCGACTCGCTGCCCGAGAAGTTTGCCAAGGCTGTGATTGAATATGAAGACCGCAGTTTTTACTCTCATTGTGGAGTGAGTCTGAGGGGGCTCGGCAGGGCGCTGTGGCAGAACATTTCAAACCGCCGCATTGTGAGCGGCGCCAGCACTATCACTATGCAGACAATCAGGCTTCACCGCCGTGGTAGGAGAAACCTCCTCGAAAAGATAGTAGAGGTTTTCATGGCCACCCGTCTGGAGGCCCGCTNTTCAAAATATGAGATTCTGAGGCTCTATGCCTCTCATGCTCCTTTCGGCGGTAACGTTGTGGGAATTGACGCGGCTCTATGGCGGTATCTTGGCAATAGCGGCAATGAAATGTCGTGGGCTGAGGCGGCGACTCTCGCAGTNCTCCAGAATGCCCCTTCGGCTATTCATCTGTCGAAGAANCGCGACCGCCTGTTGGCCAAACGCAACCGGTTGCTCAAGCGGCTGAGGGAAGCGGGGGAGTTGACCGTGGAGGAATATGACCTTGCCATCGATGAACCCCTCATCGGTCGCCCTTATGATATGCCTCAGCTCGCGCCTCACTATGTGGAGTATCTCAACAAAACCCGACATGGCCAACATACTCCGACCGCGATTGATTTCTCTCTGCAGCGGCGGCTGGAGGCATTGTGCTCTCATTGGCGAGGCGACCTTTCGCTCTCGGGAGTCAACGATTTGTCGGCAATCATCGTCGAGGTCTCTACCAATCAGATAGTAGCTTATTGCGGCAACGCCGATATTTCGGCCGACCGACCCGGTAAATGGGTAGATATTGCCAATTCGCCCCGTTCGTCAGGCAGTATCCTCAAGCCCTTGCTCTATTGCGCGGCTCTCAGTGAGGGTGTAATACTCGAAAACACCCTTCTCCACGATATACCGACCGACTTTGGCGGATTTGTGCCAAAGAATTTCGACGGCACTTACAGCGGAGTTGTTGACGCCAAGAGCGCTTTGGCTCAGTCGCTCAATATCCCTAACGTGTGGCTGCTTAAGGAGTTTGGCGTGGCGCGTTTTGCCTCTATGTTACAGAAATGCGGTTTGACGACCATCACCAAGTCACCTGATAAATATGGCTTGTCGCTGATTTTGGGAGGCGCGGAGGTGAAACTGCGGGATATGGTAAGTTGTTACGCCAATCTTACGAGATTTAACCCTGACTTTCCCCTCAACGACAGTCTTGCAATCTACTCTATGCTCGATGCCATGCGCAATGTCAATCGCCCGGATCAGTTGGATTGGAGCCGAGCCGCCTCGGTTCAGAACATAGCGTGGAAAACCGGCACAAGCTATGGCTCCCGCGACGGCTGGGCTATCGGTATTACTCCCGAATATGTAGTAGGCGTGTGGGCGGGGAATGCCGACGGAAGGGGAGTAGCCGACCTCACCGGAGCAAGGACGGCCGGCCCGGTGATGTTTGACATCTTCAATCTTCTCCCCTCATGCGATTGGTTTAAGGAGCCAGAGGGAGAGGTAGCCGAAGTTTGTGTTAATTCGGGTCATCTTGCCGGTAAGTATTGCCGTGACACCCGGAGGGAGAAAATCTCTCACAATGGTTTGAAGAGCCGTCCCTGTNNCTATTGCAGCGAGATTGCCGTCTCGCTCGACGGCACCCGNCGTGTTGTTGATGCCTCCGAGCCTTCTGTCATGAAATCATATTTTCAACTGCCACCTGTGCATAAATATTATTATACTCAGACCCATGCCGACTATTGTGACCCGCCCCCCGCTCTTCAGGAATCTGAATCGAGCATCAGATTTATCTATCCGGCCGACGACGCTGTCGTTTCATTGCCTCGGAGAGCTGACGGCGCCCCGGCTCAACTCATTTGCCGGGCCGCTCACTCCAACCCTCATGCCGAGCTCTTCTGGCACCTCGACAACAACTACGTCGGCTCGACCACCGACATCCACCAGGTGCAGCTCACCCCTTCACCCGGTCTCCACACCCTCACCATAATCGACAACAACGGCACCCGAAAATCCATCACCATCCACCTCCTTTAATGAACGGCCATCTGACTGTCAGAGGTCGTCCTGATAGAGGGCATACATGTCGCTGATCCAGGAGTGCATTGTCTTGCGCAGATGAGCCGGTTTTATCACTTCAACCATAGCGCCGGCCTCAAGCAATCTCATGATGAAGTCGTAGGTCGGGGCGAGATAAAGCTCAAAATCAGCATAATCGCCACAATCGGCAATAAGGCGCTGACTGTGGTGCAGAGGCAACGATCGGAGATAATGCTTGTGGTCTTGGTTGGCTCTCAAGATGATTTTCTCAGGCTTTTCGCCGGTGCCGACCACTATACCGTAAGCATTTGAAAAAAACTCTGCGGCATCAAATTTTTTTGGCAGACGGAAAGTTTCGTTGGTCACCTCGAGGTTTTCGANGNGGNCTAAGCCGTAGANGCGAATGNCGCCGTAGGTGATGTTGTGGGCGAGCACATACCATCGGTTGGCAAACAGCTTGACACAATAGGGCTCGATCGGAAATGTGTGAGCGGTTGACTTGGTAAAGGAATGATATGTGATGTTGACCACATTGTTGGTTTTCATGGCTTCGAGAATCGAAGTGAGATATTCTCTGCCCGACGGAATTTCATCCACGATTATTCGGCCTTTGAGAGAGAGGTTATCCCCTATGATGTTGCCCACGGCAAACGAATCAAGCATCCATTTCTTGAGCTTGTCATCATCAATATCCTCGGGATTGGCTATATAATAAAGGTAGCCACCGGTTTTCTGGCAGTCGATNATGATGTTGAATTGCTGATAGATAGCTTCNCTCCAGCGATTGAATGTNGCCCTGTGGAGAGGACGGCAGTCGCTGAGTTCCTTGTGGCGTTGCCACTTGTCGGAGAGCTCTCTGTGAGAAATCTTACCTGAGCGGCGGATTGTTTCGATCAGCCAGGTGTATTTAGGCAGTTGGTTCATGACGGNTGCGGAATTAATTTCTGCAAAGTTAAGCATATTCTGTCTCATTTCTTGATACAGAATNNATNTTCAAAAAAAATTCATATTTCTCAAACCTGTATCGCACAATGATACACCGTAAGGATAATTTTGCAACGAAATCAAAAACATCTAACTTTCTTCAAACAGACTTATGAGAAAGAAATACATCCATTACCTGAAACAGGCCACAGGCAAACTGCGCGACAGCAAGCTGAAAAAGTTGCGTTCAAAGGAATTGTCGGAGTCTCTCACAGGCCTCATGGACATACTGGGCCTCGACTCAAAGGAAGAAGCTATAATATTTGCAGCTCTCTTCGACAGGAGTTGCGCCGGATATGTCACCGATCTCGACGACCTGGCCCACTATTTCGACACGGCCCATATCGACATTATGGAATATGTGCCTGCCATCAGGAGTTTGTTGAATAAAGGATTGATTGCTCAGACCGATCTGAGCGAATGTCGCCTGACTCGTCAGAATTTCATAGTCACCAACTATGTGATGGGTTGTATGATTGACAACCGCAAGCCTGAGGTTCGCAAAAGCCGGATTCTTGAAAAGGAGTTTGACCGCTATGATTTCTGCAAGCTGGTTGACTCGCAGATTCAGGATGGCAATGTAACTTCTGAGGCGATGCTCCACTTTGTAGAGAGCCTCGAGGCTGACAATAAGACAATGAGATTTGTCAGGAAGGTAAAGGCCGCAATCAGGTCAACTGCCGACAGAGCGCTGTTTTATGAAATCTGTAAGGATTATGTTGACAGCGACGGCGACCGAAATTCCGACATTGCAGCCACGCTCATTGACATGTATGAGGGCTTTGGCGTGAGATTTCAGGTTAAGAAATCTCTTGTCGAAGGCACCAACCCCCTTATCAGGGCAAATCTCGTTGAAGTTACGGGAAACAAGTCGCAGATGACCCTCACAACTGCCGGACAAAAGCTCTTTCTCGAAGATGATTTTGTGTCGTTTGGAGCAAGATATATCGGTCTTAACCTCTATTCTTTTGCCCAGAAGATAAAGGAGTATGTTCACAGCAGCGAGCATGATCTCGACAACGGCAGCGTGATGGAGCGGTTGGCCGACAAAATCAACATGGCTGAAGAATCCAACTTGGCCAACATCCCCGCGCTTGCCAGGATAAGGGAGGTGATCAAGGAAGAGGATCTGAGGGCTCTGTTTTATATCGGATGTGACGCCTGTGCCAACGCCGAGCAGTTGAGTGTCACNCGGGAGCTCTCGGCGCTTTATCCTGTGAAATTGCGCAACAAAGCCGTCAAGGAATTTAGCGAAGAAACCCATAAGTTGCAGCGCCTCGACCTCATGGAGATGGTGACCCACTCGTCGATTTTCGGAGAATATACCGTTCTTCAGCTTTCCGACAAGGGCAAGGAGCTTTATTTCGGCGAAGAGGCATCTTTGTATATCGAGAAACCTGACACAAAGAATCTTATTAAAGCTGCCGACATCAAGGAGAAACAGCTGTTTTTCTCCGAGAAGGAATCTCAGTCTCTCGACATGGTGGGTGAGTCGCTGAGAGAGGAAAATTATTCCACTCTTGTGGAGCGCCTTGAGGAGAAAGGTCTGTCGAAAGGAATAGCCATATTGCTTTACGGAGCCCCCGGCACCGGCAAGACNGAATCGGTGATGCAATGGGCGCGNNCNACNGGGCGTGACATTATCCATGTGGATATCTCAGCCTCCAAAAGCATGTGGTATGGCGAAAGCGAAAAAATAGTCAAGGAGATTTTCGCCCGCTACAAACGTCAATGCAAGCGCTCGGCCCGCAAACCTATACTCCTGTTTAACGAAGCTGATGCCATCTTCTCCTCGCGCAAATCGGAAGGTAACAACAGCAGCCTCGACCAGACGGAAAATGCCATCCAAAATATCATCCTTGAGGAAATGGAACAGCTGGAGGGCATACTGATTGCCACCACCAATCTTGCCGCGAATCTCGACAAGGCGTTTGAACGCCGATTCCTCTTCAAGATTCACTTNGACAAACCGACCGCCGACACTAAGAAAAAGATATGGCTGAGCAAACTGCCGTCGCTCAGCGAGGGTGACGCCGGTTCGCTCGCCGCACGCTTTGATTTCAGCGGAGGAGAGATCGACAACATTGTCAGAAAAGCCCTCATGACCGAGGTGCTTGAAGGAAAGGCGCCCTCATTCCCCCGGCTCGAACGACTCTGCGCCGAAGAAAAGCTCACCTCCCCCTCCCCCCGCGTCGGCTTCTAATCCCTGCGAGGTTTGTTGAAGTTTGATACTCTATAAAACA
>WFLX010002513.1_pt1 | contig 10843 bp, 7 predicted proteins | sample 4967041 | NCBI WGS metagenome assembly WFLX01 (sample SAMN12857096, study PRJNA449069) | gut metagenome | isolation source: stool from male and female vole | host: Microtus ochrogaster | place: USA:Florida | collected 2017
ATATTTGATGAATATGGTGACTAACCATGACCTGAATTCATGGGAAGGGACTGAGTTTGACCGTCTTGGCAATCTGACCAATGCTTTTGCTGTTCTTTCTTATACTTTGCCGGGTATGCCTATGATATATACAGGTCAGGAGACCGGNATGAACCGTGCTTTCGANTTCTTTGAGAAGGATAANGCGCCGGANTGGGAACCACGCAACGACTATTTCACTTTCTATCAGAAGCTGAATGCNCTGAAGCACACTCAGGAGGCTTTGGCTGCCGGAACTNCCGGAGGGGCTATCGTGAAGTATGAGACTACGAGCCCTGACCTTTTGATTTTCTCCCGTGAGAAGAATGGGTCGAAGGTAGTGACGATGGTGAATCTTTCTGATGAGGAGAAGGCTGTCGAGCTTACCGGGGCAAAGCCGGAACTTAGCGGGATGAAGGATTATTTCAGAGGGGAGGCAGCTGATATGCCTATGTCTTTGGAAGGGGGAGAGTATCTCGTTTTTGTTAATTCATAATGCATAATGCATAATTAGCTACGCTCAAGCTAAAGCAAGTCATAATGCATAATAGCTACGCTCAAGCTAAAGCAAGTCATAATGCATAATAAAATCCCGGAGCTGGTTGGGCTTCGGGATTTTTTAATTTTTTCAAGATATCTCGAGATAGCACGTGAAATCTCGAGATATCTCAATTTATGGATATTCTATGGGATTATACGTCGAGGGAGAAGGCTTGGCGGATGGCTGGGACGGAGTCGAGTTTTTCCCAGGTGAAGAGCTCTACTTCTCGTTCTATGGGTTGGGGGTCGTAGTTGGTCTTGAATGTCTTCTTTACTTTTTGGGGTTTGCGTCCCATGTGGCCGTAAGCGGCGGTCTCAAGGTAGATGGGCTCGCGGAGNCCGAAGCGTTTCTCAATGGCGAGTGGACGCATGTCGAAGAGACCTTTCACCACGTCAGCTATCTGGGCATCGGTCATGTTAACGTTGGAACGACCGAATGTGTTGACGCAGAAGCTCACGGGACTGGCTTCGCCGATGGCGTAAGCCACCTGGACAAGGACTTCGTCGGCGACTCCGGCTGCNACGAGATTCTTGGCGATGTGACGGCAAGCGTAGGCTGCGGANCGGTCNACCTTGGAAGGGTCTTTGCCNGAGAAGGCACCACCTCCGTGGGCTCCTCGACCGCCGTAGGTATCGACAATTATCTTGCGGCCAGTGAGACCGGCGTCAGCGTGTGGACCACCGAGGACGAACTTGCCAGTCGGATTGACGTGNAGGATGTAGCGGTCGTCGAAGAGGGCACGAGTCTTTTCAGGGAGTTTAGCGAGGACACGGGGAATCAGTACGTTGCGGACATCACGACGTATCACTTCGAGCATTTTGTTTTCAGCTACGCGTTTTGCCTCTTCGGTGTCCTCGAGAGGTTCGATGAACTCATCATGCTGAGTGGAAATCACGATAGTGTTGACGTGGAGAGGAGTNCCGTCGTCGGCATANTCCACAGTCACTTGGCTTTTGGCGTCGGGACGGAGATACGTGACGAGTTTCCCTTTTCGGTAATAGGTCATTTCCTTTCCTTCACGGCGGATATCGGCGAGCTCACGCATGAACATGTGTGCAAGGTCGAGAGTGAGGGGCATGAAGTTTTCGGTCTCGTTTACTGCGTAACCGAACATCATACCTTGGTCGCCGGCACCTTGGGCTTCAGCGACTTCACGGTTGACACCCTGCGCAATGTCGGGGCTCTGCTCGTGGATAGAAGAGAAGATGCCACAGCTGTCGCAGTCGAATCGGTATGCGCCACGGTTGTAGCCGATTCGTTCGATGACGTTGCGTACAACGGAATGGAGGTCAATGTAAGCTTCGGAAGTGACTTCTCCGGCTATGACTACTTGGCCAGTAGTCACGAGGGTTTCGATGCCGGTGTGGCTTTTTGGGTCACGGACGAGGAACTCGTCGAGGAGTGCGTCAGAAATCTGGTCGGCCACTTTGTCGGGATGGCCTTCGGAGACGGATTCGGATGTGAATAAGTAGCTCATGTGCGTTTTGCGTTTTNCGTTTTGCGTTTTGCGATGGGTACAAAAAAAGGGCAATCGGAGCTTGCGCGCCAAATGCCTCAACAGTCAGGGATCCGCTTACGGAGGGGGCGGATCTCTATGCAGTTTTAGCATTTTTTTCAGTGGTTGCAAGCAGCCAAATTTTTCCACTTTTGCACGTCCTTTCGGAATGCGGGTGCAAAGATAATAAAAATAATTGAGAATTGAGAATTGAGAATTGAGATTTTTTAGAATTTAGAATTTTTTAATACTTTTTTGCTTTGTGGTAACTGGTCAGCTTTTTTTAAACTCACATAGAGGACACCCAGAGGGAGAATTGTTTGGGAGGATGGAGGATTTTTTGTAATTTTGTGTTAGCTTAATTATAAAGGATACATTATGAAGAAATTTTTACTTGGTATTGGGGTTGCTTGCATTGCAATGAGCAGTTGGGGCGCGACTTCTCAGAGGCTCTCAGATCTTGGCGATTTGAGTATGATTGGATCTAAAGCAAAAGAATTAAGGAAGGGAGGAATGGCAAAGGCTCCGGGAGCCTTACAGAAAATAGCTCCGGGGCTTGAGTCGATGACAGATGTCATCACNTCGGCTGAGGGGGAGACGGTGGATGTCACAGTGACTTGCAGCGGCATCACGATGTCGGGATTTGGATTTACGGAGTATCAAGACCAGATGATGGCTTCTCATATAGTGTACGGAGCAGATAATGAGGTCTATATATATGAAATATTCCCGTATCTTCCGACTCAATCATATTTCAAGGGAGTAAAAGATGGTGACAAGATAACGGTTGAATTTCCACAGGCTATATATTATGATGATTCGTTGGGATTCACGGAGGCATATTACTTGACTCTTCTTTCATATTCGAGTGAATATGATTGGTATTTCCCGGAAGAAAAATCTACATTGACCTTCAACATTGACGAATTCGGAACAATGACAGCCGAAGGCTTGAGTAAAGACATGATGCTTGGAGTCGCTGACAGCGAAGACGGTTCATGGATCGGGTTAGGGGCATGGGCTCTTTCTATATCCACATTTGATGAAGAGCCGGTGAAGCTTCCAGAAGGATATGAAGTGTCAGAAGCTTTCTGGACAGCAGTAGGAAATGGATACGGATGGCAGGTAAACTTTGCTCAAGGAGGAGAGGAAATATATTTCCAGGGACTTTCGGAGAGAATGCCTGATGCATGGGTGAAAGGAACCGTAGAATATAATGACTACACAGCAACTATTTCAATTGCCCAGAATCAATATGTAGGCGACTATAGGGGCTACCATATATTCACGAAGTGTGTGCAAATGACAACAGATAAGGATGGGAATATATTCTATGATGATTTGACGGATCCCGATTATGAATACCAGCTTATTTGGGACTTTGAGGAGGAGACAATGACTGTGAAAGATAAAGATATCGTACTCTTGTTTAATACTTCTTTGAGTGAGGTATTGTTTGTCAATGACTTGATGGATCTGGAGCTTATACACCAGGAAACATTTGAAGGCAAGCCGGCAAATCCATACGGACTGGCATTTGAGGATGTGATGCTTGAAGAGGGATTTTCAATGTTCTCGTTCAGTCTGCCCGCTATTTCTACAGAGGGAGACTACCTGAAGCTTGATAACTTGAGTTATGTGGTCTATGTAGACGGAGAAGAATGGACATTCGATGCCGAAGAATATGAATTGGAAGAATCATTAGAAGAATTGCCTTGGAATCTTAATAATTATTGGATAATCAAAGGATTTGATTCTACGGAGCATTTGGTAGCATTCTTTGTGGAAGGTATCGAGACACTTGGAGTGCAAAGTGTCTACCGTTATAATGGTGAAGAGACACGCAGCGAGATCGTCACACTTGATTTGGATGAAAATTCAGTGGAAGGGATCGACGCTGAAAAGAAGATTGTGAGTGAGAAGTATTATGATGTAGCAGGTCGCCAGGTAGCTAACCCGGGAGCTGGGATTGTCATCAAGCGCATCACTTACGAAGATGGCACAGTCGCTTCGTTCAAGAAAGCGGTACGCTGATGAGCAGTAACAATATTCATGGTGACAGTCAATTTTGGCTGTCACTTATTTTTTTTTGCAAGCAATCATTTTGGGCAAAGACTTCAAAACCAACTCATCTACTTTCAAATTGCTAAAGTTTTAATAGAAATTCAACATATTTGAATTATAATTTGCATTTTTCTACAAAATTTTATAATTTTGCATCATATTTATAAAAAATCTTAAAGGTAAAATTTATGAAGAAAACTTTACTCGCACTCGGAGCAGCGTGTATCGCACTGAGCGGCATGGCAGCTACTCCACAGCAGAAGCTTCTGACTTCCGCTAAATCAAACCTCGGCAAAATCGCCGATATCAAGACAAAACCAAATTTCCATAGTGAAAAATCTGCATCTTTGGCTAAGAGGGCAACTGCAGCATTCGGGCCTGAAGATGTCGTCGAAACAGCAGAAGGGACCACTCAGGCAATGGCTGTAGTTTCAAGCGGCTACTATTATAGCATGTTTGGCTTGATACAGTATGAAGACATGGAATCAGCAAGCAATGTCGTATATGCTGAAAATGATGAAGTGTACTTCCAAGACATCATTCCTTTTGCAGGCATGGAAACATACGTGAAGGGAATTAAGAAAGACAACAAGATTGAAGTTAGTTTTCCGCAGACAGTCATATTCTATGAAGATGAAGGATATGGACTTTTCATGTGCCTGATGGAGAAAGATGCTGAAGCAGGGGAAGACGAAGTTAATTATATCCCCACTGAAGATGCATCAGTAACTTTTACAGTCTCAGAAGACGGCTCTTTGACAGCCGAAGGACTCAGCGATGACCTCATCCTTGGCTACGCTTACACAGATGACTACACATGGTGCGGATTTGGGGCTTCCAAACTTGAAATGACTCCATTCAATGAGAAGCCTGTAGAAGCTCCTGAAGACATCGAAGTATCAAAAGGATTCTGGACCTATAATGCAGGAGATTACGGATGGCCAGTGAACTGGGCACAAGGTTATGATGAAGTTTATTTCCAAGGTCTGAGTGCAGATATGCCAGAAGCTTGGGTAATGGGCACAGTAGAATATGATGATACCGAAGCTACTATATCTATAGCTCAAAATCAATATCTCGGAATAGCATCCGGAGCATTTATCTATACGAAATGCGCTAAATTCATTTATGACGAGGATGGAGTAGCGATTGATGCAGAAATGATGCCAGCCGACTACCAATTCCAACTCGTTTGGGACTACGAAGAAAATACTTTGGTAGCCAAGGATCCGGAAGTGCTGTTTGTTCTCAACTGTGGCGATGGAGAATATTATGCTCTTAATTATTTCGAGGATATGAAGCTTGCACATCAGGAAGATTATTCAGGCACTCCCGCTAATCCATACAACCTCTTCTTTGACGACACTTACGATTATTACGGATTTGGCGCATTCCAGTTTGTCGTGCCGGCAATCTCAACCGATGGAGATGTCCTTGACACCAAAGATCTTTACTATGTAGTATATGTAGACGACGAAGAATGGGAATTCTATGCAGAAGAATATGGCATTGAAGAGGACCTCGTTGAAATTCCTTGGAATCTGAGCGAATACTATATCTACAATTGGGGTGGAGCTATGCGTGAGACAGACTTCTTCGTAGAAGGTATCTCTACCCTTGGCGTTCAGAGTGTCTACAAATATAACGGTGAAGAGACGAGAAGTGAAATCGTGACACTTGACCTTGACGATCCTACAGCTGTCGGCAGCCTGACATCTGATAAGAAAGTGGCAAGCGTGAAGTATTATGATGTGGCTGGTCGCCAAGTGGCTAATCCGGGAGCAGGCATCGTCATCAAGCGCGTCGTTTATGAAGATGGAACAGTTGCTTCTTTCAAGAAAGCAGTACGCTAATTTAATGCATAATGCATAATTAGCTACGATCATGCTAAAGAAGTCATAATGCATAATTAAACTTAAAAAAATCACAAATTAGGCAAAGGCATTGGGGGCAAAACCGATGTCTTTGCCATCTTAAAAAATTATCATTTATGAAAAAAATTATTACTTCATGCATGCTTGGCGCAATGGCAATAGGCGCTATGGCTGCAGAANATGAAGTCACTNTTACATACGCCGNCGACAGTTATGGCGCATGNGGCAAAGGAAAGTCGGANATCTATNATGTGGCTATCCNCNNTGATGNTCCGGCTCTTGTAGGCAAGAAGATTACGGGTATCCGCGCACTGCTGAATGCATACGAGGATATTGAGTCAACATCGCTGTGGCTCTCGAAAGAGCTTACACTCGAAAAGATCGATGGAGTGAAGGTAAATGTACCTGACACATACACTGCCGAGGTGGTGCCTGAGAAAATATCACTTTCCGGAGATGAGAACACCTACGGAGAACTCTCCATCAAGCTTGATGAGCCTTATACTATTACTGAAGAAGGAATCTATGCGGGCTATAGCTTGACAGTGCCTAAAGTGGAAAAGGGAGAATCGCTCAGCGAAAGCCAGAGTTATCCATTGCTTCTATCAGAGGGAAAGAATGCGAATGGCCTATATCTGCGCGCATCAAAAGACTTCCTGAAGTGGGTGCCATATAATGACAAGCTTGGAGCTTGCGCGATGATTTACGTGACACTTGAAGGGGAATTCCCTGATTATAGCGTTGGACTCAACAATGTTGCTTCGACCTACGCCGGTGTGGATAAGGAATTAAATTTAAAGGCGGTCATCACAACTCCAGGTGTAAAAGATGTTTCATCTATCGGCTATACCTATATAATTGGAGGGAAAAGCGTAGAGAAGACAGTTGAGTTTGAAACTCCAATAGCATCAAGCCTCGTGCAGAGCACTATAGTGAATCTTCCAATAGATGCAGTGTCAGAACTTGGCGAATTTACTGTTGACGTGACTATCAACAAAGTGAATGGGGAAGATAATGCCAATCCAAAGGCTTCAGCTTCCGCCAAGGTAACGGTTCTTCCATACGTGCCGCAGCATCGTCCGATGGTAGAGGAATTCACCGGGACATGGTGTGGATGGTGCACACGTGGATATTATGCATTGGAAGCACTCAATGAACTTTATGGAGATGGCGTAGTGCTTGCCGCATATCACGACGGCGACCCGATGCAAGCTGCAGATACCCCTATATACGTTGACGGTTATCCATCAGCAACTCTTAACCGTAACGGTATAGAAGACCCATACTATGGCAATGCCGATGATGGATTCGAAATGAAGACAGAGGTTGTGGAATCAATGGAGACAGCCGTTCCTGTAGAAATAAAGGTCAAGGCTTACTGGGGAAATACAGACAAAACAGAAATCAAGGTTGAATCAGCAGCCACTTTCTTTGAAAACAAAGCTAACGCAGGATATAAGGTTGGTTATCTCTTGATCAACAATGGACTGAGTGGAGCAGGAGCAGGTTGGTTGCAGGCAAACTATTTCTCAGGTTCATCCAATTATGATGGCACGGATCTTGAAGTCTTGACAACCTGGCCAGCCAAAGTACCAGGTTTGATTTTCAATGATGTTGTGGTGGATGTCAACGGCATGATGGGAGTAGAGAATTCTGTCCCTGCTGACGTTGCATTCAATGAGACGTACGCTTCTGAATACTCATTCGACATTGCTTCAAACAGTGTGATCCAAGATAAGGATAAGCTTTATGTAGCAGCGTTTATCATTAATCCTGACGGTACTATTTTGAATGCCAATAAGGCTAAGGTAGAAGATTCCAATGCTGTTGGATCTATCTGGAGTGATGGCAGAGAAGTCTCGGCTGAGTATTATAATCTATCCGGCGTACGCGTTGCAAAGCCTCAGAATGGTGTGTTTGTGAAAGTTGCTAAGATGTCGGATGGATCGGTTCAGACTACTAAGGTAGTAGAGAAATAAGTCTACCATAAAGCGCCTCTCCGAGGCTACTGAACTATTTATTGGAGACCCCAGGCTGAAGCCTGGGGTTTTTACATAATTATCAGGCCTCCGGCCTGATTAGTTTGCATTTGACAGTGAGAGAACGTATGCGGAGCTTGCTTGCGTTATTTGACTCGGGAGGACGCCTTATTACTTAAGAGCGGCCGTAGAGGAGTTTTTCGCGGAGGGAGGCGGCGAAAGTGTCGTCTTGTGGCGAAAGAAGATTGACTACGTAGGGGGCGGCTTTGAGGAGGAGGGTCGAGCCTTCTTTCATCGTCACGCTGTAGCCGTCGACGCTGAGTCGGTAAGAACCGGTGCGGGAAGACATTGTGAGACGCAGGACGGAGCTTCCTGCAATTACTATAGGACGGAGCGTAAGGGAATGGGGCGCCACAGGAGCGAGCACCATGCAGTCGAGTTCCGGCTGGAGAATTGGGCCGCCAACAGAGAGATTGTAGGCAGTGCTTCCAGTCGCAGTCGAGATTATCAGACCATCGGCCCTATAATCAGCAAGGAAGAAACCATCCAGCTCCACATTGACATTTATCATAGAAGCAGACGCATCTTTTTGGACTGCAATTTCATTGAGGGCACAGCAAAGGAAATCGGTGGGTATACCCTTGCCAGAAACTTCTATTAGTTTTCTGGGCTGTATTTTTAGGGAATTATTCTTTATTCCGTCAAGGAGCAAGGAGGTTTCATCGAGAGAGAAGTGGGCAAGATAGCCGAGATTTCCTGTATTTATACCGGCAATTGGGATTTCAGTATCCTCAAGACGGCGCGCAGTACGGAGGAAAGTACCGTCGCCACCGAAACTGATAGCTACATTGGCATCCGGTATTCCAGAAAATATGGGGGGAATGAAATCGGGGTTCTCGCCAAACCGGGAGAGATAAGCAGCAAACTTTTCATGACACAAAAGGCCGAATCCCTTGTAGCGGGCTTCGGCCATAAAATTCATTATCCCTGTCAGATTCTGATCTTGACGGGATTTTCCATACAGNGCTANANCNGTGCGTTTCANTGCAATTTACGTTATACGTTGAGCAATACCTGAAGTTCGAGAAGGCGCTCGGTGGCTATCATAGAATCTGTATAATTGTTGCCTTCAGCCTCAGCCACTTCATAACCGTAACGCTCGAGATTATGGATTGCAGGAGTAGGATCGTCACACCGGAGTCGCAAAGTAACACTGATGCTTCTCTCGTCGGCAGGCTTAGTGAGCAAGTCTACGACGGGAGCTCCGGCATCCTCACAAGCATGAGTGAGAATACTGGCACTGTAGTCGGCAGGTGAACAAAGAATCGTCACCATGCTGCAGTCGTCGCGCTGTATGAGTGTCTCTTGTGTCGTCAATTTTACTTTTATTTTGGTGTTTTCAATGTTTTTCATTAACTTTGCCTGAAATATTTCAAATATTGTGCCGAAAAAGGTTAAAAGGACTTTTTTTGCATAATATTTACAAAATCTTTCGTTGTTTTTAATAATATAACAATAGAAAAAGGAAAATGACGAGACTTAGTGTCAATATCAATAAAGTTGCGACTCTCCGCAACGCCCGGGGGGAAAATAATCCGGATTTGGTAGGGTTCGCTCTGACATGCGAGCAGGCAGGAGCGCAGGGCATCACAGTTCACCCGCGCCCGGACGAGCGCCATATACGCCGGGCGGATGTGCCTATGCTCAAAGAAGCCATCTCGACCGAACTCAATATCGAAGGATATCCATCGGACGACTTTATCCGGCTCGTATTGGATACAAAACCGGCACAGGTGACTCTTGTGCCAGATGCTCCAGGACAGTTGACATCCAACCATGGATGGGACGTGATGGCCAATTCGGATTTTCTTACAGGAATTATCCAAAGATTCAAGGATGCAGGCATAAGGGTATCTTTGTTTGTAGATCCTGATTCAACGCAAGTGCTTGAGGCAAAACTTGCCGGTGCGGATCGAGTGGAACTCTATACAAAATCATACGCCGATAACTATGCAAAAAACCGAGAGCATGCTATAGCACCATTTGTGGATGCAGCCACCGTAGCAAAGGTATGCGGGATCGGACTGAATGCGGGGCACGATCTCAGTCTGGAGAATCTGAGATATTATCATGAGATGATACCTTGGACAGATGAAGTGAGCATCGGACATGCCTTGATATGCGATGCTCTTTATATGGGGATAGAAAAAACCATAAAAGCTTATCTTGAATGCCTCTCCTAATGCATAATTGGCTACGCCCAAGCTAAAGCAAGTCATAATGCATAATTTAGTCATTCTGAATTTTTATTTTAGAGTTGTAATTTTTAATGTTGAATTTAATTATGCATTATGCATTATGCATTATGCATTAACAAAAAAGTATGGAAACGCTAACATTATGGTCGCTTGTGATAGACGGCGGCTACATTATGATTCCTCTGGCTCTGATGCTGATAGTCAGCATATATATCTTCGTGGAGCGCTGNATTGCTATNTCAAGGGCAAGCAAGGAAGACAATTCGTTTATGGACCGAATACGCGACTATGTGCATGANGGAGACCTTGAAAGTGCACGNCAACTTTGCAAGAAGACTGATACTCCATACGCCCGATTGATTCTTAAGGGAGTCACACGTATCGGNCGCCCTATGAACGATGTGCTTGTAGCAATTGAAAATACGGGTAATATCGAGGTTGCGAAGCTTGGCAAGGGATTCACTTGGCTTTCCACTACGGCTGCCGGAGCTCCCATGCTGGGGTTCCTTGGGACAGTGACAGGTATGATTGAGGCTTTCTATGCTTTGGCAATGGCCGGGACAGGCGCGAATATAATTGTTCTTTCAAGCGGCATATATCAGGCTCTTGTGACT
>WFLX010054842.1_pt1 | contig 10843 bp, 8 predicted proteins | sample 4967041 | NCBI WGS metagenome assembly WFLX01 (sample SAMN12857096, study PRJNA449069) | gut metagenome | isolation source: stool from male and female vole | host: Microtus ochrogaster | place: USA:Florida | collected 2017
GAAGGCCACGAAACTCCTATCATCCGCGGTTCTGCTCTTGGCGCTCTTAACGGTGAGCCTGAGCGGGAAGTGAAGGTGATGGAGGTCAAGGAGGCTGAAGAGGTTGACCTCCCCTCCGACAGCGAGATAGCGGAGGTGATGTCGCAGCCCAAGCTCGAAAACCTTGCCATAGAGGAACTGGAACGCACCCTCGCCCGCCACATTGAGCAAGAAGAATATGAGGAGGCCGCCAAAGTGCAGGCGATCATAAATGCCAAAAAGTCGGCCAACTCTTGAGTTCCCGACCCCCACAGCCCCTGAGTTTGCACTTTTGGGGCTTAATTATTTTATACAACGCCAAGAAAAACGTAAATTTGCGGTTGGAACCGGCCGAAACCATAGCGACCGTCATTAACACTAAACGTTGATATGAATACATTGAAGACACGCCTCGCGGCGTTGAATTTCCTTGAATTTGCCGTGTGGGGTGCCTATCTGACCTCTCTCGGTAACTTCCTCTTCAAAAACGGACTTGGCGACCAGATTGGCTGGTTCTACGCTATCCAGGGTATCGTTTCGCTGTTCATGCCTTCGATTGTGGGCATCGTGGCCGACCGCTGGATTCAGGCGCAGCGCATGCTCAGTTTGTGCCACCTCGTTGCCGGCGTTTTCATGGCTCTCGCTGGTGTATACTGCGCCGTGGCATCGCCCGACATCGCTTTCGGGCCGCTGTTNGCGCTTTACTCTGTTTCNGTTGCCTTCTTNATGCCGACTATCGGCCTCAACAACTCGGTGGCTTTCAACGCGCTGACAAAGGCAGGGATGGANACCGTGAAGGATTTCCCCCCNATTCGCATCTTCGGCACGATAGGCTTCATCTGCGCGATGCTGTTTGTCAATTTCGCCGGCCCGGCTGACGACAAGTTCCAAAGCACCTACATGCAGCTGTTTGTTTCGGCAGCGCTTAGCTTCGTAATGGTGTTCTACGCGCTGACGATGCCCAAGTGCCCCACGAGCGACGCTCCGCAAACGGGCAACTGGGTTGACAAAATGGGGCTGCGGGCATTCACGCTGTTCAAAAAGAAGAAGATGGCGATTTTCTTCATTTTCAGNATGATGCTTGGTGTGTCGCTCCANATTACCAATGGTTATGCCAATCCCTACATAACATTCTTCAAGGATATTCCCGAGTTTGCCAACGCGTGGGCGGCCCAGAACGCCAACGCGCTTATCTCGTTGTCGCAAATCAGCGAAACTGTCTGCATCCTGCTCATCCCGTTCTGCCTCAAAAGGTTTGGCATCAAGGGTGTGATGCTTATGTCGATGTTTGCCTGGGTGCTCCGCTTCGGGCTCTTCGGCATCGGCGACCCCGACGGCAAGTTGTGGATGTTCGTTCTCAGCTGCATTGTCTACGGCATCGCTTTTGACTTCTTCAATGTCAGCGGCGGCCTCTACGTCGATAAAGAAACCACGCCTGAAATCCGCAGCTCAGCGCAGGGTCTGTTTATGATTATGACCAACGGCCTGGGGGCCACTGTGGGCACCCTCGCCGCGATGGCAATTGTCAACAGCAATGTGGTTGCATCGGCCCCGGTGGCTGAGCAACTNGCCGGATGGCGCGAGTCGTGGATGATTTTCGCCGGATACGCGCTCGTCGTCGCAGTGCTTTTCTGGATTGTGTTCCGCGACAACAAGGTTGGCAAAAACACCCCCAAACGCGCTCTGCAGCGTGCCGAGGATACCAACTCTCCTGCCGACGGCTTCAACCGCCTCTAACAGGCTTCATATTCTATAAACTCCCATCCCGACGTGATTCAGTTTTTTGCCCCCGACATACTCTCTGACAACCGGCTCCCCGAACAGGAGGCGGCCCATTGCGTGAAAGTACTCCGCCACGTTCCCGGCGACGAGATCGTGGTTGTCGATGGCAAAGGCTCCCGCTACATTTGCCGCCTCACCGAGGCCACAAACAAGCGTGCCGAGGTCGAAATTGTGGAAAGGGAAGTAATTGAGCCCTACTGGCGCGCCCCGATTACCATCGCCGTGGCGCCCACGAAGCACCTCGACCGCATGGAATGGCTCGTGGAAAAGCTGACTGAGGTAGGCTTCGACCGATTCATTCCGCTGCTTTGCCGTTTTTCGGAGCGCAAAGAGCTCAAACCCGAACGCTTGGAGAAAATCGCCGTCTCGGCAATGAAGCAGAGCCTGAAAGCCTCGTTGCCGGAAATCGCGCCGATGATTCCCTTCAAGAAGTTCATCGATGCCACGTCGCACATTCCCCAGCGCTTCATCGCCCACTGCGACCCTTCGCAGCCGCGTCGGTTGCTGAGCCGCGAATACAATCCTGACGAGGAAGCGCTGGTGCTCATAGGCCCGGAGGGCGATTTCTCGCCTGAAGAGATAGCGCTGGCGCTTTCAGCCGGCTTTGTCCCGGTGAGCCTGGGAGAAGCGAGGTTGCGCACCGAAACCGCCGCGCTTACAGCTTGCCAGACACTTCACGTCGTTGGCAGTATGACAGACTGACCGCCTCAAAATTACTCGAAAAACCGAATAACGATAGCTAATTCATCAAAATGGAATTCGACCTTCAACAATATCTCTACGATACCCCGAACGGTAACTTTTTTCTCCTTGCCGGCCCCTGCGTTATTGAAAACGAGGAGATGGCCCTCGACATCGCCACGCGGGTCAAGGCTGTGACCGACCGCCTCGGCATCCCTTACGTTTTCAAAGGNAGCTACCGCAAAGCTAACCGTTNGCGCCTCGANNNCTTCACNGGCATTGGCGATTTGCAGGCGNTGGCCANTTTGAAGAAAGTCAGGGAAACTGTCGGCGTGCCTGTCGTTACCGACATCCACACTGCCGACGAAGCCCGCATGGCGGCTGAATTTGTCGACATGCTCCAGATTCCAGCCTTCCTGTGCCGCCAGACCGACCTTTTGGTTGCCGCGGCTAAAACCGGCAAGATGGTGAACATCAAAAAAGGCCAGTTCCTNTCGCCTGAGGCTATGAAATATGCCGTTGAGAAGGTGCGCGAGGCCGGAGATCGAANNGTNNCCATCACCGAGCGCGGCACCACATTCGGCTATCAGGATTTGATNGTCGACTACCGNGGCATNCCCGAGATGCAGCGCAACAATTGCCCGGTTATTCTCGATGTGACTCATTCTCTCCAGCAACCAAACCAGACGGCTGGAGTTACCGGCGGACGCCCCGACATGATTGAAACTGTTGCCCGGGCCGGNATAGCCGTTGGGTGCGACGGCATTTTCATTGAAACCCATCAGAACCCGGCGGTTGCNAAGAGCGACGGNGCCAACATGCTCCGTCTCGACTTGCTNCCCGAGCTACTCGAACATCTCACAACGCTGCGAATGGCGGTCAACACGTTTAAAACCAACTGCTGATGAATATTAGGAGCATTCTTGCCGCGGCATGCATCGCAACGGCTTCAATGGGTACCATCTGCGCTCAGCAGGGGCTCGACAATCCCATGACCCGAGCCATGATGGAGGTATATAACCAGGAGCTTGTGGCAAATCCGCAGGCTTACGACGTTTATTTCCGTCGCGCTAATGAGTACTATAAGTTCAATCAGTATCTCCGAGCGCTCTCCGATGTCGACAATGCCATAAAACTGGCTCCCCAGGGCGATGAGGACTTCCTTTTCCAGGCGCATTTCCTGCGTGCCGAGATCTATCAGATGCTCGACAAGCACAAGGAGGCGCTCGCCGACTTCACGGAGGCACTCGCCCACGACCCCACTTCCTTCATGTCGCTCTATCAAAAGGCCAATTCCGAGTACGAGCTCGGAATGTATGCCGATGCCAAAAGCGACTACAACCGCATGCGTTCCGCGAATCCCCGTAGTGCCGAGGCGCTCACCGGGCTCGCCCGCGTGGCAGTGAAGGAGAATAACCTTGGGCTCGCGCAGCAGTATATGGACGATGCCGTGCGCATGATGCCGTCGGATAGCGACATTTTTGTGCGTCGCTCCTCTGTGCGCCGTATGCTCGGCGACAACACAGGCGCCGTGGAGGACTTGATTATGGCCATCTCCATCGACTCCAATTCACGAGCCATCCAGGAGCTGGCGGCCATCGGCAACGCCGACTATCCCGCGGTGATTACCGGGCTTAGCAGTGCCATNAGCCAGGCTCCCGACCAACCGATGCTCTACTATCTGCGCGGTTTCATAGCCCAAACCCACGCGCACTACCTTTCGGCTATTGANGANTACCGCAAGCTTGTCGATGGAAACATGTACAACTANGCCGGCATCTATGGCGCTCTGGGCGAATGCTACTTCCAGCTCTNCGATTTCGACCATGCCCTCGAGTATGTCAATCAGGCCATNGGGATGGACCCTGCGAATCCTGAGTATAATACCACCCTTTCGCGCATTCGCCGNGCCATGGGTGATTACGCGCCAGCGCTTAAGGCAGTTGAGTTTGCTTTGAGCGACGCTCCAACCGACCGCNCCGCTCTNNCAGAGAAGGGGCTCGCCCTTTACTCCCTTGAGCGATATGACGAGGCNTCAGGCCTTTTCGGCGAGCTGATAATGGACAATCCTGAGGATGCCATGAGCTATATGCTCCAGGCTTGGGTCGTTAACGACGGCCTTGACCAGCCGCGTAACGCCGCTCCTATATATAAGAGGTTGCTCGACGCGGTTCCTTCCGAGAGCGAGAANGCCAAGGGTGAGCACGTCACAAATCCCAAGACACTTCGCGGCTTCGCCCTGCTCTTCACCGGCGATACCGACGGAGCCCTGCGCTGGGCCGATGACCTNCTGCGCGACAACAATGACACCGACGGCTCAATCAACTACCTCGCCGCCTGCCTCTACGCGCAGGCCGGCGCGACGGATAAAGCTATCGCATGCGTCGAGCGCTCGCTTGGCCGCGGCTATGCGAGCCTCTACGATTGGCAAAAGAACGACGCAGCCCGTGTAAACGTTGCCCCGCTTCGCTCGGATGCCCGCTTTACACGCGCGCTTGATTCTTATTCATACCTTTTTAAATAAACAGCTTCGAGGCTGATGAAGCAGCGAGTTCTCATAGTCAATAAGTTCTATTATCCCCGTGGCGGCGACTGCGTGTCATCGCTCAACCTTGAACGCCTTTTGGCCGACAAGGGGCACGAGGTGGCGGTGTACTCCATGCGTTACCCCGACAATATCCCCTCGGCCTGGAGCGATTATTTCGCGACTACCGTCGACTTCGGCGGAGGTGCGAAAGAGAAGCTGCGCGCTGCTGCCCGTGCGATGGGTTTCGGCGACATCCGCGCGTCGTTTGCCCGAATTCTCGCTGATTTCAAGCCCGATGTAGTGCATCTGCAAAACATCCACAGCTACCTCTCGCCACAACTCGCCGTCATGGCGCGCAAGACCGGAGCGAAGGTGCTTTGGACGCTTCACGATTACAAGTTGATATGCCCTTCGTACAGCTGCCTTCGCGATGACAAGCCGTGTGAAGAGTGTTTCACCAACCCCGGCGCAGTGNTNAAATATAGGTGTATGAAGGGGTCACTGGCCGCGAGCGTCGTGGCATGGGCCGAGGCGCGCCGGTGGAACCGCGGCAAGCTCGAAAGGGTGGTCGATACGTTTGTGTGCCCCAGCGAGTTTATGCGGTCGAAGATGGCACAGGCGGGATTCGATACTGGNAAACTGCTCGTNAATTGCAATTTCATCGGGTTTGACAAAATGGCCGCNTTTGCNGATATGCAGCCTCTCGGAGCCAATGANCGCGGCGACTACTATTGNTATGTTGGGCGGTTGTCGAGGGAAAAGGGGGTTGAGTCGTTGCTCGAAGCAGCCTCTGGCGANCAATATAAACTTGTNGTGGTGGGCGACGGTCCGCTCCTTGACGACCTTCGGAAGAAATACGAGGGCAAGAACATCGAGTTTCTCGGACGCCGCGGCAGCGAGGAGGTTGTCGACCTTCTGCGCCACGCCCGATTCTCAATCATGCCTTCGATCTGCTATGACAACAACCCCCTTGGAGTGATTGAATCGCTTTGCGCGGGTACCCCGGTTGTCGGTGCCCGCATAGGTGGTATTCCCGAACTGATTGAACCGGGGAAAACCGGCCTGATATTCGATAGCGGCAACGTTGGGTCAATGCGGGCCGCTATTCGCGATGCTTTCAGACTTGAGTGGGATTATGCCGCCATCCGCGACAAATCGCTCGAACGCTTCTCCCCCGAAAGGCACTATGAAGTCCTTTTGGAGGCATACAAAAATTAATAGTTTGGTCGCTCTCGGCGGCCTGCAATATTCGGAGATTCATTATGAACGCAATAAAGCCAACCGACGCATCTATCATTCTGACGTATCGCTGCCCGATGCGCTGCAAGATGTGCAATATTTGGCAGAACCCAACAGATAAGAAGGAGGAAATCAAGGCTGAGGACCTCCGCACGCTCCCACGGTTGAAATTTATTAACCTCACCGGGGGCGAACCCTTCATTCGCGAAGACCTTCCCGAAATCGTGGAGGAATGTTACCGTCACACCGACCGAATTGTCATTTCGACTTCNGGCTGGTTTGAGGACCGAGTGATTGCCCTTGCCAAGCGCTTCCCAAACATCGGCATCAGAATCTCCATCGAGGGCCTGAGCTTGAAAAACGACGAACTCCGCGGCCGCGAAGGTGGCTTTGACAAAGGCTTGCGCACTCTGATGAAGCTTAAAGACATGGGTGTTAAGGATATCGGTTTCGGCTGCACTGTCTCAAACAACAACTCCAAGGATATGCTGGCCCTATACCAGTTATCCAAATCGCTCGGCATGGAGTTTGCTACCGCCGCGTTCCATAACTCCTACTATTTTCACAAGGACGACAACGTAATCACCAACCGCGACGAGGTGTGCCGCGATTTCGAGCAGCTCGTTGAGTGGCAGCTTCAGGAGAAGCACCCGAAATCGTGGTTCCGCGCGTTCTTCAACATGGGGCTTATCAACTACATCGAAGGGGGTCGCCGCATGCTCCCTTGTGAAGCCGGTTCAGCCAATTTCTTCATCGACCCCTGGGGCGAGGTTTATCCCTGCAACGGCCTTGAAGAGAAGTACTGGAAGGAGTCAATGGGCAACATTCACGATGCCGACTTTATGACTATCTGGAATTCCGAACAAGCCGATAAAGTGCGCCAGATGGTGCGCCGCTGCCCCAAAAATTGCTGGATGGTCGGCACCGCNTCGCCTGTGATGCACAAATATATAAAGCACCCGGCCAAATGGGCGCTGACCAACAAGCTGCGTTCGATGCGCGGGCTCAAGCCGTGTCTCGACAAAACGTGGTATGATGTCGGTCAGGATCCGTCCCAGGGCGATTTGCGCCCCAAATTCTAAGGCAGTCCTCTCTTCCAGCGCCGCCCACCTTTATCCACCTTAACCTTAAATCGCTTTTAGCCATGAAAATAGTCGTTGCCGGCACACGGGGCATCCCCGACATTCAAGGGGGTGTCGAAACCCATTGCGAACAGCTTTANCCGCGTATCGCGGCGCTCGGGCACGATGTGACGGTGATAAGGCGAACTCCATATATCACGGATGGNAACCGCCGCGGTGAGTACCGGGGAGTCGGGCTTGTGGATGTNTATGCGCCACATCGCAAGAGTGTTGAAGCTATCGTGCATACCTTTTTGGCTGTTTTGAAAGCGCGTCGGCTAAACCCCNATGTGCTCCACATACATGCCATCGGGCCNTCGCTGATGGTGCCTTTCGCCCGCCTGTTGGGCNTGAAAGTGGTGACAACGAACCATGGACCCGACTATGACCGACAGAAGTGGGGTAGGGTGGCCCGAANGGCACTGAGGCTCGGCGAGCGCTTTGGGGCGAAGTTCTCCAACAAGGTAATCGTCATATCCAACGTTATAGCCAATATCCTCGACCAATCATACGGACGACACGACACGGAGCTGATTTTCAACGGAGTAAATCGCCCGTTAAAGTCTACTCGAAATAACTATCTGACGGAGTGGGGGATATGTGACCGCCCTTACATAGTGGCTCTTGGACGATTTGTAGAGGAAAAAGGGTTTCACGACCTTGTGGAGGCCTACAAGGCTTCAGGGCTCGCCAACCAATGCGCGCTCGTCATCGCAGGCGATTCTGACCATCCCGATGCCTATTCCGAGCGGTTGAAGAGCCAAGCCCGGGATGCGGGAGTCGTGCTCACCGGGTTTATCAAAGGCGAGCGGCTTAACCAATTGATGTCCAATGCCTCGCTGTTCGTGCTTCCTTCTTATCACGAAGGACTACCGATAGCCCTTCTTGAGGCTATGAGCTATGATCTGGATGTTGTTGTGAGCGATATTCCGGCAAACAAGATTCCAGAATTGGAGCCCGGCGATTTTTTCCCGGCGGGTAATGTGGCGGAACTCGCGGCGATGTTGCGTCGAAAAATTAATGCGAGCCGCACTCCGCGACACTACGACCTGTCTAATTACGATTGGGACGTAATTGCAGCGCAGACGGTTGACGTTTACCGCAAAGTTTGCGAGTGAGAGTGTTTTTTTTCGTGAAATGGGCCATTATTGTAAAATTTTGGTGCGGTTTGAGGGCGCTGTTTAACTATATTTTGTAGTCTGATTTGCCTTTCGCTTCATAATAATTTGGCCGATACGGAAAATATGCCTAACTTTGCACTCTAAAACGGAAAACTTCAAAAATTTATGAAGATTGACGCTGTAAAGATTGATATGATTTTCGAGACGAGCTGGGAAGTTTGTAACAAAATCGGCGGTATTTATACCGTTTTATCGACAAAGGCACTTACTCTGCAAAATCTCTATAAAGACAAAACTATTTTTATCGGTCCCGACGTTTGGACCGAAGATAATCCCTCNCCATATTTCTCCGAAGTCCCCTCGCTGCTCCGTCCATGGCGCGAGAAGGCCGAGCTCCCCGAAGGTATTTCCGTAAGGGTGGGTCGCTGGAACATTCCGGGCAANCCGATTGTGGTGCTCGTGAAGTTCGATGCGATGTATAAGGTCAAGGACTATTATTATGGTGAGATGTGGCAGCGCTATGGTGTCGACTCGCTCCATGCCTACGGCGACTACGACGAGGCTTGCGCCTTCTCGCTCGCTGCCGGNNTGGTTATCGAAAGNATNTGCAACTATAAGCGTACCCGCCACAAGAGCATCATCGCCCACTTCGACGAGTGGACCACCGGCATGGGTCTCCTTTATGTAAATTGGAAACTGCCGCAGGTGGGGACTATTTTCACAACCCACGCCACGTCGATCGGCCGCAGCATCTGCGGCAACGGCAAGCCTCTCTACGACTACATGGCCGGGTATAATGGCGACCAAATGGCCAGCGAGCTCAATATGGAGTCGAAACATTCCCTCGAAAAGGCCGCCGCCCACAACGCCGACTGCTTTACGACGGTTTCCGACGTGACCGCTGCCGAGTGCGAGCAACTGCTCGACAAACGCCCCGANATNGTGACTCCCANCGGCTTCCAGCCCGACACNGCACTCACCAGGGCTAAAATGCGCAAGGCGCGCGANGTGGCCCGCGAGGCTCTTCTCAACGTCGGGTCAGCCATGATTGGCCGCAAACTACCCTCTGANACATTCATCGCCGCGACCTCCGGTCGTTGCGAATATCGCAATAAGGGCATCGACCTGTTCCTTGANGCGGCAAANCGCCTTGAGGACGAAGGACTCGACAAGCAGCTTCTGCTGTTCGTGCTCGTTCCCGCATGGGCAAAGGAGCCGCGCGCCGATGTCAAAGAGGCCGTGGCCGCCGGCACCACCCCCGGTGTTGACGACCCGGCGATAACCCACACGTTGAACAATCCCGATTCCGACCAGATTATCAACCGAATCCATCAGCTCGGTTTCGCTTCNAACCGCGAGTCGAAAGTGCAGGTTATNTATGNGCCTTGCTNCCTCAACNGCNACGACNGCATTNTCAACATGCACTATTATGATCTTCTTGCCGGGATGGACGCGACCGCTTTCCCCTCCTACTATGAGCCGTGGGGCTACACCCCGCTCGANAGNGTGGCCTACGGCGTGCCNACCGTCACTACATCCCTTTCGGGCTTCGGCCAGTGGGTGCTCTCGACCTCGGCAAGCGATTTCGACCAAAGCGGCGTGGTTGTCATNCCCCGCACNGATTCTAACTACCACGAGGTTGTTGAGAAGCTCGCTTCCTCGTTCCGCTCGNTGGCATGCGCCGATGCCGACCTGCGCGATAAGGCTTCGAAAGCCGCCCGCGCAACTGCCGACAAAGCGCTGTGGGACTATTTCATAGTCTACTACGTCGAGGCGTTCAAAAAAGCTCTNGACGCGGCNACATCCCGCGAATAACCTTCAGACAGACCATAATTATATAAACGAAAATAATTATCTACTTACAAATACCGCATTCATGAAACTTCAAGTCAGCAACACTAATGTTCCCAATTGGCGCGACATTACGGTGAAATCAGACCTGCCCTCGAAGCTTAAACCCCTCGAAGAGCTTGCCAAAAACCTCTGGTGGGTTTGGAACAGCGAAGCAAAATCCCTTTTCCGCGACCTCAACCCCGACCTTTGGCGCTCTACCGGCGAAAACCCCGTGATGGTGCTTCAACAGCTCTCAGCAGAGCGTCTTGAAGAAATCCTCGCTGACAAAGCGCTCCTCAGCCGCCTTGACCATGTCTACGAGATGTTCAAGGAGTATATGGCCCAGCCCATGCGCACCGACATCCCCTCGGTTTCCTACTTCTCGATGGAGTATGGCCTTTGCAATGCTCTCAAAATCTACTCCGGCGGNCTTGGCGTGCTNGCNGGCGACTATATCAAAGAAGCATCCGACAGCCGTGTGCCCATGACTGCCGTTAGCTTCCTCTATCGCTACGGCTATT
>WFLX010251948.1_pt1 | contig 10840 bp, 10 predicted proteins | sample 4967041 | NCBI WGS metagenome assembly WFLX01 (sample SAMN12857096, study PRJNA449069) | gut metagenome | isolation source: stool from male and female vole | host: Microtus ochrogaster | place: USA:Florida | collected 2017
GGCATCGTGCGGGGCTTCTACGATCATCGCGCCTCTGGCGCTCCTCCCCATCACTACCTGAGCACTAAGCGGGAGAATCACCAGTTNCTGTCGCTGTGGTTGCAACCCGGCTGTTCGCGTGAGGAGTGGGCACGGCATACGCGAGGGAGNCGCGGAGCGACGATGAATGTTGACAGCCCCGCACGAAGCCCGGGACGGGCGAGTGCGGGGAAAGGGCGTAAATACCAGTCTGAGCCGCAGCGCGGCGATGGCACCGTGTCCCAGACCGTGCCACACATATTCGTCGGGNNAATNGNTGTNCCATCGCCCCGTCTGGTGTGCCCCCATCGAGGGTTGAGAGCTGATCTGGACCAAAACCTACTGTCTATGTGGTTAGGTTGCAGCTGATAATCAGGCGATTCAGACGTGGTCAGGAGTGGTCAGGATTCGGAGGGGAGGCGGCGGGAGAGGAAGAAGCGGCGTGTGAAGAGGACGACCATCAGGAGGCCGGTGATCTGTGAGGCGGCGGTGAACCAGAAGGCGGCCGAGTAGCCGCAGTATTCAACCAGGACGCCTCCGGCGAGGATGCCGACGCCCATGCCGATGTCCCATGAGGTGAGGATGGATGAGTTGGCGGTGCCGCGCTGGTCGTGGCGCGCCATGGCGATAAACATGTTAAGGAAGGCGGGATACATGCGTCCGTTGCCCAGACCGACAAGGACCGCCGAGAGGTAGAAGGCCCACTCCTGCTCGACGAGTGCGAAGAGCGTGAAGCCCACGGCGCTTATTGCGGCTCCTTCGATGGCGTTTTCGGCCAGGCGCCCTTTGCGAAGCCCTTTGCGGCCATAAAGACGGCTCACAAAGAGGCCGATGGAGAGGAGGGCAAAGAACAGGCCTGTGCCTTCGGTGATGCCGATGACCTCCTTGGCGTAGATGGCAACATAGTTGCTCATCACGCCCCAGCAAAGNCCGAAACAGAGGATGTTGAGGGCCAGCAGCCACGCGCGGGTCAGGAAGAAGTGGTCGAGGCTCATGCGGGGNTTNCCTTCAACGGGTTCGCGCGACGGCACACGGATCGACACGGTGCATAGGAATCCGCCGAAGGCCACGAAGAGCGAGAGCCAGAAGAGGAGGCTGAAATTGCCTGTGGCGCCATAGATCCATATTCCGGCCGAGGGGGCGATGGCCATGGCAAGATTGTTGCTGAGACCATAGTAGCCTATGCCCTCGTTGCGGCGGCTGCTGGGGAGCACGTCGATGGCCACGGTGCTGTTGGCCACGGTTGAGGCTCCGAAGGGTAGACCGTGGATGGTGCGGACGATGGCAAACATGAGCAGCGTGCCTGCTCCGATGTAGCCGGCAAAGCAGATGAAGAAAAAGAAGAAGCAGAGCATGAGCACCTTCTTGCGGTTGAAGGTGTCGACTACAAAGCCGCTGAACGGGCGCACGAGGAGCGCAGCCACGACGTAGCCCGACAGCACGAGGCCTATCATGTCCTTGTCTGTGGCAAACTGCGCGTCGAGATAGATGGGGAGAAGGGGTGTGAGGAGATAAAAGGAGAAGAATAGCATGAAGTTGCCCACCATCGCGATGCGGTAGTCGCGGTTCCAGAGCCGTTGGGTCTGACTGGTGGAGCGGGTGTCGGTTTCTTTCATTTTGCAATGCCGGATATGGGCGGGGGCCGTCAATAGTCAAGAGGCAGATTGCGCCCTATGGTCCACAATATAAAGAGAAAGAAGATGGTGAGAATGAACGGGCGGGATCCCGTGAGGCGTGTGAGTCGCGGCCAGAGGCGTGGGCGGAGGCGGACCAGGGCCGTCAGGCCAAGGAGCGGCAGCGAGAGGATAAAGGCGGCGTTGTGGTGCCAGGCTTCGGCGGGATNGCCGGTGAGGAGGGCGTGGATGGCACGCTGGCTCCCGCAGCCGGGGCAGTCAAAGCCNGTNAGGGTCTTGATCATGCANCGNGGAAACCATACGGACGATGATGGATCGAACGCGCTGTAGACCCACACAATCATAGCGGCGGCAACGAGTGCCGCCGCTATGAAAAGGGTTATATTCCGTCGGGTGGTGGCTGTCAAGGTTGCCGGAACCGGATTACATNAGGTTACCCAGGGCGCCCAAAAGGACTGCTCCGGTATATCCTACGCTGAACACGAAGCCCACGATGGCCGAGACNATACACCATGTGCGGGCCGACGAGGAGGCCTTGACGGCACCTTCATAGTCGCCGCGGTCGTAGCATGAGTTGACTTTCGACGAGTAGACCAGCGCTACGATTCCGCCTACGAGGCAGCACAGCACTGTGACCAGTATGCTCCACACCAGATAGTTGTCGGGGCGGGGAGGCATGGAGCCATTGCCCTGNGGCTGGCCGTAATAGCTTGATCCGCCGGCGGCGTATGTCGGGCCGGGATTAGGGTTGTATGCCTGATTGTAGGGCGGATACGACGGCTGCTGGGGCACGAAGCAGGAGGCNAGCTCGGGGAAGGTGGAGGCGTTNGCCCAGTCGGGCATACCGGTGCGCCANACNGGGGTGTTGGGCGCGATATTGAGNTTACGCAGTTCGTCGAGACTCATCGGGCCGANNCGCTCGCTGCCAAACATTGCGTAGTATTTTACATCATCCATTGGGTCAGTGATGAAGAAAGGAAAATGATTGCTTGATGATTGTTATGTCGGGNTCAGAANTATTTGGTCTCCGAGCCGATGATGTCNGACAGGAGATTGTTNGCCAGGCGCGAGGCTCCGATGCGGAAGTATTCGGGGGTGAGCCAGGCGTCGCCGAGCACTGCCTTGACTATGCAGAGATAGCTCAGGGCGTCTTCGGTGGTGGCAATGCCTCCGGCNGCCTTGAAGCCTACCATCGTGCCGGTCTTGTCGTAATATTCCTTTATGCACTGACAGATGACGTAGGCGGCTTCGAGTGATGCGCCGGGATAACCCTTTCCGGTCGAGGTCTTGAGGAAGTCGGCGCCCGAATAGAGGGCCAGGATCGAGGCGGCGCGTATGTTTTCGGCTGTCTTGAGGGCTCCGGTCTCAAGGATCACCTTGAGGCGGGCGCGGCGGCATGAGTGTTTGAGCTCGTCGATCTCGTCGCACACTTCCTGCCAGTCGCCGTCGAGGAAGTTGCCGAGGTTCATCACGATGTCGATCTCGTCGGCACCGCCTTCAACGGCCAGTGCCGTCTCGGCCACCTTTACTTCGGGAAAGGTCTGGCTCGACGGAAATCCGCCGCTGACGGCCGCGATGTTGACGTTGCTCACATCGAGCACCGTGCGCACCACGGGGGTGAAGCAGGGATATACGCAGATGGCGGCCACATGGGGCAGCTCGCCGTAGTCGTTTTCAAAGTCGTTGACGCGCTCGGTGAAGCGGGCCACTGACTGGGGCGAGTCGGTGGCGTTGAGTGTTGTCAGGTCGATGGCGCTGAAGCACAGACGCAGATTCTCGGGAGTGCGTGCTGCGGCCAGATTCTCATCAATGATCTTGGCTACGGCTGCGCTTACTGCGGCATCGTCGGTGATGACTTTGCTTGCGGCTACTGTATCGTGATATTTATCCATTGGGCGTTGTCTTTGAGGTTATGAGACAGATGCAAAGTTAGCAATTATTTTTCAAGTCAGCAAAGATTTCAAGGCGAGGAGGCCGGAGGCTCACTTGGCGAGATGCAGGGGGCGCTCCTCGTATGCTTCGGCGGCGGCCACCCATGCCGGATCGAGGGGCACGGATTTTGCCGTGGCGGGATCGAAGGCCGACATCACTGTCGTGGCCATGCATTTGGTGTGGCCGGTCTGGCTGTTGACGAGGCGCTGCTCGAAGTGGAGCGATTTGACACCTATGCCGGTGACGCGGGTCCACACTTCAAGGGGCTCGACAAAGAATGCCTGTTCGTAGAAGTCGATATTGATGTTGACTATTGCCACAGCTATGTTGTGGAGGTCGAACAGGGAGCCGAGGGCGGTCTCGAAGTAGCGGGCTTTGCCCAGATCGAGATAGGAGAGGATTGAGTTGTTGTTGATGTGGCCGAGCATATCGCAGTCGGTGAANCGNGTCTGGAGCTTGAGACAGTGGCGATATGGATAGTCGGCGCGGGGCACCCGCGGATTGTCGCTGTGAAGGTATGAACCGGGTTTCATCTTTCGGTCGTGTGTGAGGGTGAGGTTGTTGGGTCTGTCAATGTATTATCAGGTCTGTTATAACATCTGAGCCGACGATTGAGTTGAGGCTGCTGATGATTTTGGCGCGCATGAAGCTGAGCTCGTTGCGCAGGGCCGCTGAGGTGATGAAGACNTGGAGCACCGATCCGTNGACATACCGGCGGGAGGTGTAGCGGTTGATTNCCGGCCCCACCACTTCGGGCCAGAGATAGCATGCGCGCTGGGCGGCCATGGTCTCGGTGAGGCCCGACTGGGCCACGACCAGCTCTATGATGTCGCCTATCCGTTGGGGATCCCTGCGTTTCATGGCTTCAGCTGTGGGCGGGGGTGAAACATCCGTCGGCCACGGTCCACATCCGGTAGTCACCTCCGGTGCGGCTCATTATCTCGTCGAGATGGGTGCGGTTGGTGTCGGTGATGAATATCTGGCCGAATGACTCGCTCTCGGTGACGAGCGTCATGATACGCTCCACACGCTTGCGGTCGAGCTTGTCGAAGATGTCGTCGAGGAGCAGGAGTGGCCGGAGGCCGGTGGCATCGGACAGAAATTCATACTGGGCCATGCGCAGGGCTATGGTGAAGCTCTTGCACTGACCCTGCGAGGCAGTGCGGCGCACGGGCATGCCGCCGAGGGTCATCTCTATATCGTCGCGGTGGGGCCCGACGGAGGTGTGGCGCACTATCTCGTCGTGGCGNCGCGCACCGCCTATGAGGGCCGCCAGTGAGCCGTCGGAGCTGCTCTCGAGCGATCCGCGGTAGCTCAGGGCAGGCGATTCGGACCCCTCGCCGGCTATCGAGGCATAGCGGCGGGCAAAGATCCCTGTGAGCCGCTCAACCCACCGGCTCCTCGACTTGTGGATATACCGGGCCGGGAGCTCCATGGCGGCCTCTACGGCTTCGTAGAGATTGTGGTCGACCGATCCGTCGCGCAGGAGGCGGTTGCGCTGTTCGAGCAGGCCGCTGTAGCGCACGAGAGCATCGAGATAGCGCATGTCGCTCTGCGATATCACCATATCCATCCAGCGGCGGCGCTCCTCGGCGGGCCCCTGGAGCAGGTCTATGTCGGCGGGAGAGATCATGACCACCGGGAAGAGGCCTATATGCTCGGTGAGCCGACCATATTCCTTGCCACCGCGGCGCAGGCTCTTGCGGCGGCCGCGCTTCATGCCGAGGGTGAGGGTCTCGGGGGTGTCGTTGCGGGTGTATTCGCCGCGCAGGGTCATAAACTCCTCGCCCTGCCTGATGAGGAGGGAGTCGGGGGCGCCGGTGAAGCTCTTGGTGAAGCTGAGGGTATAGATGGCGTCGAGGAGGTTGCTCTTGCCCATGCCGTTGTCGCCAAGGAGGCAGTTGACTTTGGGCGAGAAGCTAAGGGAGGCCTCGGATATGTTCTTGAAGTTGACGAGCGATATCGCGTCGAGTGTCATGTAGGGATGGATCTGTGGAGATGAGGGTTACAGTAGGAGCTGATAGTCGACGACGTCGAGCAGCCGGCCTGCTTTGCGGCCCACCGACCGGAAGTGGCTGACGCGGGTGAAGCCGAGGGCTTCATGGAGCTCTGTGCTTGCCCGGTTGCCTTCGGTGATGCAGGCTATGAGCGACACGGCTCCGGCCTGGCGGCAGCAGTCGATAAGACGCTCCATTAGAGCGCGTCCTATGCCGCGGCGGGCATAGGACGGTGCTACATAGATGGTGGTTTCGAGGGTGGTGGAGTAGGCCGGGAAGCTCTTCCAGGGATGAGCGTAGCAGTAGGCGGCCACGGTGCCGTCGTCGTCTTCCATCACGAATCCGGGGACAACGGAGGTGTAGGCCGTCAGCCGCCGNGCCATCTCCCCGACCGTNNGCGGNACCACTTCAAAGGTGATGTCGGTGGAGANGACAAAGGGGCTGTAGATCCCGGCAATAGCTGGAGCATCCTGCTGCGGGTCGATCCGGCGTATCTTCATCGCGTTCAGAGGTCGAGATCGCGGAAGGTGCGCGGAGCGGGCACGCCCGGCATGGGCTTGCGGTCCTTGATCTGCTCGAGGGCGGTCTGGATGGCNTTGTTGAGCTGCTGGTCCTCGCCGGCGTTCTCGCGGATAGGATCGTTGTCNATNAGGATGTCGGGGTCAACGCCGTGGTTCTCCACTATCCACTGGCCGGTGGCGGCATCGTAGTTTGTGAAGAATGGCACGCGCACGTCGGTGCCNTCCATGTAGGGCAGCGAGCCTGAGATGCCGATGATGCCGCCCCATGTGCGGGTGCCGATCACTGTGCCGAGTTTGTTGGCCTTGAAGCTCCAGGGGAAGAGGTCGCCGTCGGAGGCCGAATATTTGTTGATCAGGAGCACCTTGGGTCCGACATGGGTGGCGTCGGGGATGGTGCTTGTGGTTGACGATGTGCGGCTCATGGTCATGCGGTAGGGCTTGCGCAGGAGTCGCTCGATGATCATGGGGCTCACGTTGCCGCCGCCGTTGGCGCGGTCGTCGATGATGAGGGCTTCCTTGTCGAGCTGCGGATAGAAGTAGCGGGCAAACTCGTTGAGGCCTTCAGGACCCATGTCGGGGATGTAGATGTAGCCTACGCGGCCGTCGGTGGCCTCCTCGACCTTGCGGATGTTGTCGGTGACCCATTTGTGGTGGCGCAGGGGTTCTTCGTCGGCTATGGGCTCTACAACGACCTTGCGGGTGGCGGTGGCCGAAGGGGTGGAGCTTACCGTGAGTTCGGTGAGCACNCCGGCTTTGCCGGCGAGGAGGGTGTAGATGTTGTCGGTCGATGAGGTGGGCACTCCGTCGATGGCCACGATATAGTCGNCTTCGGCCACTCCGATGCCGGGCTCGGTGAGGGGCGATCTGAGCGACTCGGAGTAGGGTGCGCCGGGAATGATGTAGTCAATGCNGTAGAATCCGCTCTTGGGGTCGCGGCTCAGTTCGGCGCCGAGCAGGCCCATGTTGATGCGGTCGATCTTCTTGACATCGCCGGGATTNACGTAGGCATGGCCGCAGGCGAGCTCGGCTATCATCTCGCCGATGATGAAGTTGAGATCGTAGCGGGTGGCGCAGTAGGGGAGCAGGGCGGCATATTTGTCGTGGATGGCGTTCCAGTCCACACCGTGCATGTTTTCGAGATAGAAGCCGTCGCGGAATGCGCGCCACACTTCATTGAAGATCTGCGGCCACTCCTGCTGATAGTCGACAATGGCAACCATGTCGGAGAGGTTGACGGGCTTGGTGAGCTCGGTCTTCGACTTGGGGAGGTCGGTGACATAGATCTTGCCTCCGCGCTCTGAGATCACGGCTTTCTTTCCGGTGGGATCCACCTCCATCTGGCCGCGGCAGATTTCGGTCTCCTTGCGCTGGGCCAGGTCGTACATATTCACGCTGCCGCGGGTGGAATACCACACATGTCCTGCGGCGTCGGCATAGACGGGGCTGTAGTAACCGCTGTTGTCGGTCAGGAGCAGGATGCGTCCGGGCAGTCCGGCGGGATCGATCTTTGTGATGGCGGGCCCATTTTCCTTTTCACCCTTGTCGGCCTTGGGGGCCTCGCCGTCGACGGGGAGCAGGGGTGAGGGGGTGTCGGAGGCGAGGAGAGCCATATAGAGGCCGCCGAGGTTATTGTAGGTGTGGTTCCACTCGAGCGAGCCGTAGGTGGGATTGAAGTCGCGGTCGGAGTTGAAGTAGAGATATTTGCCGTCGGCCGAGAAGATGGGGTTGGACGAGTTATACCATTTCTCGGTCACGGGATACTCCTTGCCGGTGGTGCGGTCGTAGACATAGATCACGCGGAAGGTGTTCTTGTCGGGGCGGGTGTAGGCTATCCAGCGGCTGTCGGGCGAGAAGCTGAATGAGCGTATCTCGCTCTCGGGGCAGGTGATGAGGGTCTTTTTGGCGCCGGTGGCGGGATTGACCTCGACCATGCGGTTCTTGCGGTCGGTGTAGACGATTGCCTTGCTGTCGGGGGTCCAGTCGAGACGGCGGATGTAGGTGTCGTTGTCTTTGGTGAGCTGGCGTGCCTCGCCGTTTGACTCGGCGGGACGGATCCATATCTCGGTCTCGCCGGTGAGGTCGCTGATATAGGCTATCGAGGAGCCGTCGGGACTCCACACGGCTCCGCGGTCGTTGGCGCCGGGGGTGTGGGTGAGCAGACGGGTCACTCCGGCCTTGACAGGCACGTCAAACACTTCGCCTCGGGCCGTCACGGCCAGACGTGTGGCTCCGGGGTTGGGCGAGAAGGCCGTGATACGGTTGGCCACGGGCACACGCTCTGCGCGGGCCATGACGCGGTCGCTGCCCAGNGTGATGTCGACCTTGGTGGCCTTGTCGGTGGCGGGATCGTAGCGGTAGATGTAGCCGCCCTTCTCAAATACGATGGTCTTGCCGTCGGAGCTCGGAAATTTGATGTCGTAGTCGGTGAAGTCGGTCACCTTGCGGGTCTGGCCGGTGGTGGTGTCGTAGGCAAAGAGATTCATGGTCATGTCGCGGTCGGAGATGAAGAATATCTGGTTGCCTATCCACATGGGGATAATGTCCTGGGCGGGATTGTCGGTGATGTTGGTCACGGTGCCGGCTTCGGGATCGTAGATCCAGATGTCGTCGGCCATGCCGCCGCGGTAGTATTTCCAGTTGCGGAACTCGCGCATCACGCGGTTGTAGGCCAGCTTCTTGCCGTCGGGCGAGTAGGAAGAGAAGCCTCCTTCGGGGAGGGGGAGCCGCTCGGGCATNCCGCCCTGGGGGCTGACGTTCCATAGCTTGCCGTCGAAGCTGTCGCTCGTGCGGTTGCGGTAGAGGATCGAGGAGCCGTCGGGAGCCCAGGTGATCACGATATTGTTGGGGCCCATGCGGTCGCCTAAGTCGTCGCGGCTGTTGGTCGAGGTGTAGGTGAGGCGTTTGGGCTCGCCGCCGTTGAGGGGCATTGAGTATACTTCGGTGTTGCCGTCATACTGGCCGGTAAAGGCTATGGTTTTTCCGTCGGGGCTCACGCGCGGAAAGATCTCGTTGCCCTCGTGAGAGGTAAGACGCTTGGCCTCGCCGCCCGTTGCGGGAACGGAATAGAGGTCGCCGCCGTAGCTGAACACTATTGTTGAGCCGCCTATTGTGGGGAAGCGGAGCAGGCGCGCCTCGTCGCTGCCGGTTGTGCCGGCGGCCATTGCGCTCGCGCTGCAGCCCAACGCTGCGGCAAGGAGTATTGTCAGATGTTTCATGTCTGTCGGGGGGTATGTTGGGGAAAATGGTTGGCGGATCAGATGATTTTTTCGAGCTCGGCCACGTTCTTGGCCACTTCTTCGTCGGTCACTTCATAGTTGGCCAGATCGCCGGCCAGATAGCGGTCGTAGGCTGTCATGTCGATCAGGCCGTGGCCCGAGAGGTTGAACAGGATCACCTTTTCCTTGCCCTCCTCCTTGGCCTTGCGGGCCTCGCGGATAGCGGCGGCTATGGCGTGGGCGCTCTCGGGGGCGGGGATGAGGCCCTCGGCGCGGGCAAACATGGTGGCGGCCTCAAACGATTCGAGCTGCGGGATGTCGACGGCATCCATCAGGCCGTCGTTCTTGAGCTGGCTCACTACCGATCCGGCGCCGTGGTAGCGCAGTCCGCCGGCGTGGATGTTGGCGGGAGCGAAGTTGTGGCCCAGAGTGAGCATCGGGATGAGAGGGGTGTAGCCCGCCTCGTCGCCGAAGTCATANTGCATCACGCCGCGGGTGAGTTTGGGGCACGACGAGGGCTCGGCGGCGATGAACCGGGTGTCGCGTTCGCCGCTGAAGTTGTGGCGCATGAAGGGGAAGGATATGCCGGAGAAGTTGGATCCGCCGCCGAAGCAGCCGATGACTATGTCGGGATATTCGCCGGCCATCTCCATCTGCTTCTCGGCTTCGAGACCGATGACGGTCTGATGGAGAGCGACATGGTTGAGCACCGAGCCGAGNGCATACTTGCAGTTGGGGGTGGTCATGGCCAGCTCNACGGCCTCGGATATGGCTGTGCCGAGCGAGCCCTGNTAGTTGGGGTGGTCAGTGATGATCTTGCGGCCTGCCTTGGTCGACATCGACGGCGAGGCGATCACCTCGGCGCCGTAGGTCTGCATGATCGAGCGGCGATAGGGCTTCTGGTTGTAGGAGATCTTGACCATGTAGACGGCCAGCTCTATGCCAAACATCTTGGTAGCCAGCGAGAGGGCGGCGCCCCATTGTCCGGCTCCGGTCTCGGTGGTGATGTTGGTCACCCCCTGCTGCTTGCAGTAGAATGCCTGAGGGATGGCCGAGTTGAGCTTNTGCGAGCCCACGGGGCTCACNCTCTCGTTCTTGAAATAGATGTGGGCNGGGGTGTCGAGCATCTTTTCCAGACCGCGGGCGCGCACCAGAGGAGTCGGTCGCCAGATCTTGTAGAGGTCGCGCACCTCCTCGGGAATCTCTATCCAGCTGTCGGTGAAGTTCATCTCCTGACGGGCTGCCTCCTCGCTGAACAGCGGGAAGAGGTCTTCGGCCTTTAGGGGCTCCTTTGTAGCAGGATTGAGGAGAGGACGCGGCTTGGTGGGCATCGCGGGGATGATGTTATACCATGCGGTTGGTATATCGGCCTCGTTGAGGAGGAATTTCTTTGATTCTGACATATCCGTGGATAAAGATTGATAGAAAAATATGGATCAGACGGAATTTAACCGTCTAACCTACAAATTTAAACAAAACCTACGCGCCATTCCTTAATTTAACATATCCTAACACATCGGAGC
>WFLX010176591.1_pt1 | contig 10839 bp, 7 predicted proteins | sample 4967041 | NCBI WGS metagenome assembly WFLX01 (sample SAMN12857096, study PRJNA449069) | gut metagenome | isolation source: stool from male and female vole | host: Microtus ochrogaster | place: USA:Florida | collected 2017
ATCCTCCGGTCGTCCTCCGAAAGGGAAGCCGTTTTTTCTGCCGCCGCACACCATGCCTCCCGAAACGGAAGCTCCCGCTCCCGCTTGAAAAGCTCCAGAAATTCCGAATCACAAAAAGAGGGCTGCTTCGACAGGATCTTCAGAAGCTCGTCGGTCGGTACCGCGCGGTATTTCATCAGCGCCGACATCTCCTCGAGCATGGAGATCAAAAGGCGAAGCTGTTCGGTTCTTTTTTTGAGCCGATTCGCCATCGTAAAACCGATCCGCCCGGACAGCAGGATCATTAAAACAGAAAGGATCGCTCGTTCCATCGTCCGCCCTCCATATTTTTTTCACTTGTCCGAGTTCCCCTCTCCCGCCGAGCAATGCGAGATAATTCACCGCGCCCGAACGGACGAGCGACCGAACCGCCGCGTTTTTTCCGGCTTCTTCGATACTCCCGCAGTGCTCGGTCAGGATCGGTTTTACCCCGCGGTTCGCACAGCGAAGGATCGAGCGGTAATCCGCACCGATCTCGTCGCAGATCAGGTATTCGGGCGAAAGGAGACGGATCGCGCGCTCGATCCCTGCGCTTTTGGAGAATCCCGTCAGGACGTCCGCGTTTACCCCGATCTCAGTTTGCGGGATCCCGTGATACACGGCGGCAAGCTCTCCCCGCTCGTCGATCACCGCCGCCTTTTTCGACGCGGCGATCCGCCGGCAAAGATCGCGCAGAACTGTCGTCTTCGCGCTCAGCGGCGGACCGAGAATCAGCAGTCCCCGAAAATCCCTTCGCGCCACCGTTTTCTCAACCAAGTCGTCCGCGATTCCGATATGCTCGCGGGCGATCCGAAGATTGACCGAGGTATATTCGCGGATCATTTCCGCCTGTCCCGCCGTCCCGGAAAGCCCCGCGCGGTGACCGCCGCGGAGCGTGATACATCCCTCGGAAAGCTCCCGCTGACAGCTCTGCACCGAATCGCGGCAAAAGCCCTGCACACAGGCTTCCAGCTCCGACGGCTGCGCCGTGCGGGTTCCGCAGAGATAGCCTGTGCCGCGCGTTTCGACAACAAGGGGACGGCCGCTCCGGATCCGTATTTCAATGGCTTCCTCCGCGACCGCGCGCGGCACGGAAAGCAGAAGCTCCCGAAACGGAAGCACCTGTTCCGCCGCCTCGTAATATCCTTTTTCTTTTTTCACTTTTTATCATTCCTTTCCTATGGAGGAAGTTTGTGCCGAGCGGGTTTGCCGAGGCACAAACGACGGGTTTGAAAAATCAAAGATTTTTCAAACTATGGTCACTCCTTTTCGGGGTTGTCCCTTAAAAGACACCTGTCTCCCGTGTTTAAATGTATGCCCGTCCCGAAGGGAGTAGAACAAAAAAAGGCGTGCCGCCTTTGGCAATTCCGAAGAAAGATCTCCGAACGCCAAAGTCTCGGCACGCGTGAAAAACTTCTATTTTTTGTTGATCGGGGCAAGCCGTCAGGTACTGTTCCGGAAGAACGCCGCGTCACTTGTGACTTGGCAATTCGGGAGCATTTCGCGCAGCTTTTCCACTTGCTCGGAATCGACTCCGTCCGACACGAAAAGATATTTCAGATTTTTGAGCTTTCCGAGGGAGAGCGGGTGAAGCACCCTCGTCCCGTCCAGACTGAGCGTTTCGAGACTGTTCATCTTGGTAAAATCGTCCGCGTCGAACGTCCCGTTACAGCCCATCAGATAAACGGTTTTCAGCTTCGGACACTTCGCCAACACGGAATAATTCCCCGTATCGCCGAACAGCTCGCCATAGCTTTCAAGCGTATCCGAGCCGCCGAAGTCGTCAATATCGCCGATCAGATCGGAAACGATCACCGTTTTCAGGTTCGGAAGGGACGAGAGAACGGAATAGGTGTTGCGCGTAGCCGTAAGCGAGAGATCGGTCACGGGAAGCCCCTCGAGGTCGGAATCGCGCACGTTTGAATACGAGATGTGCAGCTCCTCGAGACTTGTCAATTCCCGTAAAAAGCCCCAGTCGTCGCCGCTGCTCGCGCTGCAGGACAGTTTTTTCAGCTTCGTCATTCCCGTCAGCCCGGAAACCTTCGCCCGTTCCGAGCCGTAAATGCGGAAATCAAAGCTTTCCAGCTTTTTTATCCGCGCGACCGCGGCAAAATCAATGCGATCCGCGCTGGTTTGGATCGTGAGAGTTTTCAAGTTCGGGAACTTGTCAAGCTTCGACATCGCGGGGATATTTTCCTCCGAAACGCTGTCGATCTCAAGCTCGGTCACCGCGCCGTATTTTAACAGGCTTTCGAGATTCGCGTCCCCCTTGACATAAACATAAAGCTCCCTGAGCCGATCCATGCCGTCTAAGAAATCATAGCTTTCGTATTCCCCGTAAAGGCGGAGCTTTTTCAGATTTTTCAGCGACCGGAACGGCGATTCGGTAATGATCCGAAGATACTGCGAATCCGGGTCGGAAACATAGTAGGAAAGCGCGGTCAGCTTTTTCATATCGGCGACCGCGTCGGTGTTGACGGCGTGCGCCTGATACATATAAAATTCCTTCAGATTCGGGAGCGCGTCGGCGATCTTCCGGAAGTCGTAGATCAGTTCTTTGGCACCCTCGGGTCGGTACACTTTCACGCCGTCCTCCGGTATGAAATCGCGCGCGAGAAGGTTCGCGTCGAACTCATCACGGCTCGAAATGAACAGAATTTCGGTATCCTTCGGGACGAACGTATCGCCGAGAAGGATCCCGCCTCTTACCTCAAGTCCGATCTCCTCTTCCCAATATCCCGGATCCCCGTCCATAAAATTCGCACTTGCCTTAACGGACAGAGCCGAGCCGCCCGAAACACGCGCGGACGCGCTTACCGTACCGCATTTTCCGTTCGACAGGCAGTCCCGGATCATCGTCTCAAAATCGGGTTCCTCCGCGCGAAGCGCAAACAGCCATTTCACCGCCCGCGTAAGAATTTCCTCGTCGGTAAAGATCCCCGCTTCTCCGTAATATGACAGGCCGAAAATTATTTCGGGATCCTTTGTCAATTTTCCGTCTTTATCGAAGCTGTCCGCGACGGAGCCGGAAAAGAATGAGCGAATGTATTCAAGATATTCCGCATAGCTCTGCGGACGGAATACCGACGCGGTATCGTTATTCTCGCCGTAGGAGTCCAGCATTTCCAAATACTTCCGGTAGGATTCCTCCGTCAGAAGTTTAGCGACAGGGATCAGCTCCTGCATCGCCGACATTTCGTCCGAATTGGAAATACGGTAATTCCCGTCCCGATCCATGGCGATGTAAACGCTTTTTCCGTCGCCTTCCGCGACTGCCCGCTTTAAAAAAGCGTCCGACGGCATGACTTTTTTATATTTCGACGATTCGTAAGCTTCCGGCTGCTTTAACGCAGGGGGCTTCGCCGTAGTTGTTGTCTTTGGGGCAGGCGCGGCGGTCTCGGGCGCCGTTGTTGTTTTGGGCGCGGTCGTCGTTTTTTTCACGGTCGTTGTCGTTTTTGGCGTCGTCGTTGTTTTCGGGGCAGTCGTTGTCCGGGGCGCAGTCGTCTGAACCGCCTGTTTCCCCTCGGTATGCGTGTAAATCTCCATGGACTCCCCGGGCGCGAGAAGATCGCAGTTTTCGTCGTAATCCATCGCCGAAAGCGCATTAAAATACTTCTCCGAGTTTTCGAGGTCGGGAACACCGCTCTCCCAGTCGATCATCTCCACATTCCCGTTCGGGTAGTCGATCCGCATACCGTCGATCTCGGCGAATTCCCCGAACCCGCGAAGAAGCCCGCGGATCTCCGAAACGGTCTTACTGCCGGTATTGGTCAGCAGATATTTCGTATCGTAATAGCCCGAATCGTTTTCCGTCACCGTAAGCGACAACGTTTCGTTTTTGCCCGCAAATGCAGTAATTCCCGATCCCGCGGGTGAAGTTTCAGTTTCCGTTGCCACGGTCTCCGGTTCTGTTGTTGAAGCTTCCGTCTCGGTCGTTGTAATTTCCGGTTCAATGGTTGTGATTTCCGGCTCGGTTGTTGTGGTTTCCGGTTCGGTCGTTGTGATTTCCGGTTCGGTCGTTGTGATTTCCGGCTCGGTCGTTGTGGTTTCCGGCTCGGCTGTTGTAATTTCCGGCTCGGTCGTTGTGGTTTCCGGTTCGGTGGTTGTCACCTCCGTCTCGGTGTCGTCTTCACTTGCCTGCGGCTGACTTTCCGCGCAGGCGGAGAGCAAAAGAAGGATCGCCAGGCAAAGTGCCGTCATTCGTTTTGTCATATCACTCTCTGTCCTTTTCACTGCTCCGCTTTTCCCCTCATGCAGACCGTCGGAGCGGCACGCTCTGCACGGCACTAATTTTTTAATAAAAGTGTAGAAAAAAATCTGCGCAAAACCGCATAAGTCAAAGCTTTTGCTTGATTTTTTACACTTTTGGATTAAAAAATTAGTGCGAAATTTATTTCAATTCCGCGACGGTCACACCCGCCTCGCCCTCGCCGTACGTTCCGAGCCGATACGACTTCACGTTTTTATGCTGCTTCAGGAACTGATGAACCGCCGCACGAAGCGCGCCCGTTCCCTTTCCGTGAATGATCGTGATTTGCTCGATCCCGCCCATCAGGCAGTTATCGATAAAGCGGTCAACCTCCATAATTCCCTCGTCCGTCAGCATACCGCGAATGTCCAGCTCGAGCGAGGATTTCCGCGTCATGTTCGACTGGACGGATCTTTTAATGCTCTGCCCGCTCTGCTTCTTGCGGGGCGGCGCCTGCTCGGTAATGAGCTCAAGGTTTTCGAGCTTCGTCCTCGTTTTCATCATGCCGACCTGTACGACGCAGTTCCCGCCCGCGTCGGGAAGCGTAACGACCGTCCCCTTGCTGCCGAGATCCATGAGCCGCACCGTATCCCCGACGCGAAGCTCTCGCGGGAGAACGTATTTCGTTTTCTTTTTTTCCACGACGGGATTCGCGCGGTCGTACATTTTATTCAGAACGCTGTTCATCTGCGAACGCGAGGATTTTACCTTTTCGGCGAAATCGTTTTTTTCTTTTTCCCGCCGCATTTCCTCCAGCTCGCTCATGAGCTGCTCCGCGCCGCTTCGGGTCTGCTCGACAATGCTCATCGCCTGCGACCGCGCCTTATTCAGCTCAAATTCCTTCTGCTTTTCGAGCGCTTCTTCCTTTTCGCGAAGCTCCTCGGTCAGTCTTGCCGCGTCTCTCGCGTCACGCTCGGCGGCGGCTTTTAAGACCTCCAGCTCATGCCGCGTTTTTTCAAGGCTTTCGACCACCCGCTCGAACCGCTTGTTCTCGTCGCCGACGAGCGCTTCCGCCTCGCGGATCACGTCCTCGGAAAGTCCGAGCCGCTTCGCGATCGCGAACGCGTTCGACTTTCCCGGGATCCCGATCACGAGCCGATAAGTCGGCTTTAAGGTCGCCACGTCGAATTCACAGGAGGCGTTCTCGACCCCCTCCCGCTCGATGGCATACATCTTGACCTCCTGATAATGGGTCGTCGCCATAACGCGGCTCCCGACGTCCAGAAAATATGACAGTACCGAGACCGCAAGCGCCGCGCCCTCGACGGGATCCGTCCCCGAACCGAGCTCGTCCAGCAGGATCAGCGAGCGCTCGTCCGCCGTTTTCATAATATGAACAATATTCGTCATGTGCGCCGAAAAGGTTGAAAGGCTCTGCTCAATGCTCTGTTCGTCCCCGATGTCCACGAGCAGGCTCGAAAATACGCCGACCACACTGTCGTCCGCCGCCGGGATCATCAGCCCGCACATGACCATCAGCGTGAGCAGTCCCGCCGTTTTGAGCGCGACGGTTTTTCCGCCCGTATTCGGTCCCGTAATGATGAGGCTCGTGTAATCCTCCCCGAGGACGATCGTCGTCGGAACGACCCGTTCCGACGGGATCAGCGGGTGCCGCGCCTTATTCAGCCGAAGCACCGCCTTTTCACTCACCGTCGGGCAGATTCCCTTCATCTTCGCGCCGAGATTTGCCTTCGCGAAATAAAGCTCGAGGATCAGCGCATTCTCGATCCCGAGCAGGAGCGAATCGCCGCACGCGCCCACCTGCTCCGAAAGATCGCGAATGATCCGCTCGATCTCCTCCTGCTCCTCGCGTTTCAGGATTCGGATCTCGTTATTCGCCTCCACCACGCTCATCGGCTCGATAAAAAGCGTCGCGCCGCTCGACGAGGTATCGTGTACCAGACCGCCGACCTGCCCGCGGTATTCCGATTTTACTGGGACAACGTATCTGCCGTCCCGCTGCGTTACGATGGATTCCTGTAAGTATTTCTGATTGCTCTGGCTCTTGATAAGCTTGTCGAGCTGATCCTTGATCTTCGCGCCCTGCCGGAGGATCGCCTTCCGGATTCGCGCAAGCTCCGCGCTCGCGCCGTCGGAAAGCTCCTCCTCGTTTAAAATGGCGTTCGAAATCTGATCCTCCAGCGATTTTTCCGGCTTTAACACCGCGAAATATTCGTGCAGGGCAACGTCCGCGCCGCCGCACCCGCCGTACCAAGCAGCCAGCCCGTCGATCTCCCGCAGCACAAGCCCGATGTCAAGCAGCTCGCGCAGGGAAAGCTCCGCCCCCTGCTGCGCGCGGCGGATACTGAACGAAACGTCCTTGATGTTGTAAAAACGGGGCGTTCCGTACTTGGACGCAAGCACAAAGGCGGCGTCCGTTTTTTCCAGTTCTTTTTTGATGGCTTCGATCTCATAGGACGGCTCGACCCCCCGCGCTTTTTCCTTTACAAGCTCGCTCCACGCCTCGCCGCTTAAAAAATCGAGAATTTTATCGAGTTCAAGTTTTTTGTATTCCGTTTTCATATTGCACCTGTCTTTAAAATAAATAAAGTCTTCTCAGACTGTCCAAAGAGAAATAAAAGAACAGAATGGTTTCGCGGGGACTCCNTCCCCACACCCCTNCCAAAGGAAACTTTTTCCTTTGGAANCCTTTTTCCCATCACGANTCTTTCCGGTTTCGACTCTGCGNCTGTCANGTCGAAAATCTTACCAAGAGCGAGTAAGANTTTTNAATAAATTTATCGACAAGCCGTAATAACTTTTTAATTCGCGCAGTCCCGCCGCGCGGCACACCTGCACAAAAAGAAAGAATTAAATCTTTACCGAATGATAATAATCAAGGCTTTTAAAACCCCTTCCGAGGTGAAGCAGCAGGTACCGTTCACAGACCTCGGACAGGCGTTCGAGCAGCTCCCGTTTCAGCGTAAAGCGGTAAATTTTTTCGAGCGGGGAATAAACGATAAACCGCATCGCGTACAGGAGCGGCGGCGTAAGACAAAAAAAGCCGTCCGAAAGCTTTGCCCCCTCCGAGACGCAGTCCCCGCATAAAAGCAGCCCGTCGTCCAGCCCGAAGTACATCTCCTCATGCTCGTACCGCATACATTCGCGGCAAACGCGGAGATCGGGCGAAAAACCGAGAAGCTCGGCGAGCCGAAGCTCGAAAACCGCCTTGATCTGCGAAAGCGGGATCCGCCGCTTCTCCGCCTCGTAAAGCGAGACCGCGAGAAAGCGGAGAAGCTCGCGCTCCCCCTGCTCCGAGGTTGCCGTATCCTTTAAGACCTCGGAAAAATAAACGGCGAGCGAAAGCGCCTCAAGATCGGCGGAGATCGCGTGAAAGCTGTGCTTCGGCTCCGCGCTGTTCAGGGTATATTTCACGCCGCTTTTCGAGAAGCAAAAGCGCGCGTACGAAAAAAGCCCGCAGGCACCCGCGTTCTTGCTCGTAAGCTTTCGGATCCCGTGCGCGGTCGCCTCGATCACGCCGTATTCGTCGGTCAGAACGTCGAGAAAACAGTTGTTGTCCCCGATCGTCCGCCGCCCGATAATGATCCCGTCCACCGTAACCAGCACGCTTTTTCCCTCCCGTTTTCGGAACTTGTCCGCAGTGGTCAGGTTTTTACTCCGAATCCGCCGAAAGTCCGAAATCCGCGATCAGCGCGGCGTTATTGCGCCACTCGTCCTTCACCTTGACCCAAAGCTTCATGTTGACCTTCTGCTCAAAATAGGCTTCCATTTCCTCCCGCGCCGCCGCGCCGATCTTTTTGAGCTTCGCGCCGTTCTTCCCGATCAGCATTCCCTTGTGCGACTGCTTTTCGCAGACGATCAGCACCCCGAGATCGACGATCGGTTCGCCCCTGTTGGTTTTCGAGAATTCCATGCTCTCGATCTGTACCGCCGTCCCGTGCGGGATCTCGTCATACATCTCGTTCAGGATCTTTTCCCGCACTAGCTCGGACAGCCAGATCTTCTCCGGCTGATCGGTCGGGAGATCGTCGTCAAAGTAATGCGGGGACTCGACGGCGTACCGCTCTAAGATGGAGAGAATCTCCTCGGTATTGACGCGATTTTTGACGCTGATCGGAATGATCTCGTCGAAATCGTGCATTTTGGAATACCCGTCGATCATTTTCAGCAGATCGGGCTTGTTCGGGATCAGATCGACCTTGTTGATAAGGAGGATCGCGGGCGTCCCGGCGCTTTTAAAATCGACGATCAGCTTTTCCTCGATTTCGGAAGGCTTCTTCGTCGCGTCCACGACGAGAACCGCGACCTCCACGTCGGTAAGGCTGTTCCGGATCGTTTTGACCATCTGCTCCGAAAGCTTGGTGCGCGGGGTGNGCATGCCCGGCATATCGATCAGAACAAACTGNGTCTCGCCCTTTGTTAAAACGCCGTTGATACGCGTGCGGGTCGTCTGCGGCTTTTCGCTCACGATCGCGACCTTTTCGNCCACANGNAGATTCGNCAGCGAGGATTTCCCCGCGTTCGGNNNCCCCGNGACNGCGGCNAATACGGATTTTGTCATAAAATAACCTCTTCTCTGTCTAAATGCAGGACTGCGCTTTTGCGCGTTTGGATAAATTTTGCTTTACTTCGGCTTCCCGCCCCGTTCCTTCGCGGAAAAGATAAAGAGGAAGGAAAGAACGGCAGAAACAAGCAGAAAGAGCGGCGGGAGCCACCCTGAAATAAAAAATTCAAAAATACGGACAAAAGTCGGAATATCCCAGAACAGGATCACGCCGACGATCACCGCCGCGATCGCCGAAATGAGAACCGCCCCCGCGGCAATATCCTTCCCGATCATCGCAAACACATTGAAGCGCGGCGAGATCTTGTCGATCACGACCTCAAGCGCGGTATTCATCAGCTCAGAAGCGATCACAAAGGCGCAGACAAGCGCCAGCACCGCGTATTCCGCTCTCGAAAAGCCGTAAAACGTGGAAAAATACAGCACATAAAGTACTGCGACAAGGTGAAAGCGGAGGTTCCGCTCGTGCCGGACGCAGTAAACGATCCCCCGAAACGCGCAGAAAAAGCTTTTCCCGACGCCTTTCAGGCTTTTTTTCTTCCCGCTCACCGCGTGATCCCGAGGGAATTCAGGATCAGCTCCTGCTTCCCGAACATTTCCTTCTCGTCCTCCTCGCGGATATGATCGTAGCCCAGCAGATGAAGCATGGAATGAACGGTCAGAAACGCAAGCTCGCGCGTAAAGCCGTGCCCGTACTCCCGCGCCTGCTCCACCGCCTTTTCAAGCGAGATCACAATATCCCCGAGCATATAGCAGTCGGTGTCGGGATTCACCGGGAATCCCTCCTCGCCGAACATCGGGAAGGACAGCACGTCCGTTTCGCGGTCGTTTCCGCGGTGCGCCCGATTGATCTCCCGGATCTCCGCGTTATCCGCAAACGTGACCGAGACCTCGAAATGATCGTGATACCCTTCCTCAAACAATGTTTGCAGACAGCATTTTTTTACGATCGTCCGCATTTTCCTTGTGAGCGGGACGATTCTCTGATGATTTTCCCCGTAAACTCTGATACTTACCATAACCGTTTTCCTTCCTGCTTCTTTTCAAACTGCACGTCTACACATTTTTCTGACTGGCATAGCGCTCGTAGGCTTTTACAATATCCTGCACCAGCTTATGCCGCACCACGTCCTTTTCCGAAAAGCGAATAATCGCGACGTCCTCGATATTTTTCAGGACGCGCACCGCCTCCACCAAGCCCGACCGCTTGGAATCGGGAAGGTCAATCTGCGTAATGTCTCCGGTAATGACCATTTTGCTGTTAAAGCCGAGCCGCGTCAGGAACATCTTCATCTGCTCGGGCGTGGTGTTCTGCGCCTCGTCGAGAATGATAAAGCTGTCGTCGAGCGTTCTTCCGCGCATATACGCGAGCGGAGCGACCTCGATCACGCCGCGCTCAAGATTGCGCTGATAGCTTTCCGCGCCCATCATGTCGAACAGCGCGTCATATAGCGGGCGAAGATACGGATCAACCTTATTCTGAAGGTCTCCCGGGAGGAAGCCGAGCTTTTCTCCCGCTTCGACCGCGGGACGGGTCAGGATAATGCGGTTGACCTCGTGATTTTTAAACGCGCGCACCGCCTGCGCGACCGCGAGATAGGTTTTCCCCGTCCCGGCGGGCCCGACGCCGAACACGATCGTATTCGCCTTAATGCTGTCGGCGTAGCGCTTCTGTCCGATCGTTTTGGTTTTTACGGGCTTTCCCGTAAAGGTCACGCAGATCGTATCCCCGCCAAGCTCCGCAACCTGATTTTCCATGCCCTCGTTCACAAGGCTGATAACATAGCGGACGCTCTGCTCGGTAATTTTTTCACCCTTTTCAAGCAGCTCGAGCAGACCCATGATGACCCGCCGAGCACATTCCGCCCGATCCTCCTGCCCGATAATTTTGATCTTTTCGTCGCGGCAGAAGACGGAGACCCCGTATTCCTTCTGAATAATGATCACGTTCGCGTCGAAATCGCCAAAAATCGAATGCAGCGTTTCCAGATTGTAAAGCTCTATTTCAAGTTCTGTCATGCTTCCCTCTTTCCTTTCCTCTCTCGTC
>WFLX010003275.1_pt1 | contig 10836 bp, 4 predicted proteins | sample 4967041 | NCBI WGS metagenome assembly WFLX01 (sample SAMN12857096, study PRJNA449069) | gut metagenome | isolation source: stool from male and female vole | host: Microtus ochrogaster | place: USA:Florida | collected 2017
CTCCCCAACTTCACCACCCGCTATTGGAACAACTCCTGGAACTGGGGCGAGGATGAGCTTGTAGGCGTTAACGTCGACTACATGATGGGTCCGAAAGTCGATAACGGCGACTTCTGGGGCTGGCAGGCTGAGCACGACGGCTGGGGCTGCGGCTTCATGGACAGCAANAGNTTCGATCCTGACAAATATGGTGAGGTTGGTGGTNACCATCCTACCATCTGGAGAGGTTCATGGTATGCAATCCGNAAGGCTAACCTCGGCTTGGCTAACCTTGAGAACCTTACCGACGCTACNAAAGAACAGCGCGACATCATCGAAGGTCAGCTCCGTTTCTTCCGTGGCTTCTACCACTTCCAGCTGATGCAGTATTTCGGCGGTCTCCCTTACATTGATGAGGTGCTCGGCAGCGGTAAGCTTACTCTTCCCCGTCTCTCATATGCAGAGACAGCTGAAAGAGCGGCTGAAGACCTTCAGGCAGCTGCACGCCTCCTCCCCATCAACTGGGACAACACTGCAACAGGCGCTCCGACCCGCAACAACAATGAGCTTCGCATCAATAAGATCATGGCTCTCGGCTATCTCGGCAAGAATCTCCTTTGGGCAGGTTCTCCCCTTATGAACATGGAGTCAACCGGCTCTACCACCTACAACCAGGAATTCTGCAAGCGTGCTGCCGAGGCATTCGGCGAGCTCCTCTCACTCGTTGAGAGCGGACAGACACAGTACGCACTCGTTGACTTCTCCGACTATAAGGAACTCTTCCTTACCCATGCCAAGGGTGGCTTGATGCCCGGTCTCACCGAAGCTATCTACCGCAATCCCTGTACTGACTGGAACCGTACAAACTGGGGACAGAGCCAGGACTACAACCCCGAGGCTATCAACGGCACTACGATGTGTTTCCATCCTACCGCCAACTACGTGAACTATTACGGTATGGCTAACGGTCTTCCTCTTGACGATCCCGAGTCAGGCTTCGACAAGTCTCACCCCTGGAAAGATCGCGACCCCCGTTTCTACCACGACATCCGCTTTGACGGTTGCGACCTCGTGCCCGGCGGCGATGCAAAGAGCAAACCGGTGCGCTACGCACCCCTCTACACCGGAGCACCCCTCCGTGGCGCCAGCAACGGAAGCCGCACAGGTTATCTCAACTATAAGTTTATTCGCGATGACTTCAACCAGTGGGACCAGCAGGGTTATGAAAACTGGGGTTCACACAACAACATGCTCATCCCCTATATGCGTCTCGCCGACTGCTACCTGATGTATGCTGAGGCTGCTGCAAATGCCGGAGGTGGCGCTACAGGTAAGTCAAGCAATTGCCAGCTCACAGCAGTTGATGCNATCAACACAATCCGCGACCGTGCNGGNGTGGAGCATGTGAACGCCAAATACACCGGCTCTCTTGAGCAGTTNATGAGCGAGGTTCGTCGCGANCGTGCNGTNGANCTTGCTTTCGAGGCTCACCGTTTCACTGACCTTCGTCGCTGGCTCCTCATCGACAAGTATCCCTACAACATCAAGACTTCTCAGGAATTCCAGCGTGTAGGCGACCTTACAGGCATTGAGGCTGACTCTTCAGTAGGTGTGGATCCCAAGAATCCTCAGAACAACGAGGTAATCGGTTTCCATGAGGAGGTGATCTTGACACGTGACTTCAACGAGAAGCACTACTGGCTCCCGCTGAAGGTGAACGACACCAACATGTATCTTGAATTCGGACAGAACCCCGGTTGGTAAACCTAACATAACGAATCTAATAATGAAAAAAGCATATAATATCATATATCCTGTGACAGCCGCAGCGGCCCTCTTGATGGCGCCCGTATCGAATGCACAGGAGCTCGAGACGGTAGAAGCCACCGACTCCCTGAAAGGGAAGGTGAATGTGGCGTTCCGCACCGCCGACGAGAAGGATATTCTCGGCGGTGTCTCCACGGTCAACATGGAGGAACTCGGGAAGAAGAGCTATACGTCTTACAGCCTTCAGAACATGCAGAGCCTTGTCACCGGCTACGACGGTCAGCTTTGGGATATGGGCGAGGCTTGGGTGCTTGTAGACGGTGTGCCCCGCGACGCTAACAACGTTCTCCCGCAGGAGATTGAGTCAATCAGCTTCCTCAAGGGTGCGCAGGCTGTGGTGCTTTACGGTAGCCGTGCCTCCAAAGGTGTGATCCTTATCACCACAAAGCGTGGTAGAGTAAACGGTCTGCAGGTGAGTGTTCGTGGTGACGTGACTCTGAACAGCCCGAAAAGATACCAGAAATATCTCGGCGCAGCAGAATACATGGACCTCTACAACGAAGCTCGTCTTAACGACGGACGCGAGGCAGCTTTCAGCCAGGAGGATATGTATAACTACGCATCCGGCATCAATCCTTATCGCTATCCCGATCTGAACTTCTATTCAAGCGATTACTTGAAGAAGAACTGGATGAAGTATGAGGGTCAGGCTGAGTTTATGGGTGGCGGCGACTTTGCGAAGTTCTACGCAATGGTAGGTATCTACCACACCGACGACCTCCTCAACTTCGGCGAAGGTAAGAAGAACGGCACAACTCGTCTGAACGTGCGCGGTAACATCGACCTCAAGCTCAACGACTGGGTNACAGGTTGGGTAAACACAAGNGCAACTTTCTACGACAACCGTTACGACCTCTCTAACTATTGGTATAGCGCATCTACTATGCGTCCTACCAATCCGGGTACAAGCCCATTGGTGCCCCTCATCCCGATCTCTGCAATCGAGGAGAGCGATGAGAACAGCTGGATTCTCGTGAACAANTCACGCTACCTGATCGACGGCAAATACCTCATCGGTGGTACACAGGACCAGCAGACCAACCCCTTCGCATCAATGTATGCCGGAGGTTATCAGAAAGCCACTACCCGTCAGCTCCAGTTTGATGCCGGAGTTAAGATTGACTTCAAGAAGTTTGTCGAGGGTCTCTCTTTCACCGTTCGCGGTGCTGTGGACTACAACACATACTACGCTACCTCAATCAACCCGACTTACGCAGTGTATGAGGCAACTTGGAGCCACTACGGAGGCAAGGATGTGATTGACCACCTTGTAAAGTATGGCAACGACCTTAACTCAGGCACTCAGAACGTGAGCAGTTCTTCAGAGCGTCAGACTCTCGCTTTCAGCGGCCAGTTTGACTACACCCGCACCTTCAACGACGTTCACAATCTCGATGCCAACCTTGTAGCTCATATGTACAAGCGTAGCATCACAGGTCGTTATCACTCACAGACCAACTCAAGCCTTGGTCTCCGNTTGGCTTATAACTACGCCAACAGATACTATGCAGAGTTTAACGGTGCTCTCAACCACTCTTCAAAGTTCGCTCCCGGTCACCGCAACGGTTTCTCACCTGTCGGAAGTATCGGCTGGCGCATCAGCGAGGAGGAATGGCTTAAGGACAACAGCGTAATCAGCGACCTTCGCCTTAATGCCACTTACGGTATGATTCTCCAGGATGTGGACATCATCAGCACCAACGGTGATAGTTCTGACGAGCAGGAGGACAACAGCTTCTATCTTTGGGACGGCAAATACACCGCNGACGGTAACTACTGGGGCTGGAACAACAGTATGAGCAGCAACCAGAGCTTCCAGGCACGTCAGGGTGCTAATCCCGACCTCACTTTCGTAAAGCGTAAAGAGGTGAACGTAGGTCTGAACGTAGGTTTCCTCGACGATGCCCTCCGCCTCAATGCAGCTTACTTCTCAACAAACATCGACGGTCTTCCCATCCAGGCAGGCGACCTCTATCCCAGCTATATGCTTACTTACTGGCCGCAGTCTTCTTTCCTTCCCTGGATCAACTACAACAAGCGTCGCGTATCAGGCTTCGACCTTGGCGTGGAATTCAACAAGAACTTCGGTGAGTTTGAGTTCGGCTTCGGTGCTAATGTGATGTATGCCAAGGCTAAGAATATCCGCATCAGCGAGAACGTTGAGTATGACTGGCTGAAGAGTGAAGGTGAGAACACAAATGCTCTNCGTGGTTACAAGTGCCTCGGCTTCTTCCAGAACGAGGAGGAGATTGCCAACAGCGCAGTAATCAACAACAACACCAAGCCCGGCGACCTCAAATATGAGGACCAGAACGGCGACGGCATCATCGACTACCGCGACCAGGTTATCCTCGGCCAGTGGGGCAACCCCTGGACCTACGGTGCAAACCTCACTGCCAAGTACAAAGGCTTCACACTCTTTGTGACTGCAAGTGCGGGCCACGGTGGCAACTACGTGATGAACAACTCCGCAGCATGGGTATACGGTGATCGTAAGTACACTCCGATCGTGCGCGGTCGCTGGACACCCGAGACAGCCGCTACAGCTACATATCCTCGCCTCACTTCTGAGGCCGACGGTGCTTTGAACTTCGTGACTTCCGATTTCTGGGTACGCGACAACAGCTACTTCTCNCTNGATCAGATTCAGCTNACNTANGACTTCCCCNCNAAGTGGTTTGCTAACAAGTTCGTGAAAGGTCTTCAGCTCTATGTGAATGCCAACGACCTCTTCATGGCTTGCAAGGACAAGGAGTATCGTGAGACTTCAGTGGGTGGTTCTCCCCAGTGTCGTGCCTACAACTTCGGCGTAAAAGTTAACTTCTAAAACGAAATCTGACAATGAACAAGATATTCAAGACCACAATGAGCCTCCTGATGGTAGGAACGCTTGCCTCCTGCGAGGATGTTTTCGAGCCGGAACCCGAAAACAACCTTCCCCTCGACTATGTGGAGCAGAACGCTTCTTACGCACAGGGTCTTATTGGCAACTGCTACATCACTCTTCCCGGTTTCCAGTATAACGAGCCGGCCACCGACGATGCCGTTAGCAACGATGCCAACAATGACTGGCGTCGTATGGCTACCGGAAGCTGGACATCCAACTTCAACCCGGTGAGCAAATGGCAGAACTATCGCAGTGCAATCCAGTATGCCAATCTTCTTCTTGAGAAGCTTGAAGATGTGACCTGGTCGCGCAACGATGATGCCGCCAACCAGCTCTTCCACGACCGTTTCTACGGCGAGGCTCTTGCAATGAGAGGCATCATGAATTTCTACCTTCTCCAGGCTCACGCCGGAGTTGACAATGCCGGAGAGCTCCTCGGAATTCCTATTGTAGAAGTAGCCGAGAACGCTTCAAGCAACTTCAATGTGCCGCGCAACACTTATAAGGAATGTGTGGAAGCTATCAAGAAAGACTTCGAGACAGCCCGTAAGTACATCCCCACCGAATATGGCGAGGCGTATTATCCCGAGTTGCGCCAGATGTATCCCGGAATCAGCGACAACAACCTTCAGCGTGTGTTTGGCGACCGTTTCCAGGGCCGTGTAAGCGGACGNATCATCCAGGGCTTCCTTTCACGCCTCACCCTTATGTCGGCGAGCGACGCTTTCAGCAAGAGCGGTGTGACTTGGGAAGAGGCTGCTAACGCTGCCGCAGCTCTCATCAACCGCAACGGTGCCCTCATGGAGGTGCCTGCCGACGGTGGCTCATGGTATTGCGACCCCAACATCAAAAACCTTGGTGACTGGGAGTGTCCCCCGGAGATTCTTTGGAGAGATGTGTATGGCAACAGCACTTCGCTTGAAGAGGAACACTTCCCCCCGACACTCTATGGTAGTGGCCGCATGAACCCCACTCAGAACTTGGTCGATGCGTTCCCGATGTCAAACGGTTATCCCATCAGCGATCCTCGCTCTGAGTATGATCCCGCAAATCCTTATGCTGACCGCGACCCTCGTCTGGCAATGTATATCATTTATGACGGTGCCACTGCAGGAAGCAACAACACTGTGATNCATACNCTCAGCCGCGAAACTAACGATGGTATCGACATGACCAGCAATTCTACCCGTACCGGCTACTACATGAAGAAGCACCTCAATATGAGCGTCAACTGCGACCCGAGCAACAAGGTTCAGCAGACTCATTACACTGCCCGTATGCGCTACACCGAGTTCCTTCTCAACTATGCCGAGGCAGCCAACGAGGCTTGGGGCCCGACAGGGACAGGAAGCAATAGTTTCTCTGCCTACGACGTTATAAAGGAGATTCGTATCCGTGCCGGTATAGGTTATGAGAACGGTGACGCTTATCTCGAAAGCTGCAAGGCAAGCAAGGAGTCAATGCGTGAGCTTATCCGCAACGAGCGCCGTCTTGAGCTTTGCTTCGAGGGCTTCCGCTTCTATGATCTCCGCCGCTGGAACGTAAGTCTTGCCCAGCTTAACGAGACTGCAAAAGGTATCCACCTTGACAACGGTGTCTACACTCCCTTCGATGTTGAGACCCGTAATTACAAGGACTTCATGATCTACTGTCCTATTCCTTATTCAGAGACATTGAAATTCTCCAACCTGCAGCAGAACGCCGGCTGGTGATGACTGATGTCAAACCAACAAAAAACTCACTATCCAATGAAAAAATCGATTTTCTCATTAATAGCCTTGGGCGCGGTGCTTACAGGATGCAAGAACGGCGACGTTGATTTTCCTGATTTTGACTACCAGACCATCTACTTCGCGACTCAGACTCCTGTGCGCACCATCACCCTCGGCGAGGAGACCTACTCAGACAACGATCTCGACAACGATCATGCCTTCATGGTGAAGGCTACTCTCGGCGGCGTGAATGAGAACCGCAAGGATCATAGCGCTACATTCAGAATCGACGATTCTCTCTGCGAAGGCCTTCTTTTCAGCGACGGCAGGGAAATCAAAGCACTCCCTGAATCGTATTACACCATCACTACCGATCGCCTGACAATCAAGAAGGGTGAAGTGATCGGCGGCTTCCGAGTGGATCTCACCGATGCTTATTTCGCTGATCCCGCCAGCGTGGAACTCACCTATGTGCTCCCCGTGGTGCTGACAAGCTCCAACGACTCCATCCTCTCAGGAAAAGCCAAAGACGGTGTTGTGAACCCGAACCGTTTCAACAACAACGATTGGGTTACATCTTGCGAGCCTAAGGACTATGTGCTCTATGCCGTGACCTACAAGAATAAGTATCACGGTTGCTGGCTCAGCCAGGGCACAGATAACGTGAATAATAACGGTGCAACTTCCACAGTAAACCGTAAGCCGGGTCTTTGGGAGAATGCAACTCTCCGTTATCTGAAGACCAAGAGCCTCTCACGCTCGGTTTATACCCAAGAGTTTGACGTGCCTATCACTTTGGCAGACGGCTCAAAGGGTGAAACTCACCTCGTATGCGATCTTCTCATNGACGTCGANAGCAACGGCACCGCCACTGTGTCTACCGAGACTCCCGGCTGCACTGCTTCCGGCAACGGCACATGGGTGGAGCANGGAGCAAAGAAAGCTTGGGGCGACGCTGACCGCGATGANCTGAAGCTTAACTACAAGTTCCGCATCGAGTATGTTGCNAATGAGGCTACAGGCGAGAAGGGCTACTATGAGGTGTCTACCGAGGAGGAGCTCGTAATGCGTGACCGTCAGAATAAATATGAGACATTCTCTTACATTTTGAAATAACCTACGAAATGAGACAATTATATAAAATAGCGGCTTTTGGACTGGCTGGTCTTTTCCTTACGGGTTGTGCCGATACCACTATCGACTACTATCCCGTGGATAAACCGCAGAGCATTGCTGAGTATGAATACCTCGATGCTTACGGTCCGCTCAAGGAGTATATCGACCGCGCTGCTCATCCCGGCTTCCTCTTGGGTGCCGGAGTATCCGCCAGCGACTACATCAATAAGGGTCTGATCTATCGTATGACGAATGCCAACTTCGACCAGATCACTGCCGGCAATGAAATGAAGTATGCTTCGATTGTCAGTGACAACGGAGCAATGGACTTCAGCACTGTCGAGGCATTCGTAGAGGCAGCTCAGGCAGCCGGAATGTCGATCTATGGCCACACNCTCTGCTGGCACGCTCAGCAGAACACCAAGTACCTTAACGGCCTTATCGCNGATAAGGAGCTTGACATAGATCCCGATGCTCAGGTGGCTATCGAAGACTTNGTCCAGAANTATGACATGGATAAGTTCCCTTACTATGTAATGGGATATGAGCCTGAGATTATCGACGGNATCCTTACAGTGCCTACTTATCCCGATGGATGGTATCAGTTCTTCGTGATGGACGGCCTTCACTTCAAGGAGAATACAGAGTATACNGTCACTGCACGCATCAGAGGTTCTGAACCGGGTCAGCTTAATGTGCAGCTCGGCGACTGGAGTAACCTCGAAGCCAAAACAATGTCTTTCACNGATGAATGGGAAGAGCANACCGTTACTTTCTCTTCGATCAAGGCAGAGTCAGGTTTCAGCGTATTCCAGCCCGGCACATATCCCGGCAAACTTGAGATTGACTGGGTTAAGCTTTCTCACTCAGAGGCTCCCGTAATGGAGATCGGCGTTTCGCTCCTCTCCAATGGTGATGCCGACAATGGCGAATCTGATAACCTCATTGCCAGAGTGCCCGGTCAGGCTGACTTCGCTGCCAAGGTGGTGGACGATCCCGCCGGAACAGGTAAGGTATTTGAAAGCACCTTCAATGCTGACCCCGCTACAGAATGGGATTCACAGTTCTTCATCAAGTCGAACGAGTCACTTCCTGCCGGCACTAAGATTCATGTCAAGTTCCGCTATCGTTGTACTGAAACTCGTAGCATCGACACTCAGGCACACGGTAATCCGGGAGAATATCACCACTGGGCATTCATTGGTACACTCAATGCTACTACTGATTGGAANGAGCANGAGTATACCGGCGAGATTTCAGCTGAACAGGCAGGTGATTCAGGATGTTCTTCTATCGCATTCAACCTCTGTAAGAATGCCACTGCAGGTTCGCTCTACATTGACGACGTGGTGTTTGAGAAGATGATCAGCGCCAACTCGATTCCATTGAGCGACGAGGAGAAGTATGATATCCTTGAGGCTGAGATGGATCGTTGGATCAAGGGTATGATGGATGCTACCAAGGGCTATGTTAAGGCATGGGATGTAGTCAACGAGGCAATCTCAGGAGCAGGAAATCCGCGTTATGATCTCCAGCATGGCACAGGCAATCCTAACGACTTCTTCTGGCAGGATTATCTTGGCGATAACTTTGTTCGCATTCCTGTGAAGTATGCTCGTAAGTATTATGCAGAGCAGGAGGGTGCAAATCCGAGCGATCTGAAGCTCTTCATCAATGATTATAACCTTGAGAGCGATTGGGACGACAACAAGAAGTTGAAGAGNCTTATCGAGTGGATTAATCAGTGGGAGAGCGATGGNGANACTGTGATTGACGGTATCGGCACACAGATGCACATCAGCTACCATCTGAATCCTCAGACTCAGAAGAGCAAGGANGACCATATTGTCAAGATGTTTGAGCTTATGGCTGCAACCGGCAAGCTCTGCCGCATCACTGAGCTTGATATGGGTCTTGTAGACGAGAATGGTCAGTCAGTGAAGACTGAGGATGTCACATTTGAGCAGCACCAGCTCATGGCAGAGCACTACAAGTGGATTATCCANAAGTATTTCGAGATTATTCCTGTGGCTCAGCAGTATGGTATCTGCCAGTGGGCACAGACCGATAGCCCGGCTAACTCAGGCTGGCGTGGCGGTGAGCCGATTGGCCTTTGGAATCTCAACAATCAACGTAAGCCTACTTACGGCGGCTTTGCCGAGGGCCTTCAGGGCAAGTAATAAGTTACTCCGATAATCAAATAGACTTAGGGGATTGAACACAATTGCAGTGTTCAATCCCCTAATCGTATTCAATTCCCTGATTCTATTCAATTCCCTGATTCTATTCAATTCCGTGATTCTATTTGATTGACAGCTTCTAATATCGACTCTTTGCCGATTAAAGATGATTCATGGATTTTTATACTCAATTTATACTATTATACTCACAGGAAGTAGGGACATGGCGTGCCATGTCAGCATATCGAAGTATTGATCATCAAAAGTAAAGTATATACTTTCCATGCTGACATATCACGCCATATCCCTACAATTTTACACTAAGCCGGGTAATGACATGGACGACTCTTTNCGGTATGGTATAAACGANGGAATGGGTTGAAANATAGACGGATGTAGGAGGGTAGATTGAGGTATGTTACAAATATGAACGTTTTTGAAATGGTTTATACGGAGCTGTATTACAAATAAGAATGTAAAAAAGAGCTAACGGTTTGCCAATCGTAAAGCAAAGGAGTAATTTTGCAACGCTAATCAGAAAACTCAAACCAANCAAAAATAGTAGACTCAAACTAAGCATGAAAAGTAATCCGGATAGAGACAATTCCGATCTTGGTTCCGGTAAACATAGTTAACCATATTATTTAATCAAAATTTCAAAAGTCATGAAGAAATTTTTACTTTCAATCGCCGCTCTTGCATTTGCCGGAAGTGCATTTGCAGAGGAGGTAGTTCTTGCAGAGACCGATTTCTCAAAGGTCGCAGAGTACAGTTTTTGGAAATCAGATGCCACTAACGCAGAGGTTAAGGATGGTGCTCTCGTAATCACTAATGCCGAGGCCGCTGAGAACTTCTGGGATATCCAGTATATAGTAGCCGATAACTTTTCCCTTACAGGAGGTGTCGATTACACTATCAATGTAAAAATTAAGGATTTTTCCGGACCACTCCACTACAATCTCGGCACATGGGGAGACAATGTAGCCGGTGACGTGGAGGTTAAGGAAAGTTCAGATTGGCAGAATGTAGTTATCAATGCTACTGCTAAGGCAGATGCAGAAGGTAACGCCCACCTCCTTCTCCAGTCCGGTGAGTTTGTTGGTGCATACTCAATTGAAAGCGTAGTTATTAGCTA
>WFLX010235672.1_pt1 | contig 10834 bp, 6 predicted proteins | sample 4967041 | NCBI WGS metagenome assembly WFLX01 (sample SAMN12857096, study PRJNA449069) | gut metagenome | isolation source: stool from male and female vole | host: Microtus ochrogaster | place: USA:Florida | collected 2017
TTACCCGCAGAATAAAATTCAATATCACTTCCGCGCGGTTCCGTAAAATCCCAATCAACAATACTGCTGCAAATATTCCTACTATAAAAAAAATTCCTTTATAGGTATTCATACATATCCCCCTTTTCCATTCAATATATGCCAAAAAATTTCCACCTATGATGGAATAAAGGAAAATTTTTCTGCTTATACTCATAGCGTATAGGTAATTATTGGATAATTTCGGAATAAGATGTAAAGAGATAAAAAATGCATCCTGCATGCAAATCTGTCAATTGAAAAGAGGGTTAATATGAAAATGTATTTCAGCCAGAGTTCCAGAGTAAATCGAACACTTTCCGAAAAAGAAATCGAGCGCAATGCCCTGCTGTCTGATCTTGAAAAAACAAAAATGGCTTTAGAAGTAGCATATGCCGGATTTGATAATGTGACGGAGCCCGATTTGATCGACTGTTATATCTACGAAGTGAATTCCGTTTATAAGCGGTACAAATTTTTAATGGAACAGGCAGCAAGAATAGCCCTGCTGCCTGAAGAAAATTCCGAACCTGCTGCTTTAAGCACGGAAACCCCTGTTACTTCCCTGGTCGGCTAAATTTTCGGTCAAATCATCTCTGCCGTAGGTAAGGCCGGCATACACTGTCTGTGTATTTGCCATAATCGGTGCCGAAGCATCATCACTGCTGATCGTTTCATATGCCTCATGGAGCTTACTCATGATCATTCTCACGTGAGAAAGCTCCTCTGTGCGATTATGAATGTCAGCTCTTGTCAGTTCCCTGTCTGCATACAGATAAAGCTGTAATAAGTTGAAAGCCAAATCATACTCATAGTGCAGCGATGCCATCAGCTCCCTGAGACACCCTCTTGCCTTCCTGATTCCATCACGAAAACCTTTTTTGTCATCTTTCTCGTGAGCTTCCTGTGCCTCATCCAAATATGTTAAAAGCATTTCGTACAAAATAACTACCAGCTGGGACTTATTTGCCCGGGTAATCTTCAGCGTAAACTGCTGTTTCATTTCATTCGTCATTCTGTATCACCCTTTCATGCTATTGTAACAACTGTAACACCTGTGAAGGTCTTTCATTTGCCTGAGCCAGCATCGAGGTACTTGCCTGTGACAATACCTGCAAAGTGGTATACTCTGTCATTTCCTCTGCCATATCCAGATCCATAATTCTTGAATAAGCCGCTGTCATACTTTCGCTGGTGATATTCAGACTGCTGATGGTATGCTCAAGACGGTTCTGATATGCACCAAGATTGCTCCTTGCTGCGGAAACATATTTGATGGCATCATTCATTCTGCCCAGAGCTTCTCTTGCTCCATCCTCAGTTCTCATATCAATATCAGCAATTCCGATAAGATCCAGTGTGATCGCCGGAATGCGAATGTCAAGCTGCTGTCCTTCGTTGGCACCAATCTGCGTATCCATGCTGCCAAATCCAACCAAGTTTACCTCCATACCACTTATCGTTACACTACCGCCAGCCTGAGCAGGTGTTGATACTTTCAGCTGCAACTCAAAATCATCATCTCCTGTGATAGTGACAATATCACCTTTGACTTCAGAAACCTTTACATTGCTGACTCCATCAACTGCAGCTGTTGTTTTTGCCGGATCAATTTTTCCTTCATCATCATAGAAAACTTCAAGATCTACTTCGTATAGGCCGCTATTAACTTTATCGCCATAGGATGCAACCTTAATATCCACATTGTTCGTATATCCCTTTAAGTCAAAAGTACCATCCAAAAGCGTCTGCCCGTTAAACTCTGTCTCCGCTGAAATACGCTCTATTTCTTCTTTCAGCTGATCTACTTCCTCCTGAATCAGCTTTCTATCATCATCCGTAAGTATTCCTGTGCTTGCCTTCACTGCCAGCTCGTTGATTCTCTGCAGCATATCATGAATCTCTGACATGGTTCCGTCAGCAATTTCAATTACGGAAATTCCATCTCCTGCGTTCTGAACAGCCATATCAACACCCTTAATCTGGGCATTCATACGCTTTGACATAGCCAGACCTGACGGGTTATCCTTTGCATTCACAATTTTAAGTCCGGAAGATAATCTTCCGAGAGATGCCTGCAGGCGGTTGTCGTTTTTTTGTAAGGAGTTGTTAGCTATTACTGCTGATGCGTTAAAATTAATTTTCATAGGTCATATTTCCTTTCTTTATTGCTGTTTCCTGTACATATCCGATAAAGGCTCTCGCCGACTTGTAAAGCACTCCGGCATCGGCACCTTCCTGCCTGCCGTGAGATTGTTTCAGAGAAAACTCCGTGAGATTTAATGTTTTGCTTTCCGCAAAATAAATTTCTCCTGCGGGAATATTCTTCTCTGACAACTTGTTTTCCAAAAGTTCTTTTCCTTCTCTCAGAAAAGCAGTTCCTTCCTCACTGTTACAGATACAGAGCCCTTCCAGTTTCTGACCATTCATCTTAAACTCTGCTGCAACTTTCCCCAGCGTCTCTGTTTCCAGTGAAATTGCCGCCTTACTTTCCAGATCACTGTTATGTATGATCTTTAGGTTAATGGAAGTGAGTGTATCACCAATCTGGGCCGGTATCTCATAGTTTTCCTCTCTTGCCATGCTTCCCAGAAATGACATCTGTTTGTAAAGAGTACTCATGGCTCTTACATCAAGCGCCTGCCGGTTCTCCATATAGGACTCTTCCGTTATCATGGTTTGAATCGTCTCACAAAAATCATGATACCCCGACTCCGCCTGCTCTTTTCCTTCTAAGGAATGTAGAAGTTCTTCTCCCATATCCTTTAAGCCATGGATTTTCCCATCTGCCGGTGCCTTCTCCAAAGTACTGGTATTCTCCTGGTTTTTGGTCCGCATACCGGCAAGCTGTTTCCAGATTTCTCCGGGATTCTTTAACATTTGAGAAGCAAACAAAAGATGCTCTGCCGTAATCGGCTGTTCATAATCCGTAAGCTGTCTGATCACTGCATCTTCTTCCTTCACGGCTGCCCGAAGCTGTTCGCCTTCCATCCGCTCAAACTCTTCAACGGCTTCTTCATTTCCTGCATTTTCCAATAACTCCTGCAGCGCTTCCTTGTTAACCGGCTCTGTCATGGAAAAACCTTTTGCAATCTGAGCCGTTATGCTTTCTATTCCGGTATCCTTTCTGGATACACCGCCAAATTCATCGCTGACGGAATAGTCCATATGTTTATGCCGGCTGCTCCGCACTGCGCTGAGAAGGTTTTCCATCGTAAAGCCTGCACCGGTCTGCCAGATTGCACCAACTGCCGCATCATCCGTCTTTTCAATCTGATGCATTAACCTGTATATTCCGATATATGCACTTCTCTCATCCTCAGAAATTCCATTCTGTTTTTCCAGCTTATAAAGGAATTTACTGTAAGATTCAATCTCATCTGCCGGACTTTCCTGCTCTCTTAAATACTGGGAAAGTTCGTCAATTGACATAGACAGCGGATTAACGCCCTCACGGATCATATTCAGAACTCTGCCCGGTTTCAATTCCTTTACTACCGAGGTAAGCATCTCATCCATTCTTCGGATCTGTGCAATATTCTCTTCTGTAATTTCCGCACTGTTGTACCCGAGTATCCGCACTGCGCGTCTGTTTTCATTGGTGAGATCTAATTCCATATCCGACAGAATTTCATCCACATTTCGGAACGCCTTCTGAATGGAATCGCCCATATCCCGGCGTGGAGCCGTCATCAGCTCTTCATATTTTTCTCCTGCCTTCTCATAGGCTGCTGCCTGGTTTTTACCGGCCGCGTGGACTTCACGCAATGTATCAGCCGATGAAATCTTTGACAAAATTGCTGCCGGTGAAGATTTGATTCCTCTGACAACATCCAAAGTCTCCCCAAAAAGGGCTCTCTTCTGATCTGCCTGTGCGCCATCCGGCTCTTTCATCAGTGCTTTATTATAATCTGTTTCTGCTTCTTTCAATCGGTCTACCAGATTCTCTAAAGAAGCGGTTTCAATCTGAAATCCCCTTCGAAGAAGTCTCAGGTTTGCCTCCACAGTCATGGACAATCTGACCTCTTCTAACAGCCTTCTTCCTCGTATGTCTGCAGGAACCTCCCTCTGCTCTACGGGTGCACCAGTTCCTTTTAGAAATTCATGTGCTGCGGAGATGAGATTTTTCAGAGTAAACGGAAGATTCCTGGCTGCAACCACATCTGCTGCCTCGTCTTTTAGTTCCGTGACCTGTTCTGAAATCCTGACTGCCTGCTCATAAATCGTTTCCTGCCTGCTCAAATTCATCTTGGAAGGATCCGTTCCTTCCGCAATTGCATCTGCTGCCCTCTCCAAAAAGTCCTCGGCGGTCAAAGGGAGCTGCATCCCCTTAATGTCCTTCAGCATAGAAAAGCTATCAGCTGTCAAAGGTATTCCTTCTTCTACCAGCCATCTGGCATCTGCCAAATTTTCTTCATCCGCCGGATACCCTGCTTCTTCTATTAATTTTGTTACCTGCCCAAGCAGCTGTTCAAAGTCAACTTCCTCTGGTTTTCTGGCATAATAACCTGCAACCTCACCAGCCGCATAATAACCTTTTCCCTGTCTGCTGCCATCTGCCGCGGCCGAATATCCTGCCGTGTATAAGTTCTCCGGTGTAGGCGCCAGACGATTCTCCAACATATACTTCATGCTTCCGTCTGTCATGGGTGGTGTATCCGTAAGAAGCTTCCAAGCCTCTGTCACAGCTGCTATATTTTCTTCCGTAACCGGTATATCATGCTCTCTGAACTGTTTTTCCAGTTCTTTTGCAAAAGCCTCGCTTCCTGCAAGTTCCTTAAGCGCATCCTGCGAAATGGTATCCGTATAGCCGATTACCTGTGTTCCACCCTTTACCAGAGCCACCTTAATATGATCGACAATCGTAACAACTGTTTCAATATCAGTACTTCCGGGATGAAAACCTTCTTTCTGCAATTTTGCAAAGTCTTCATCTGACATGGAATTAGACATAACTGCCATGTAATTGCGCCGGGCAGTAATATCATCCTGCCCTGCTTCCAGCATAATTTCTTCTGCGGTCCGTCCATGACCCGTGTAAGCGCTGTTATCCATAACTGTGCCAGAAATGTCTAATGCAAATCCGGGATTTTCAACTCTTTCCGTCTTTCCCGGAGTACGATTTGAAGTTGTTTCCCTGCCTNTATNTGTCCGTGTTCNTGCNGTACTGTTGTCAATANCATCNAATACAATATTCATTCTTCGTCTCCATATGCNCANCGCTNCACGCAGACNAATGCANTTTGCGTCNGGGCGGCTNNNTCACNACAANTATAAAANGGTAAATGNTNTTNACATNNACCCTTTATTTNNNCANAACTTTTCTTTTTCTTAACTGTCATTAAAAAACAAATACTGCTGCTGCATATGGAGGAAGGTCTAAGGTAATGCTGTAATCCCTGTAATCACATTCTCCCTTCTTGGCAGTAATTTCTTTTGGAATCTCCTCGCCGGAACCTCCAAACCGCTCTTCTACACTGCTAAGGAGCAGTTTATATTTCTTTTTGGCAGGTACGCCCAGCTTGTAATTCTCCCATTTGATCGGCGTCATATTGATAATAAACAACAGATTATTCTTCCCATTGGAGGATTTCCTGAAAAAGCTGTAAGTGCTTCTGTCTTTATCGTCACAGTTAAGCCACTCAAATCCTGCCCAGCTGTTATCATTTTCATACAGGCAGGGGTATTTACGATAAAGCTTCAAAAGCTCCTTTACATACTCATGCATTCCCTTATTCAGGTCTTCTCCCAGAAGGAACCAGTCAAGTTCCCTTTCCTCGCTCCACTCTCTCTCCTGTCCGAAATCCNNCCCCATAANAAGCAGCTTCTTGCCCGCATGTCNAAACATATANGTATAACCGCAGCGAAGATTTGCATATTTATCTACTTGATACCCCGGCATCTTGTTCACCATGGAGCATTTCAGATGAACCACCTCATCATGTGACAAAGGAAGAATATAATTTTCACTTTCATTATAGGACATAGCAAAAGTCATCGCATAATGATTGTCCTTCCGGAAGTAGGGATCCAGCTTCATGTACTCGCAAAAATCATGCATCCAGCCCANGTTCCNCNTAAAAGAAAATCCAAGTCCGTNATCCTCNACCTTTCCTGNTNCCTNCGNCNAAGCNGNAGATTNCTCCGCAATGGTGATAAAGCCCGGGTAGGTTCCCAGTACAACGGAATTTAAATGCTTAAAAAATTCAATAGCTTCCAGATTTTTGTTTCCGCCATACTTATTTGCTACCCACTGTCCATCCTGTTTGCCATAATCCAGATAAAGCATGGAAGCAACCGCATCCACGCGGATTCCGTCTATATGATATTCCTTGATCCAGAAAAGAGCATTGGCAATCAGAAAATTCTTAACCTCTGTTTTTCCGTAATTAAATATCTTCGTTCCCCAATCCGGGTGCTCTCCTTTTCGCGGATCCGGATCTTCAAAAATACACTCTCCGTCAAATCTTCCGAGTCCATGAGCATCCGTTGCGAAATGTGCCGGTACCCAATCCAGAATGATGCCGATCTTGTTCTTATGAAGCTTGTTAATCAGATACATAAAGTCCTGCGGTTCCCCGTATCGTGAAGTGGGCGCAAAATAACCTGTTACCTGATACCCCCAGGAACCGTCAAAAGGATATTCTGCAATTCCCATAAGCTCAATATGCGTATACTTCATTTCCTTTAGATAATCAACAATTCGATCTGCAAATTCACGATAGTTATAAAATCCCTGCTCCTCCGGTCTGGGATGACGCATCCAAGAACCGATATGACATTCATAAATTGCCATGGGCTCTTTATTGTAATCCTTACCGTCTCTTTCCTTCATCCAAAGGTCGTCCGACCATTTAAAATCCGAAAGATCTGTTGTACGGGATGCTGTGCCGGGGCGCATTTCCGCACTGTTTGCAAACGGATCCGCTTTATAAAGCTTCTCGCCGGATGGTGTTGTAATTAAAAACTTATAGAGCTCACCGGTTTTAACCTCCGGTATAAATAAAGCATAAATGCCGCCGGGACCAAGCTTGNTCATGGGCNCNGCNGNTTCANTCCAGTCGNTAAAACTGNNAATCACATNAANANTTGCCGCATTAGNAGNNCANACTCNAAAAAACATCCCNTTCNGTCCATCNNGCACANACGNATGTGCTNCCAGCTTTTTATAAATATCATAGTGTGTTCCTTGAGCAAACAAATATTGATCCGCCTCTGAAATAAATACCTCATTCTCTGATCTTTTTTCTTTTACTGCCATATCCCGATCCCCCAATTAATATTAATAATGCATAAAGTCCTTTTCTCTAAGGACTATCATATCCTCTTCGTCATATCTCTTACCGAGAAGGACATCAAAAAAGTGTGCCGGAGTCTTCCTGTCAGCATAGTAAATTGCCTCATCGATCAATTCTTCTATTTCAGCAAGCGTAACTTCATGATCACTTGTCTGCATATCTGCAATTCTGGTATGAAGCGCAAGAATACCTAATTCATCGATTGCATACTCCTGGTCAAGCGCATATTTCTTTGCGTATTTCACTAATGTATGGNCANCCAAAGCTTCTACATCGACTCTGAGATTAAATACCTCTGTCACTGCGGGATATTTAGTAAGATAATCGTTCATCTTTGCCTTGGTATCCTCAAGAAGAACTATCAATCCCTTTTCTTCCTGATTTAGTTCTTTGAGCAGCTGTTCCGTCGCTGCTTTCTTCATGGAAGCCGCTTCTTCAATGATGAGCGCTCCTCCAGAAAGCTTGGAAAGCGTAGCCCCTACATCCTTTTTGTTCATGGTGGAACCAGATATTTTCGCTACCTTTCCGGAAAAATTATTATCAGAAAGCTGAACTTCCTTTACAAGCAGTTTCGCAAGCGCTGTTGCCTCTGTTCCTTCCTCTCCGGTAATGATCACATTTCCCGTATAAGACGCCATGCTGATATTATCAAGAGTTTCAACAATCTGCCTTCTTGTCCTCTTATGATGGATAAACGGTGCAAACTGTTCTCTTTCACTGCTTGACATTTCCCTGACAGATCCGGTACTTTCGCTTTCCTCAGCTTTATCTTTCTTTTCTACTTTCTCACCATCGGCAGTATCCTTTGAAGCATCATCCGATNCTNGCTNCGAAANCTCTTCCTCAGAGACAACCGCNGTCTCCTCTNCATTATCTTCGCCAGCCGGCTGCTTTTCCTCCTCTGGCTCGTCTTGAATTTCGATCTCTTCTTCAGACTTCTCTTCCGGCTCGGATTCATCCGAAACTTCTTCTACTATCTCTTCTTCAATCTCTTCAAAAGCCTCCTGCAAAATCGTTTCGGGGGCAGTCTTCTCGATTTGATCCTCCGGCAGTTCCTCTTCTTCCTGATCTGCTTTCGCTTCTATATCTGCCACTTTAACAACTTTAGGACGTTCCTNCNTTACCCGGTCTTTTTCTTCCTTAATTGCTGCCGTGNCNATAGCCTTTTCCAATTCTTCCAAAAGACCTGTCTTGGTAGATTCGTCAAAATCAGCAAAAAGTGCATCTGTCTGCTGGTGAACGCGCTTACGGATCTCTTCCATCCGCTTACGTTCATTTTCCTGCTTTATTCTCNCCCNCNCAGCCATTACATCCTCAATGCTGAGCTGANCNGTGATCTGCTTTTCAATTTTTTGCTNCTCCGGCATTACTAGNGAAATCTGCCCGTCATATTCCTGAGAGANCATATTATCATAGCCGGATGGCTTATGGAAGGTTCGAATCACTCCCGTATTACNGATTGCGGGATCCGGGCTNGCAGCAGTAAAACCTGACGNAAGCTTTTCGTCNCCCTGATTTCCGTCACCGGAAACCTCCTGAGATTCTTTTGTAAAAATCGGAGCAAACGGATTGTTGATTCCGTTCTTTTCTACTAGTTCTGAAACCACATCCTGAATATTTACTTCCTGTGTATTTCCAAAAAATACTTCTTCCTCACCGCTTTTAATTTCAGGCTCCGGCTGTCCGGCTTCTTCCTTCTCCTCTGATTGTACCTCTCCGGCTGTCTGTCCCAGATCCTCTTCTGTAATAAGCTGCATCTCGTCTGTATCCTGACGAAGCTCCGGCTGTGGTTCAGCCCCCGGCTCTTTCTCCTGAATCTCTTTGGAATCGTCCCTGTCATCCAGCCCTTTGACCGGTTCGTATACCTGTGTTTTAAGAGTGTCGTTAACCTCCTGTACTGGTATCTGCTGAGTCTTGTGATTTTCCAAAAATTCACGCATGCTCTCTGCCAGCTCTTTTTGAAGATTTAAAGTGTTGTACTCACTTACATCTACTGTCTTGACTTCGATATCAAGATCTTTTGCCGGCATTTCCTGAGTATCTTCCTTCAGCATGTTTTCTTCCAGGCTGAATTCGTTATCTTCTTCGTCTTCCGTTTCGTTTTCAACCCCCGCACGGATAGCCTCCTGATCTGCCTGATAATCCGATGTGATAAAGCCTCCGCTTTCTTTCATCTCAAGATACTTTGCCTGCTGCTCCGTGGAAAGCGGTTCATGAAGCTGCTTCAGTTCCAAAGCCTTTAGTACATATCTTCCCTCTCCAAACCACAAAACCATCTCATCACATTCTTCAACACACTTAGAAGCCAGACCGACCCGGTGATAAAGATAGGCAAGTTCATATGCCCACTTCTCACGGTAATCCCGCTTCTTAAACTCCTCAAGCACTTCGATACGCTCCTCAAGGCTTACCTCCTGTGCTTCATATAGTTTGTATTGAAGGATATATCTGCCGCTGTCCTTCGGCGCAAGCTGCACGAATTCCTTATAGTATTCCAATGCCTGCACATATTCGCCCAGCTTGATAGAAAGCTCACACAAAGAATAGACAATCAGCCGTCCTCCTGCATGACGATCGTACGCCAGAAGCAGGATATCCCTGCTATCCTCATATCTCCTGTTAATTTTATACAAATCGCTGATGGTACAGAGCATCATGACACTTTTTACTCTGCGCCAATCAATCGTATCTGCAATCTTCACTGCTTCCGCATACTCACCATTAGCAATCAGAGACTTAATTTCATCTGCACGTACTTTGTATTCATATTTATCCAAGGTACTCACCTCATCTATATTCCTGCCTTAAGGCATACTCATCCTATTTTCATTTTCTAAGTTTACCATATGCCTATTCGTATGTCAAAAGGTGCANTCANAGTAAATCAGATAATTCTGCAAATTGTTCCAGACANANANCNTCTCCCCGTATCGTTTGACCAAGACCCATTTTGGCTAATGCATTGTACACATCCTGCCTGCTGACAGTAACCGGATTTCCATCTGCACCTTTATATACAAAACCATTTGCAAGAGCATTTGCCAATGTTTTCCTTCTCNNATTAAAAGCGGCCCGGATCATAGAAAACATTTTCTTTTCATCTCTTACTTTTACCGGCGGCGTTTCATATTTTTGNAGCCGGANTACTGCNCTGCCTACGCCCGGCTGCGGCATAAAGCAGGTACTCGGTACATTTAACACAATTTCCGGCCGGGCATAATACTGTACGGCCAGGCTCAGCGCCCCATAATCCTTCGTTCCCGGCCCCACCTGCATTCGTTCCGCCACTTCTTTTTGCACCATAATGGTAATACTATTCAAAGGAACACCACTTTCAAACAATCCCATAATAATCGGCGTTGTAATGTAATAAGGGAGATTTGCTACTATTTTGATCGGTTTTCCACCATTGNTTTCTTCTGCGATCTGCCGGATATCTCCCTTTAGAATATCATCATTTATGATAATCTCATTATCATATCCTCCCAATGTTTCCTTTAAAATAGGAATTAGCTTTT
>WFLX010022104.1_pt1 | contig 10830 bp, 6 predicted proteins | sample 4967041 | NCBI WGS metagenome assembly WFLX01 (sample SAMN12857096, study PRJNA449069) | gut metagenome | isolation source: stool from male and female vole | host: Microtus ochrogaster | place: USA:Florida | collected 2017
ACGGCAATGCGCTGAGCGCACTGGGCGTGTGCTCCGACGAAGCAGTCGCAGCGTGGAACGCCGCCTCTCAGGCCCTATCAAATGCCACTCTGACTTCGTCGTCAACAAGCAGCGAAATGGCCGCCTACATCGCTTTGTTTTCAGCAGCCAACGCCGCCTACGCCGACCTGCAGAAAAAAGTTAAGAAAGTGTCGATTAACGCCAAACACAAAGTCTGCAATCGCGACTACATCGGCGCCAATGCCGCAGGAACTGAAATTTTGGTCGCCCACGAAAACAACGCCACAAACAGCGGCACCCGAGCCCTCACTCTCGAAATGAGCGCAGATGGCAGCGGCTTCAACATTTTCAACGAATATACCGCCAAGTATATCGTCCACCCCACCAAAAACAACAATAACGTCACTCTAACCGCAACCAAAGCCGACGCTACCATCTATAATTTCGATGTGAACTACGCGTCGGCTACCGACATCAGCTACGGTTTCCACGCAATTAGTGTCACAAGCGGACCCTACTATTTCAACACCAATGATAACCTCACGGTGCTTACCCGCTGGGATTTCATAGACGGCAACGGCACCATCATCGACGGTTCGTGCTGGTATATTACCCCCATTAGCGAAGATATTGCCGCCAACGAATACCTTGCAGGCTCAAAAGTCTTCTACACTCCTTCAATGGCCGGCAGCACCGCAATGGGCGAATATGGCCTCAACGGTCAGGACAAAATCGACATTGAAAACGCTTTGGCCATGACCGAATCTGCCTCGGCCGACGAAAAACGCGTGGCCGGCAACACCCTGCGCCACCCGCAGCTCAGCCTCAACATGCCTCAGCCGGGCCACATCTACATGTTCTCCGACAAAGACAAAGGCAAATATATGAGCAGCGAACTGACCGACGACAACTTCCCGAAAATGGTAGAGCCGACCACCGCAAACCTGCTCTCGCGCCTTTTCTACCTCGATGAAAACAGCCACCTCGTTGCCCTGCAAGACGGCAAGGTTCTTGGCGCATTCAAATCTACCGATAAAGGCCACGACGGTCACTCCTGGGCCACGGTTTTGCTCTCCAACACCGACAAGGTTGGCGTATTCAGCTTCAGCGAAGCCGCAACCCATGGCAAATACGTTGTAGCCGCTCAAGGTGAACGCAATCTCTTCAACAAAACCGCCGATCAAGTTGACTGCGGCGGAGGCCCCGGCCCCGAAGGCTACCACTGGACCATTGAAGATTACAACGAGTCATCTCTGTGGACTCCCCTGCCCGACACTAATAAGGACCACATCACCCTTCTGCTCCCCTTTGCAATGCATCGCCGCAACGGCATGACCCTCTACACCGCTCAGGAAGCCGACGGCAAGATAACTCTCAAAGAATTTACCGACGACGTTATCCCCGCCAACACTCCCTTTGTGGTTGACTTCAACGGCGTTCAGCGCGACGCGGATAACCACTTCGTATACCTCGAAAAGGCCGCAACCGAAGGCACCGTTCCCGCCAACAATGCTCTGCAAGGTTCAATCTATGCAATGACCAACCCCGGCTATGCCGTCCGCGAGGGCAACCACTTTGAACGGCCTGCACAGGCAAACCAGGTAATCAACGGCTTCACAGCCTATCTCCCCGAACCCCGCCCCGTTTCGGACCCCGCCATCGAAAGCGCCATCGACGGCCTGGTCGGCAAAGTGTTTGCAATCAAAAATGCCGACACCGGCAATAACCGTGGCTACCTCATCAGCCAAGACGGAAATGAAAGCATCTGGACTACAAATAAACTCCAACTGACCAACGCTGCTGCCGATGCCGAATACGCAACTAATCCGAACTATCGCTGGACCTTGGTTAAGGACGCTAACGGCTTGCGCTACCTCTATAACCTCGCCGCCGGCAAGTTCGCTTCGGCCTATATGCCTAACGAAAAAGCCGTGGCCGAGTTCTACTGGCACTTCTCCGACCGGCCCACCGCAATTGACTTCTGCTTCCTTGACTACGACCCGACAACCAACCTCGAAGATGCCACCTTCAATATTATCGGCGGCGAAACTAACCATGCAACCCGCCCCGGCGGCATGATGATTGTTAACGGTCACCCGAACCCCGTACCCTCTACTGCAGGCGATTACACCAACGACGGCTGCGGCTTCCAGATCAAGCTGATTGAGGATGCAACTTTGGGCGACGTTGCTTCGCCCGACGCTGCGCTGGCCGAAATGGCCGCCGAACATGCCGAGGCCAAGGACTACATCGATAGCCACAACGAAGACATGTGTCTGCTCCCCGGCCACTATAACGCCACCGCCTACACAGCCTTTGCCAATGCGCTTAAAGTTGATGCCGCCGACACCCAGGGCAAATACTATCAGCTCGTGCGTGCCCGCAACGCCGCCGGCGCCAACGCCATCAACCAGTTTGAGGACGGTGCCCTCTACGTGTTCCCCAACATCTATGCCAACGTCTACCTCCTTGCCAACAAAAAGTTCTACACCGCCGTTGAAGACCACGCCCTGGACCTCGTAGATGAAAACGGCAACAAACATGAAGGCACTTCCAACACCTGGCAGTGTGTTAAAGACGCCGACGGCAATGTGAACTTCACCCACCCCTTCTCGGGCTTCACCGGCTACACCATGGTTGACAAACCCGCTGCCGTTCGCGCCCGCTTTGCCGCAACCCAAGGCGACTCCGGCATCGTCAACGTAAACATGTTTGACAACCACGTAACCCCCACCTACAAAAANGCCTATGGCGCCATTGAGGGCGGCAATCAGAACCTGAGCGTTGCATCGCTCGGCAACGACGAAGACATGAACACCACCGGCATCGCCGAAGTCATCGCCGCCGACCGCAACGCCGATGCCACCGTCTACGACCTGCAGGGTCGCCGCGTAGCCAAAGCCACCCGCGGCCTCTACATCGTCAACGGCCANAAANCCCTCCTGAAATAATCNCCCNGAAAAAAACCGAGAGGCTGCCTAACAATCAGTGTTAGGCAGCCTCTTTTCTCTTATCTCCGGTTTATAGCAGTGGATTGTGCATTTGCGGCAGGTTGGTTTCGCATTTGTTTCCTTCCTTATGGCGACAATATATCCTCACCATTTTAGCAACCACGCGTTTCTCTCTTTCAATCATAGATAGCGAAATNNNTTTGGGGGGGGTGAACTTTTTGGGGGNGGGGGGTGTTATAATGATGTAAAGCGACTGAAAGAGAGCTTTACTTCATGTGTGAATGATTGTGATAATGATTGGTTTATTATTCGACGAGGAGTGACTGCGACAGCCATTCCTCGCCTGCATTTTATAGCTTGACTTTGCGGGTTGTGCCGCTTTGGCGGATGATGTATATGCCCCGGGGGAGCACGGTGAGTTCTTTGCCGGCGCGGATGCCGCCGAGGGTGTAAATGTCGGTGCCGGTGAGTTGGGTTGAAGTTTCCGTTAGGCCCGCAAGTAGGTTTGAATATTCGATGTCGCTGAGCCACTGCTCTATCAGCGAATGACTGTTGGATGTCTGTGATGAACGAATCCACAGATTCGGCTCAAGGAATTTTCCTTCGGGGATCAGCCTTTTGGCATCGGCAACAACGCCGCTGATTCCGCTGCTGGCACTGGAAACTATCAGTCCGATATTTTTGCCGGTCATCTTTGCTCCGTTGTGGAAGAGATACGTCTGCAACGGAGCGGCCATCTGACTCCACCATAGTGGCGCTCCGATAATTACGGTATCGTAGTCATCAAGATTCACCTCCACCGGGTCAATGGCGGGATAAGAGGATGAATCATAAGGATTATTGCGTATGGCAGCAATCTGCGCGCTGCCTATGGCATAGTTGTTGGCAGCATAGTCAAGNCCCTTTTCTGCGGGCTGAATTTCCAGGACGTCGCAGTCAATCTGCGTTTTGAGTTCATTAACTATGCGCTCAACATTATTCGTGTAGCTATAGTAGACAACCAAAGTNTTTGCGTTTATGGTCATAGCCGNGGCAATCAATGTCAGTAAAGTGGATATAACTTTCTTCATAGCAGGTATTTATTTCAGGTTGCTGTATTGGCCATCTGTAACCGGCTCAAGCCATTCATTGGATGTGTTTTCTCCGTCGAGTTCAAAGGCAAGATGCGAGAACCAGCTGTCGGCAGCCGCTCCATGCCAGTGCTTTACGTTGGCCGGGATGTGGATAACGGTGCCGGGAAGTATCTCCACGGCAGGTTTTCCCTCTTCCTGATACCAACCTCNTCCGGCAACTCCGACCAGCATCTGACCTCCGCCTTTGGTTGCACGGTGGATATGCCAGTTGTTGCGGCATCCGGGTTCAAACGTCACGTTGAAGAACTTGACCTGCTCGGTTGAGATTGGAGCGAGATAACTCTGACCGATGAAATATTTTGCGTAAGCGTTGTTGGGTTCACCGATAGGGAAAATCATCTGTTTCTGAAACTCAGCCTTGGCATCGTCNCCCTTGACATCNTCATTCCACACGTCTTTAGCAAGTCGGAAGGCAGCCCAAGCTTTAGGCCATCCGGCATAGAAAGCTATATGGGTAATGATTTCNGCNGCCTCGGTGCGGGTGATACCATTCTTTTTTGCTTCCTGAAGGTGGAAGGTAAGCGATGAGTCGGTGATNCCNTGNGAAATGAGNGANGTGATNGTNACGAGGCTACGGTCGCGCANCGAGAGAAGNTCATTGCGNCTCCATACTTCGCCGAAAAGNATNTCNTCNTTNAGANGNGCNAANTCGNGAGCGAANTCNCCNAGCTGTGTNCGNCCTGCGGTCTGNACTATTTTTTGCTGTGCCATAATATTTAATGTTAATGTCATTAAAATTGAAAGTATGCAGAATCTTTTCATGTGTTTGTTATAGGATTTCGATTATGCAAAATTAGGGTAATTCTACCTTTGGAGCGTATCAAATACATCGCATTATGTATCATTTTTACCGAAAAAAGCGGCTGTTGGGCTATAAAAATCAGATAATTATAGCTATCTTTGCGCTATGAAGAAAATCCTCAAAGTCAATTCCCCCGGCGATTACAGCGCGTATCTTGGCCAGAGCAGCCGTCACAAACTGGTGAGTGTTATTGATTACAACGCCATTTCGCCCATACGGTCAAGCCTGAACAACTATGGGGTATATGCCATATTTCTTCGCGATGATGATTCAGTGAATCTGCAATACGGTTGCGGCAAATATGACTACAAGGAGTCTACGTTGCTGTGTGTATCTCCCGGGCAGATAGGCGGCAAGGAAGATGACGGCGAGAGGATTTCGATTTCGGGCTGGGCCCTGTTGTTTCACCCCGACCTGCTTCACGGCACTCCGCTGGAGAAACTCATTCAGGAATATCCCTTTTTTGACTACCACATCAACGAGGGGCTCCACATGAACGCCGCCGAGCACGACATAATTGTTGCGCTCTTCAGGGCCATACAAAGGGAAATTGAGGAAGAACACGACGAAGAACGCGACGAAATAATCATTGGCTATATCACCGTAGTGCTCAAATATTGCAAGAGATTCTACCGGCGGCAGTTTATTTCGTCGAAAAAAGAAAATTCCGACGTCCTGGCCCGTTTTCAGGACGCCTTGGCAGACTATTATGCCGACGGCCTTCAGCTCCGGCAGGGTATTCCCACAATTCAATATCTGGCCGACCGGCTGTGTATGTCGCCTAATTATCTCGGCGACCTAATCAAGCGCGCAACCGGAGAGACGGCCGGCAACCATATCCGCAATTTCCTTGTCCGGCAGGCTAAAAGCNGACTNGCGGCCGGAAAGACCATTGCGCAGGTGGCCTACGACATAGGGCTGGAATATCCACAGCACCTGAGCCGCATGTTTAAGAAACAGACCGGCATAACCCCTTCGGAATATCTCCGGCAGGTAAAGAACTGATATGGCGGTTATACAACCTTTAGGTTATACAGTTGTTTATATAGAAAAAGAATAATCATGAACTGTAGCCTTCAATTATGAAACAGAACGTTGAAGTCGACGGCCTGAAATGTCTGTGCAGCAAATCTACGGCANCCGATAAAATCGCCTNCATACTCTATCCGATGGATATGCTGGCCGACTGGATTGAGCCTGCCAGCCAAAGATACAACGTGACTATTGTGGCGGTTACGGGCATGGACTGGGAAAGCGTGTTTAGCCCATGGCCGGCAAAGGGTGTGCCTGCGGGCAGCCCCGACTTTAAGGGTGAAGCCCCCGACTTCCTCAAACTTCTCCATCAAGAAGTTATTCCCGGAGTCGAAACCGCTTTGGGAGTCAGCGCCGAAGCGGAACGCACGCTGGTGGGAGTATCAATGTCGGGCCTGTTTGCGCTGTGGCAATGGATGCTGTGCAACACCTTCCGCAATATCGCTTCTCTATCCGGCTCCTTTTGGTATGAGGGCTTCGTTGAATGGATGGAGACCCGACCCATACCGCCCAAAAGCGGCAGAGCATACTTTCTGCTCGGCGACAAAGAGTCGCACTCAAGAATAAAGGCCTTTGACTCAGTCGGCCAAAACACCAGCGAGATTATATCCATGCTGCAATCCAACGGCATAGCGGCAACATTTCAAAGCGTACCCGGCAACCACTACTCCGACCCCATTCCCCGCCTCAACAGCGCCTTCGCCGCCCTCTTCCTCTGAAAGGTAACTGTAATTACAACGAAGTCTCAATAATTGAGGCCTCGTTGTTTTATTTATCTTATGTGTTTGATGGAACGATATTCATTCGGAGAAACACCGAGGTGCTGACGCACATATCTACAGAAAAACGAAAGAGATGAGAAGTTGAGTTGGATGCTGATTTCCTTTACGCTCTTTTTTGAATTTTTCAGCAGGTTTGCAATCTCATTTACGGTCTTTTCAGTGATCCATTCCATGGGCTTTTTCCCACTTGTACGCCGAATGACCGTTGATAAGTATTTCGGGGATTTATTAAGGTGGCGGGCATACCACTGAACGCTGCGCGGAGTTGGATATGTACTGTTCAGGAGGTTAAAGAAGGCTTCCGAAAGGGTCTGGGGCGACAGCATAAAGTTATGTGGGTCAATCTCTTCAATCGCAGTACTGATTATGGAAGCAATTCGGTAAACCATAGCCTGGATGAGACATCTGACATAGTCGTTATAGAACAAAACACCGCATGCCGGCAAACGCTGGCATAGATACCTGAAGTCTACCGATAAGTCCTCGATTTCGGTATCCGAGAATGTATACTTGCCATTCGACCTGAACTGCTGATACATTGACCAGATAATTGCGGAGTTAGGAAACATTTCCGAATTGAACCTATTTGACATGCAGAACATCATGAAATGGAAATCGCGGCTGAACATGGCATGTTCAACTCTCCGCTCTGATGGACAAAACAGTATTTCATTCTTGCCCAGATTAACATTTTTGCCATCCATTTCAAGAGACATTTCTCCCTCTGTGCATACAATCAGGCGCATCCATGTGTTATCGTTCTGCTCAAAGGCAGAAAGGTGACGAAGATCATCGGTTAAAATGAAATCTTCTGTAGCAAAATATTTAAATTGTTCAATCATGATGCAAAGTTACCAAAAAAGTTCAGCATATCATATCACATTTTTCTCTATTTATTGACAATTGGTAAGATGCTGCAGTAATAAGGGAAAATAGTACGTTTTTCGCGAATAATATGTAATCTGACCTAATAAATTTTTTTAGACCTTTGCACCCCAAATAATCAACAAAACATTAGATATATGAATAAATCTTTGAAATTCGTCGGCATTATAGTGCTGCTTTCCGTTTGTTCATGCAGCCGGACACCCAAAGCAACCGATGCGCCGGCAACAAGAGTAATCACTGAAAGAGTAGAAACGACCAAACAGGTCGGAGGCAGAAGTTATTCAGGAACAGTTTCGGAGTCATCAGGAACAGTGTTGAGCTTTTCCGTGGCCGGGACAGTTTGCCAAATACATGTCGGGGTCGGCGATCGGGTAACAAAAGGAGAACTGATAGCTACACTGGACGCATCAAATCTCGAGCATACATATCAGATTGCTCTCGCAACTCTGAAACAGACTCAAGACGCTTATGACCGCATGAAACTGCTCCATGACTCGAACTCCCTACCCGACATTAAGTGGGTGGAGATTGAAAATGCCCTCAGCCAAGCACAAAACGCGGCCGCCATTGCAAAGAAAGGATTGGATGATGCCAACCTTTATGCTCCCGTTTCCGGCTACGTGTCTGAAAAACCGGTCGACATCGGCATGAATGTGGCTCCCGGTATGCCGGTAGTAAAGGTCGTTGATATAAATTCGGTAAAAGTGAGCATTCCTGTTCCTGAAGATGAAATCTCAAATTTCGCTAACGGTTCAGCGGCCATTATCTCGGTTGGAGCCCTGAATGGAAAAGAGTTCTCGGGAACAATGGCCGAAAAGGGCGTTGTTGCAAATCCCCTTTCACGCACCTATGAAGTAAAATATGAAGTCCGAAATCCCGGTGGAGAATTGCTGCCGGGAATGATATGCAATGTNGCTACGGCCTCGGATTCGGTTTGCGACATCATTGCNGNGCCTCAGGATGCCGTATTGCNTGNNGCNGANAATCAGCATTTTGTGTGGCTCGCATCGGGCAANAAGGCTGAAAAACGAGTTGTCGNNGTTNATGGAATGACGNCCGGTTCNCGNATTATCATTNAGCTCCGGCCTGTCTGTTGGCGATTCAATAATAGTTAGCGGCCAGCAGAAGGTAAGTCAGGGAACGAATGTTATAAACATTTCGAAATAATCGGCGCGATGGCAGACAAGATAAAACAAACCGGCATTGTAGGCTTCGGGCTGCGATACCACAAGTTGGTAATACTGATTGTAACAGCCCTTGTTTGTTTCGGTATTTACTCGCTTGAAAAGATGAATAAGAACGAGTTCCCCGACGTAACTGTACGCGAGGGCTTAGTCGTGGCTGTGTGTCCGGGAGCTACATCCGAGCAGATGAGCGATGAAGTGCTTAGAAGCCTTGAAGACTATATTTTCAGTTATAAGGAAGTCAACAAGAAAAAGACTCATTCGCGTTGTACCAACGGCATGGTAATAGTTTTTGTAGAACTTGATGCAAAAATCAGCGATACGGAAGTATTCTGGAACAAATTCCAGCAGAATCTTGGTAAAGCCAATATGCCCAAAAGTGTGCTCGCTCTCGAAGCAATCACCGACTTCGGCGACACTTCGGCTCTGCTGATCTCACTTTCGAGCACCGACAAGACATATCGCGAGTTAGGCGAGATGATGGATAACTTGCGCGACAGGTTGCGGACGGTGGAAAGCGTGGGTGCGATGAACGTAGTGGGCAAACAGAAGGAACAGATTGCCGTGTATGTTGACCCCGACAAACTCGCCCACTATGGGGTATCGACCGGTAATCTTGCAATGACGCTATTCTCTCAAGGGTTCAATACCACGGGCGGAGAGCTGAAGGGTGAATGGTATGACACTCCAATATACGTTGACCGNTCCGTCAACTCCGTTGAGGATGTTGCGGATATGGTAGTTCTATCGTTGCCCGACGGCAGCATAGTGCGCCTCAAAGATATTGCCAATGTTGTTAAGGAATACCCCGAACCCTCATCGTTCATTACCAACAACGGCGAAAAAGCCCTGCTGCTGAGTGTGGAAATGAAGGGTGGAAACAATGTTGTCGAATTAGGGCGCCTGGTACAAAAACAACTGGATGATTTCGAAAAGACACTACCCGCCGATGTTAAACTTCTCAAAATCACTGACCAACCGACCGTAGTGAATAGCAGTGTTACCGACTTCCTGAAAGAGTTGGTCATCGCAATCGTGGCGGTTATTGTAGTAATCATGGTGCTTCTCCCGATGCGCGTGGCGCTCATAGCGGCAGCCACAATCCCGATTACCATCTTCATTTCATTGGGTATTTTCTTCTCTATCGGTTTTGAGTTGAATACGGTGACCCTTGCATGTCTTATTGTGTCACTCGGCATGGTAGTCGACAATTCCGTGGTCATCATTGACAATTATGTAGAACTGATTTCAGAGGGGGTAGACCGCTCCACGGCGGCCTATCGCTCTGCAGTGGAATTTCTGAAAGCTATATTTTCGGCAACCTGTGCCATATCCATTACATTCTTTCCATTCTTGCTTACGCTGACGGGAATGTCTCACGATTTTCTGAATGCTTTTCCGTGGGCAATTACTATTATCTTATTTATATCATTGTGCATAGCGGAAATATTAGTTCCGTGGTTGCAGAAAAGATTTATCAAAAAACCTATCTATAAACTTGAACAGGAAGCCGTAAAATCAGGAAAGAAGAAATTTTCATTTTTTATCCTTCTTCAGAATGGCTACAATAAACTCGCCGACCTTTGCTTTGCCTGGCCTAAAACAACTGTTTCTTTAGGATTGGTTGCAACTGCTCTGGGCTTATGGCTGTTTTTGAATTGCCCGATGCAACTTCTGCCTGTTGCAGAACGCAACCAATTTGCGGTTGAAATATATCTACCTACCGGATCATCACTTGACCGCACAAATCAAGTGGCNGACAGTCTTGANCGAATNNTGTTGCGNGACNAGCGGNTAACTTCCGTTGCTTCATTTCATGGCTGCTCNTCTCCCCGCTTCCAAACNACTTACGCGCCTCANGTNGGNGGNCCNAANTATGCNCAATTTATTGTAAACACCGTGAGCNACGCCGCAACAGTTGAAGTACTAAACGATTATACCGCTAAATATGAGGCCTATTTCCCTGAGGCTATATGCAGGTTCAAGCAGTTGTCATACTCTGATGCTGACTATCCTATAGAGGTAAGGATTTCGGGCGATGATTTCGCACAGTTGCAG
>WFLX010116987.1_pt2 | contig 10830 bp, 5 predicted proteins | sample 4967041 | NCBI WGS metagenome assembly WFLX01 (sample SAMN12857096, study PRJNA449069) | gut metagenome | isolation source: stool from male and female vole | host: Microtus ochrogaster | place: USA:Florida | collected 2017
TNANGNANANNATCGGCANACGATATGTTAATATTCCTGTTACCTATATTGGTAATCAGGTAACAAATTATAATGAAACAACAAATGAGTACACTGTTACAAGTGATTATATTACCAAACCGGCGGATGGTATTTTCTCAAGAGAAAAGAAGGGTTCCATAGGTACTACAGCCAGTGTTACGCATATTACATTTGGAAAGAACCTTGTGGGCATAGGCGATTATGCTTTCTATGGCAGTAGTATCAGCAATGTTACTTTCACCAGCGGCATGAGTGTAATCGGAGATTACGCTTTTGCGGAGTGCGCTGGTTTAAGAGAGGTAAGTCTGTTGGATGAAGGTTTATTGGCTATAGGAGCNCANGCCTTTGAAAACTGTGTCAATCTGCATCAGTTTAAGGTGCCGTCTACTGTACAGGTTATAGGAGATTCGGCATTTGAAGGGTGCAGTGCCCTTAACAATATTGCTTTGGGTAATCGTTTAAGAAGATTGGGATATTTTGTTTTCAAGGATTGCAGCAGCTTGACATCCCTGACTTTCCCCAAGACCTTGAAAGAAGCATTACCTATCAGCACGATTCAGGCATGTAGAAGTCTGCAATATGTAAAGCATGATCTTCCTGAATCCGAACTTGGAAGCGACAATGCTTTCACTTTTGTGAATGATGAGGACATAACAGAGAATGGTACCAATGTAGATTATACTCTGGAGCAGTTTAGACAGGATTTACTTGCTGTGAACAATACGGACTTTTATTTTGAAGGACCGGAAAACAGCACTAACGGTGTGGCGGCAACGGATCTGCATAAGATGGCAAGGAATAATCAGTTTGCCTTTAAGTTCTATGACAAGAACATATATGAGATAACCAGCATATCTTATAATGCTGATGATACAGAGATGACTAACCCTTATATGGCCACCTATCAGGCGGCATATAATGGCGGGACTTCTCCGGATACGCTGTTGTTTGTATCGATTGACAGTGGCATGGAGAATGTGACCATACCGGGTGCAATCGGACCCTGCAGGGTTACTTTGATAGGCTCTAGCAGTTTTCAGAATAATTGTAATTTGAAGAGTGTGACCATTCCTTCTTCTATTTCGGAGATTGAAGCGGGCGCTTTCAAAGGATGTCATAATTTAAGGACAGTAACTTTTGAGTATGACAGGAATAATCCTGACAGACCTTTGTCCATTGGTGCAGGCGCATTTGCCACACAGGATGTGTCAAGAGGACACTCATGCACTTTGGATAAAATGCCTCAGCTGTTTTTTGAGGGACCTATTTCTCCCAATTTTGAGGCGTTCAAGTATGCTATGAATCCTGGAAATACCATTGACTACAATGGTCAGACAGGACCTGCTTATATTACTTATTTCAGCGGCTGGCCTTCTAATCTGGCAGTTAAGTATAATGCCAATACAAAGAAGCAGGAATTGGTTGCTTATCCCACNNTTNCTAATATATNNAGCAATAAAANCGGANTAGTAACAAAGGATAATCTGAATCAGGACGTGGAAATCAAGTGGACGGATTTAAATTATATTAAAACAGTTCCGTCTTATGCCGAAATCTTTAATCCAACCACCTCCGATGTTATGGATATCAGAGCTGCATTTAACGCATATTTGGATGGTAGCAACAATGATGTTACAGGAAGTCAAAGAACTTTGATACAGAATGTGTTAGAGCTGAATCTGCCTGAGGGAATTGATGGCGTTGCATGGTTTAGCCCTAACAGCAGTGAGGACAGCGGGGTAGTTGGTATTCCGACTGCGGAGAAAGTCAGCCTCTTTACTTTAAATGAGAGAGAGGAGAAGGGTACAAGTGTACCCAGACTCATCGGCAGTAAGACTGTTACTACCAACGGAATGGAGATTGGGGACAGAACTTTTGAAGACTGTGATACCATAAAGACTGCTTACATACAGGGCAACACCACAGCTTTGGGCGATTATGCCTTTGTGGGATGCGACCAGCTGAGCAATGTGGAGATCCCTACCGCCATGAACAGGATGGGTAAGAGACCTTTTGCAGGCTGCAAAAACCTAACTTCCGTAAGCTGTCCCAGCAGTGAGTATTTTACCTGTAAGAATTCTATTCTCTATGGTCCGGCTGCAGACGGCAGCATTACCAAAGTGGTAGAATGTCTGGAGGGAAGAAGCGCCAGCTCAATCAGAGGCGAGGATTTGGCAGGAGCTACGGAGATGGCGGAGGAAGCTTTTGCGGGAACTGATGTGACCTCTGTGGATTTCAGAGAGACTACCATTCAGACAATACCGGAGGGAGCTCTCCAATATACCAAGAGATTGATTACAGTGCAGCTTCCTTATGACCTTGAGCGCATTAATAAAAACGCTTTTTCGGACAGCGCTATTGAAAATCTGGACTTTATTGGCGATAATTTGAGGAATATTGACAGTGATGCTTTTGGCAATACCGTAGATGGAGATTATGCTGGTATGACAGATATCAGTAAACTTCACATTGCTGCCCAAAAGGGTTCCGAGGCAGAAAAATATGCCAATAGCAAAAATATTCCTTTCACTGAAATTGAAGAGGTCAGCTATTACACGGTAGAATTTTATGGTGACGATATGACGACACTCGTGTATTCGGAGCCTCATGTGCGAAACGGCACTAGTATAGATGTAGAAAAGCTGATGGCGGAGGGAAAGATTAATCTGCCGGCGCAGCCCGGAAAGAAGATTACTTGGATGCCTCCCAACTATGACCCTGTGGTAGGAAAGCCCGGGGAGACTACCATAAAGATTTATGCCCAGTATGTGGTGGATGAAGGGCTCAAGTACAAAGTAACCTTTGTGGATGATGATTTTTCCGTAGTGGATACGCAGGTGGTATCGCCCTCAGACAGAGTGAGCATACCCTACATGAAGCCGAAAAACGGAGTGCCTTTCTCCGGCTGGGTATGTGTGGGAGAGCCAAAATACAATGTGGAAGAGCTGGCTAAGAGCGCTGCAAGTCTGGCAAATGATGTAACCTTTATGGCTGCATATGGCGAGATTAGCGGTTTTACCGTGACTTTCCAGGATTGGGACGGTTCTATCCTGTGGGCAAAACCGGGAGTTCAGGCAGGCGAGAGTGTTTCCTATCCCGTAGAAACGCTGGGAACGCCCCGCAGACAGGGTTATATCTTTAAATCTTGGTCCGGCGACACCAGCAATATCTCAGGTAATGTAACTGTTTTTGCCATTTATGATCCGAGTCCGGATAATCCGGACAATCCGGATAAAGGTTTTACCGTGACTTTCCAGGATTGGGATGGTTCTGTACTGTGGGCAAAAGACGGAGTTAAGCCGGGCGAGAGTGTTACCTATCCCACAGACAGGTTTGGAACGCCCCGCAGACAGGGTTATACCTTTAAGTCATGGTCTGCCGACACGAGTAACATCACAGGTAATTTAACTGTTTTTGCAATTTATGAGCCGAATTCAGGTAATCCGGGTGACCCTAATAATCCGGATAACCCGAATAACTCGAATAATAATGACGATAAAGAATATTATACGCTGACCGTGCGAAACGGAAGCGGTTCCGGAAGTTATGTGGCAGGAAGTCAGGCGATTATTGTGGCAAATGATCCTCCAGCAGGACAGGAATTTAAGAATTGGACCATTGAGCCTACCGATACAAAAATTGCAAGTACAGGTATTTCAGCTACCGTGATCACTATGCCTGAGAAAAATGTGACTGTAGTGGCAAATTATCAGGCTAAGAGTAGTGTGAATAACGGCGGAGGCAGCACCGTAAGCGGCAATGCTACCAACCGTCCCGGCACTACGGGAACGGTGAACAAGGGCGGCACCACGGTTGTTATCAATAAAAACGGATTGTCCAACACAGGAGTGGTTTCCGCAACCGTAAACGGTTCTTCCGACAATTTCACCGTAAAGGTATCGGAAAGCGGAATTGCATCCGAGGCTGTGGTGAAAGCGCTTATGGCCGAGTATGGCAATGATTTGAGCAATATTAAGTATTTCCCGATGGATATCTCGCTGTATGATTCCACGGGGCAGAAGAAGATTACGGATACCACCGGTNTAAAGATTACCATTACGCTTCCGCTGCCGGATGCACTTAAGGANTATGCCGGCAACAACAAGGTGGCNGGTGTGGTAAATGACAGGCTGGATAAGCTGACTCCGAAGTTTACAACCATTTCAGGCGTACCTTGTATCACATTTACGGCAGAGCATTTCTCACCCTATGTCATTTATGTGGATACGAGAAACCTGAGTGCAAACTCAACGGTTGACAGTACACCTAAGACAGGTGACGGCATTCATCCTAAGTGGTTTTTGTCATCAGGATTGGGATGTCTCTCCGTTATATTCTTCATGAAGAAGGATAAGAAAAAGGAGAAAAAAACGGTAAAGGCAAAAGCATAAGAGAGCAAGAGGAAGGCATATGAAAGCAAAGAGAAAGCTGTTTGGTGTTTTGCTTGTGATTGCCGCGCTGATTATTATGCAGCTTCCTAAGTCGGAGGCAGATGCGGCGACATCTGCTTCCGATTTTAAAATGGAAGGCACGACATTGGTAAAGTATACGGGACGGGACAAAAACGTGACGGTACCGGATAGCGTGGAAGTGATTGGCAAAGGCGCATTTGAAGAAAATAGCATAATAGAGAGGGTGAATCTGCCTTCTTCGGTGAAGCAGATTAATGCTTATGCTTTCTGGGGCTGCGACAGGCTGGAGACAGTTTCTTTAGGTTCCGGTCTTAAGGAAGTGGGAGATTTTGCTTTTTTCAACTGTAAGGGCTTAAAGCGCATGATAATTCCCACCAATATCCAGTCCATAGGCATTCAGGCATTTTCGGACTGTGTAAACATGACGGATATCAGCATACCGCCTGAGGTGACGGATATTCACGAGACAGCATTTAATGGTTGTTACCGTCTGGNTATCCACANTGNACCGGGTAGTTATGCGGATAAGTATGCGCAGGAATTATANGAAAGACAGCAAGAGATGCCGGAGTATGAGGATGTACCGGATTATCAGCCGACGCCGCCTGCTGATCCGGACAATACCGGNAATAATACTGTGACCCCTCCTGAGGAACAGGGGAATGTTATCAGTTCTACCTCAGTGGTGGCAAATCAGGCAGTGTTTTTTGTAGACAGCAGTAGCCTCATGGTAATAGACCGCTATAATAATCTGGATAAAGATGTGCTTCCACCTGAATGGGATCCTGCTGAAAATGGTATGGTATTTCCGAAATATACTGTTGTAGATGGCATTACGGTGGCGGATCAGGCATATTACCGCAATTCTTTTGCCGGAGGGGAAGTACAAATCCCAGATGGAATAAAGGAAATAGGGCAGTTTTCCTATGCCAGAAGCAATTTGAAGCNGNTTGTGANTCCTGAANNGACANAGACCATCTCTTANGGNGCATTTTACCACTNCGATNTTTTGACTGNTGTAAGTCTGCCTCAGACGATTATCTCTGTGGAGCCGAAGGCNTTTACGCACACTGNATGNGTGGAGAATTTTCTCGCAAAAGAGCCCTCCGGTACGGATGAGGATTTTCTCATAAGCGGAGGGACGCTCATTGCATATAAGGGTGACCGTGATTTGGTCAAGGTACCCAAGGATGTCAGAGTGATTGCAGGTGAGGTTTTTAAGGATCATACAGAGATAAAAGCAGTAGTTTTGTACGATAATGTTAAAGTGATTGGTGAAGGTGCCTTTGAGAATTGCAGCGGCTTAAAAGCATTGGATGTGCCCGTATTTGTCACGGAGGGCAAAGGAATTACGGATATTAAGGACAGGGCGTTTGCCGGCTGTACCATAGGGCAGGTAACGCTTCCGGGAACCTTGCAAAATATGGGATTGCAGGCATTTGACAGTTCGGTTAAGCTGATTTATACCAAGGATGCGCCGCGTATCCGCCATGAGTTGTCTGCGGAGCGCCTTTCCAATGAAGCATATCGCCCCATTCAGGAAGATGGAGCTGTTCCCGGCGTAGTGGTCAAGGGAATGGATGGCGTGACAGCTCAGCTTGAGGGTGCAGCAAGACAGTATACTCTGACAGTGACAATGTTATCTGGAAATGGAGCTGACGGCGCAAGAGGGACTATGGCGCAGGCGTTTGGCAGAGCAGGAGAAACAGGCCTTCCTGCGAAAATATCCCTGTATGAGCTTTCCCTTACGGATAACAGCGGTATAGCTATCAGTAAATTAGGAAAACAGCAGCTTATNGTTACCATNCNCGTNCCTGATGGCCTTTTAGGCGAGGGAGTCAAGGTNGTTACTTTGGACCGNAATGGACAGCTGGAANANGTAATTTCAGAGCGTNTGAGAATGGACGNAAGGGATTACATNCNTTTTTATACCAATCATCTTTCACTCTTTGGTATTTACGGGGATGGTGCAGCGTTAGAAGAAAACAGCATTCAGGAAGTGACTACGCTGATTACCAACATGAGCGCTCCGCCGGAGATATCAGGCGCAGTGCCAGAAGGAATTGGTGCGGCAAAAGAGATTCCATACAGGAGTACATGGATATTGAGCGNTATCCTTNTNGTAANTNGAACGATTTNTATTTTCCGAAAGGTACACTAGGTACATCGTGTTTTGTCCCGACATANAATAGTTTAAATTATTCTATGTCGGGATTTTGTTATGCAGCGGGTAAGAAATCAGATTGAGGTTCCCTATTTGCCGGAGCAGGGTATCAATAAAATATATACAGGAGCAGGAGTTACGGTAGCCGTGTTGGATACCGGGGTGGGAAGACATCCGGATCTTGCGGGAAAAGTATTTGCGTTCCGCGATTTTGTAAACGGCAAGCCGACTATGTATGATGACAGCGGACATGGAACTCATGTGTGCGGAATTATCTGCGGAAGCGGAAGCGTTTCCGGAGGGCGTTTTCGGGGGATAGCGCCCCATGCAGATCTTATGGTAGGAAAAGTCCTTGATGATAAAGGAAATGGATGTACAGAGCATATGCTGCAGGGACTTCGGTGGATACTTGAGATGCGGGAACACTATCATATCCGAATCCTAAATATCTCTGTGGGAATCGGAGATCTTCAGAATAAGGAAAAGGAGAGGGCGATAAAGACCGAGCTTGAAAGAGTGTATGACAGCGGCATTATTGTGATATGTGCTGCAGGAAATAAGGGGCCGGAGAGCGGAAGCATTTCATCGCTGGGAACCAGCAGGCATTTCATCACGGTTGGCTGCCATGACGGCAATTATTATAGAGATTATCCGGGGCGCTGTGACAGTTATTCCGGCAGAGGGGATGCTCTGTCTACCCTGCGTAAACCTGATATTGTGGCGCCCGGAACAAATATAGTCTCCTGTAATGTATTTTACAATAGAAACAGAGGGCGCATTCAGAATGCCTATGTGTCAAAAAGCGGTACATCTATGGCTACCCCCATTGTATCGGGAGTGGCAGCGCTTGCATTGGAAAAAAATCCTTTTTTATCAGGAGAGGAATTTCGCAAAAAGTTGACAATGACTGCCACGGATTTAGGTGAAGAGTGGAATAAACAGGGGTGGGGAATGGTAAATGTAAAGAGACTTTTAAAAAGTTGTTGACACTTTGTGTATGATTGTATACAATCATACATGGAGTGTTTTTGTTGAGAGATTATGCAATTGAGGAAGTGAGGAAGCGAAAGATGGTGAATGAAAAAAATACATTTCAGAACCGCCCTATCACAATGAATAAAAAGAACAATCTCTTGGAGATTGAAGAGCATATGTATATTTTGGATGATGTGGATAAGCCCAATGTGTTCCGCAATATGTTTCCCTATTCAGAGATTCCAAAGATTCCCTTTAATGACAGGATTGTACCTCATAATATGCCAAAGGAAATCTGGATTACGGACACAACTTTCCGTGACGGTCAGCAGTCAAGGGCTCCTTATAGTACGGAGCAGATTGTGAGGATATTTGATTATCTTCACAAGTTGGGCGGTCCCAACGGAATGATTCGCGCCAGCGAGTTTTTCCTGTATAGCAAAAAGGACAGGGATGCCGTATATCAATGCATGGAGAGAGGTTATGAGTTTCCGGAAGTTACCAGCTGGATTCGTGCCAGCAAAGAGGATTTCAAGCTGGTGAAAGAGCTTGGTATGAAAGAGACCGGTATTTTAGTCAGCTGTTCGGATTATCATATTTTTCTGAAATTAAAAATGACTAGAAAGCAGGCAATGGAGCATTATCTCAGCGTTATCCGGGATTGTCTGGAGGAAGGTATCAGCCCCAGATGTCATTTGGAGGATATCACAAGGGCGGATATCTATGGCTATGTGGTGCCTTTTTGTCTGGAACTTATGAAATTGATGAAGGAGTATCAGATTCCCATTAAGGTTCGTGCCTGCGACACCATGGGATACGGCGTGAATTTTCCGGGAGCCGTGATACCCAGAAGTGTGCAGGGAATTATTTATGCACTGCACACCCATGGAGGCGTGCCCCACGAAATGTTGGAGTGGCATGGACATAATGATTTTTATAAGGCGGTGGCAAATTCTACCACTGCATGGCTCTACGGATGCTCCGGCATCAATACCTCACTTTTTGGCATTGGCGAGCGGACAGGCAATACCCCTTTGGAGGCAATGGTGTTTGAATATGCCCAGCTAAAGGGAGATTTAAACGGCATGGACACCAGAGTGATTACAGAGCTGGCGGAATATTATGAGAAGGAAATCGGTTATCAGATTCCGCCCAGAACACCTTTTGTAGGTAAAAATTTCAATGTGACCCGGGCAGGAATCCACGCGGATGGACTTTTGAAAAATGAGGAAATNTATAATNTTTTTGACANGGAGAAGTTTTTGAACCGTCCTGTAGTGTGTGCAATTTCAAACACTTNCGGTNNGGNGGGNATAGCTCATTGGCTGAATACCCATTATCAACTGAAGGAAGATGCTCAAGTCAATAAATCTTCTGNATTAGNANNAGAGATTAGAAAATGGGTGGAAGGGGAATNTGCNGAAGGTCGTANNACCGTGNTTACGGATGAAGAAATTGTGGCATGTGTTGACCGGATATGTGAGGAAAAAGGTATTAAACTTGGAGTATAGAATTGCACGGAAATAGGTGCAGAAACGAGGATTAAAGTGGGCAGTCAGGATGTAAAAAAGGAAGTAACAGACAAATATTCCCTGCGGGGACGAGTGTTTCACAGATTGAGAGACGATATTTTAAGCGGAAAATATCAGGAGCATGAGGAACTAAAGGAAATAGCCATCGGTGAGGAGATGGGGGTCAGCCGGACTCCGGTGAGAGAGGCTTTCAGACAGTTGGAGCTGGAGGGACTGATTCAGATTGTGCCCAACAAAGGAGCCTATGTCACAGGTATCACCGAGAAGGATGTGAAAGACATTTACATGATACGCTCCCTGTTGGAAGGGCTCTGTGCGCGATGGGCAACCGAGCATATCACAAAGGAGCAGATGGAAGAGATGGAGGAAAATGTCTATCTGGCAAAGTTCCACGCCGAGAAAGGACATTTGGAACAGCTGGCGGAGCTGGACAATCGTTTTCATGATATTATGTATGAGGCCTGTAACAGTAAGATGCTGGAGCACCAACTCAAGGATTTTCACCAATATGTGTTGCGAGTCAGAAAGAAGACTCTTGCCAATGTAAACAGAGGGCCAAAATCCAATGAGGAGCATGAGCAGATTATGGAGGCAATCAAAGCGGGCAATGGGGAATTGGCGGAAAAGCTTGCCCACAAACATATTATTAATGCCTATGAAAATATGGAAAAGAACGGACTGCACGAAATCTATGATGGGCAGAAGTGAGATAGGGGCAATTGCGAAACTCGCTATTTAACAAGTGTCATTGTGCAGATTGCACATTCCAACGCAGACACGCTTTCGCTCCGTGAAAAACGCAGCGGTACATAAGATGCCAAAGTACAGCATCTAAGTACCGGCGTTTTTCAAGGGTCTGCTTATGGAACATACAATCTGCACAATTCGAATTACGAAAAACTGAGTTTTGCAAACGCCTAACCACACAACATAAAGAAAGAGAGGATAACGACATGGAAAAGATTCAGATGAAGACACCTTTGGTAGAGATGGACGGAGATGAAATGACCCGGATTCTCTGGCAGATGATAAAGGAGGAGCTTTTGCTTCCGTACATAGATTTAAAGACGGAATATTATGATTTGGGGCTTACATACCGAAATGAGACAAATGACCAAGTGACGGTGGATTCCGCCAATGCCACCCTGAAATACGGAGTTGCTGTTAAATGTGCAACCATTACCCCCAATGCCGCAAGGATGGATGAATACAAATTAAAGGAAATGTGGAAGAGTCCTAACGGTACCATTCGTGCCATTCTGGACGGCACGGTATTCCGTACCCCTATTCTGGTAAAAGGGATTGTTCCCTACGTGAAAAATTGGACAAAACCTATCACCATTGCACGTCACGCTTACNGTGATGNTTATAAAAATGTAGAAATTAAGGTTCCGGGAGAGGGAAAGGCGGAATTGGTATTCACTGCCGCAGACGGATCAGAGGTCCGGGAAGTGATTCACGAATTTAAAGGTGCAGGCATTATTCAGGGTGTTCACAATACCAGAAAATCCATTGAAAGCTTTGCAAGATCCTGCTTTGGCTATGCGGTGGACACGAAACAAGATTTGTGGTTTTCTACCAAGGACACCATTTCCAAGAAATATGACCATACCTTCAAAGATATTTTTCAGGAGATCTATGATGCAGAATATAAAGAGAAATTTGAGGAGCTGGGCACAGAATATTTCTATACTTTGATTGATGATGCGGTTGCCAGAGTCATTCG
>WFLX010028830.1_pt1 | contig 10828 bp, 7 predicted proteins | sample 4967041 | NCBI WGS metagenome assembly WFLX01 (sample SAMN12857096, study PRJNA449069) | gut metagenome | isolation source: stool from male and female vole | host: Microtus ochrogaster | place: USA:Florida | collected 2017
AGCAGAGCTATGAAAAGCGATGCAGTGTGCCGTAGGAGCGAATGTTGGAGTTGCGGAGTAGAGCTCTGATTCTCTTGATTTTCCCTGTTTCCTTTAAAACTTTTATTATCTTCTTTATGACGGAAGGAGACATGTTAAGTTTATACCAATTGGCATTTATGCAGTTAACCAAACCTTGCTTAGATAGAGATTCTTGCACCGTTAGTCTAAGATAAAAAAACGCTTCCTCAATCGATTTACATTTGGTTATTATCTCTACAGGATGTTTCCATGGGACACAGGCGAAGAGTTGAGGGAATTGTTCTTCATCTATTTCATCCGCCTTTACTCCACCAACATGGTGGAGTTTTGTATCAGGCATATTATCAGTGTGTTGTAATTCTCCACTATGTTGGTGGAGAATTACTCCTTGCGGATATATTCCGAATTCTCCAATGAGTCGTTGGAGGTTTTCTGAATAGAAAAGGTACCATTTCTTCAAACCAAATCTTAATTTATTCTCGCACACGAAGATGATAAATAAATCTTTCTTTTTAATGCATTGTAAAAAAGGAGATCACCCGTTAGACCGAATGACCTCCTTTTTCAAACCTATTCTATATTCACTTAGAATCGTTTTCTCAATAAAACCATTGTTCAAATAGAACTGATTATAAGTCTCTGAGTTTTTATAATCCTGATTGCAAACTTATTCAATCCGCAAATCAATAAGCCTTGTTAATTCAGGCGCTGATTACTGCTGATTGCAGTTGCAGCCGAGCTGGCTCTTTACGCTGCTCTTGAAAGCCTCAAACTGAGGTGCAAATTCTGCAAACAGAGCATTGTCGGCGTTTTTCTTAATTACATGGTGCATGAAACGCATGGCAAGAACAAATTCCTTGGCATGTTTGTCTTTTGCAAAACCTAATGACTTTGCTTTTTCTACCATAGCGGCGATGTCATGATGACCACCGAAGTTAAAATTCAACACTTCTGACATTTTACCATCTTTGGCCTCGATCATGTTGAAATAATAAGATTTCTTTTCTTTTTCCATAATAAATATAATTTTAAGTTAAGGTGTTTTCTTGTCAGCAATTGACCGACCTATCGTTTCAATCGCTTTCATTATTATAACACCCTACCCAGGTTACCGGATTACTAAAGGTTTTTAATTACTGTTACTGAATTTTAATCACCTTGTTCTATACCATACCTAAAGCTGATTGCCTTTATTTATAATTACCATTTTAAGTCAGCTTGTTACGCTTAGCATTGTGTCTCTTTCTAAAAATAATTAATTTTAAGACCCAAAAATACAATTTTTTTTGTTCCNNNCGTTTTTATTANTANCTTTGCATGGTCAAGTTACATAAACTTTGCCTATAAAGCTTTTGAATGAAAACACTACAAATTGGTATAATCTCAANAATTTTAACTCAACTACCTACNAGTATGAAAAAGATTTTGACCCTACTTNTGGNGCNCTGTTTNCTTGCACCTGCTTTCGCCNAAAACTATGACNAAATGTCAGAGAAAGCTCAGAAAAAAGAGGTGAAAGAGAAAATGAAAGAATATAAAAAGAAGGGATATGAAATCCTGGGCAGCCGCACTATGGAGGTGGCTCTTATACGTCATTATGCTAAACTTAGCGAACTTGGCGACAACGGTGTGGAATTTGACGGTATTTCTACCCGTACTAAATCCAAGAACCTCGGAGAACAGATGGCCCTCAATAATGCCACTCTCAAATATGCTCAAAAAGCGGGAAGCACCATCAAAGGCCGCGTAGTAAGCGACAATTTCGCTGAAGGTGCCGAGGGCGATGGAGAATTCGAAAAGTTCTATGCAGCTTACGAGCGTCTCATCGAGCAGAAAGTGAAACACACTCTTGAACCAAGTTACACTATTATCAAGGATAACGGCGATGGCACATACGAAATCCAGGCGTTTTACATCGTCAACGAGTCTAAGGCTCGCATTGCTCGCGAACAGGCTCTTGAGGCCGCGCTCAAAGAAAGTGAACTCGCCGGTAAATATGGTGCTCAGATTCGTTCTTACGCCAACGACCCTATCTCTCAGTAATTCGTCACTACGGTTTCTTACGTTATCATATCACTAATGTGGTTGTAATGAAAAGATTATAATCCCTCAGGGGTTACGGCTATTCCGGCTGTAACCTCTGTGCTTATTTCAAAACCCGACACTATTATCTTTTTTTAGCTATGTCAGTCAAATATCGTATATACACTTTATCTGTGCTGTTGGCCGGTTGCTTGACTTCCTTCAATTGCTATGCCCAAAATGAGTCTCAAGCTAAGGAACAGTCTAAAACCGATTACAAGTTCAAACAAAAAAACACACCCTCGGAACTGGGAAAGTATAACACAGTAGTATACCCCCTCTCCACCAATTCTGTCGCCACAATGCGCGGAGATAATCTCTATTCCACTAAGAATTCCCTTAACGGAGTGGAGGTGAATCCGGCCGGTATCAGTTTCGGTGTCATTGAAACTGACAAAAAGGGACGCAAATATGCCTATATCTATAGTACTATGGAGACCGATAAAAAAATCGGACAATTCGACACTAAGAAATATGGTCAGCCTTCGGCGATAGCTTTCACCTCTGATGCCCGCCGCCTCGCAATCGCTTCTGATAAGGGTCTGTTCGTTTTCGACCCTCGCCAGATGACTCTTCTCGACCAAATGGAGTTGCCTTTTGCACCCACGAAAATGGTTATCAGCGATAACGGTTATTATCTTGCCATTGCCGGCGATGACAGAGTGGTAGTGTACAATTTCGAGGAGAAAAAACAAAGACGTGACTGGAAGAATGAAGTTACTGTTAATGATATCCTGTTCAACAACGGTTCTTCGGAATTTGCCGTCCTTACAGCAGATGGGGCGCTCACTATCTATGATACGCGCACTTTCAATATCAAGAATGATATAGATAATCTCGGCGACGCTCTTGCAGGAACTTTCAACAACGATGGTAAATACATGGCTGTGGCTACCTCGCCAAACACTATCGAGGTCATCAACCTCGTGCGTCCTACCGACCGCAACACTCTCCCCGTGGAAACGGCTATGGTACAGGATATCACTTTCATCAAAGATACCGACGGTAATCCTATCCTCACCTACACCACAGAAAATGCCATTGGCGCAAAACGCCTCACTAACCTTGAGCCTCATTTCGCAAAACTCATAAATGATGAGGTTGACCAGATGATGGCGGAATGGTTGAAGATGATGCCGGGCGAGTCAATGGAAGACTATAAGCTTCGTGTCAACGATGAAACACGCGCTCAACAGCGCCGCCTCTTCGAGGATGCCATTTCTACACAGCTCGCCGGCGACCTCCTCGCAGGGCAGCAGATGACTCTCGGCAACTATGACCGTACAAATCAGGTACTCGCCATTTCTTTCTCTGAAATGCCTACCATTTATCTTCCAGTGCCTGAAACTGATGTAGCCTCTTTCCATAGCGCCAACGACCTTCTCCTCTCTGACGTGCAATATGGAGTGCTCCCCGATGATACGTTCGAGATTATCTACGCCAAGGTATTCAATCAGGCTGACGGCAAAACCTACGAGTATAATAACCTCAACCGTACAAGTATGGATTATATGACAGGTGACGATAATGTCGTTTCTCTGGAAATACTCCAACAGCAGCAGATGGAGGAGCTACGTCTTCAGGAACTGCGTGAGAAAGTAGTGGAGGAAGCTAAACATAATGACCTTATCTCTAACCATACCAGCATCGGTGTGGATTCAAGAGTCGTGCCTGACTATAACGCCAACGGCGAGAAAATAATGAACTATGAGGTGAACTTCACTTATCAGGTTGATCCCGAATTCTCAGCCGCTGAGGACTTCCCTCCCGGTAAATATATCGTAGACGAATCAGGAGCTGCCAGCGCTATGCTTAAGATTGTAAAAGAGGCCTTCGAGGGTGACTTCGCCCAGTATATCAAGGGTGGCAAGAAACTTAAAGTTACCATCTCCGGCACTGCAGACGCTACTCCCATCATACGCACCATACCCTATAATGGTGTGTACGGAGATCTTGTGGATGAACCGATTTATGAAAACGGTGACCTCACAGCTATCACTGTAACAAAAGCCGATGGCATAAAGGAGAACCGCCAGCTCGCATTCCTGCGTGCGGAGGGTGTGAAGACATTCCTTGAAAATAATGTGGCTAACCTCGACAAGATGGATGCCGACTATACTATCAAGGTGGACGTGGCCCAAGGCAAAGGCAGTGAATTCCGCAGAATTACAGCTTCTTTCGTCTTCGTCGACGTATTCTGAAACATTACCTCTCTCCTCACCTTTTTCTCCCTTCAATCTCCTCTGAATCTTAATCCTCTCAACCTCAAATAAGCAACTGAATATATGATTAAACCGACTTTATCTATTTTTTCTTTGATCACACGCCTGAAGCATAGCAGGACGGTTGCCGCTATCGCAGCCATGCTATTGCTCGGTGGAGGCGCTTCGATGATGGCGCTCCCTCAGGACGTAGATCAACAGAATGTAACCGAGCTACAGGCAGATACTGCCCCTTCAGCTGAAAAGGCGGCTGAACTNTATAANTCTATCCGNACCCTNCAGNTTGACGGTGCANCGGATGAGGAAGTCTATGACAAGGCGTATGAAGCNTATGAAATGGCCTCNAAAGCNATAGCACTNGAATCTATCACAGATGAGGAAGCTGACCAGTTACGCGGCATTCTGCTTGATCTCAACAATACAATGGCCAGGGCAGCTGTAAGCTATTCTTCCAAAAGCGACAGCAAGAATATGACTCGTTTTGCACGAGCATATATCGACACTCAGCTCATGCCTCAGATGGCAACCGCCGAGTTCCGACGTGATGCGGAATTATACCCCGCTATGGTATATGTGGCTGCCTCCGGATCTTACAATGCCGGTGACATTGACAACGCCATAAGATATTTCGAGACATATCTCAACACAAATGACCAGAAAAACCGTGAGAACGTAGCTTTNTTCNNTGGCCNGNNTTTGCNNAAAACCCAGCAACCTACACGCGGTCTTGACACTGTAGTGGCCGCTGCCAATGAATTTCCGGCTAACTATCAGCTCCTCACCATTGCANTGCAGATGTGTCTGGATGCCNATAGACGTGACCTTGTTGGCCCANTTGTGACTCGCGCCCTTANTTTCNAGCCGNATGATGAAAAACTTTTGAANCTTCAGGCTCAAGTATACGNGGATAATCACGAATACCGCCCNGCCCTCGATATCTACATGCAGCTTGATGAGATGCGTCCNAACAGTCTTTCCATCAATGAAGCTATCGCACGCTGCTATTATAATCTCGGCACCCAGCATTACAACGAGAGTATAATGGCCGTCACTGACAAGGATGCCGCAAAAAGTCGTCGCCAGAGCAACGCCTATTTCTCAAGTGCTGCAGAAAAGTATGAGGAACTCTCTCAGAACGACCCGAATAATACGAAATATCTGAAAGCGATGGCCTCCTCTTATGCCGTATTGGGTAATAAATCAAAGGTCGATGCGGCCAACGTGCAGCTCTCGGCCCTCGGTGCTTCCACAGTGGCTATGAATGATCTTCCTGCTATTCAGGGGGATTCCAAAGGAGGAACACAGGCTGCCGGCGGCCGCAACATTCCCTCTTATCAGGAGTTCGCCCAGGCTTATGTCACTGAAGAGATCACAAAATGGGCTCAACGCGGAGAGTTTGAGAAGGTGGATGACTATACCAAACGTCTTGCCCCCGAAAACATACGCAGGGAACAGAAACGTCTGAGCGCTATCACCGAGGAGAAATATCTTAAGCAGTATGCGGGTCATCTGATGTTGTCGGAGCTTAAACTCCAGCCTTATGATGTGGAGAATGAGACCTACGCCATTGAGTCTGACTTCGGCCCTGTTTACATCAAGGTTCCCCTGAAGAACAAGGAGGCGGAGGTCTTCAAAAACACATGGGACAAGGTACAGATCCGTAATGCCAAGTTCTTTATCCAGGACGACAATATCGCCATCTCTACCATTACCTTCCATAGCCCTAACGGAAAGGACTATACCTATAACGCCAGCACCTCTCTTGCATACGAGCCCCCGGTGGTAGACGTTGATCTTACCAAACTTGTGGCCAGCAACCAGACTCCCAAGAATCAGGGTGGAGCTGGCAGTAGAAATCAATCGAACAAGGTAACCAAAATCACCGTTGAGAGCGATGTCGATAAAGATATCCCGGTTAACAAGCAGATTAATAATAACACTATAGCCGTCATAATCGCCAATGAGAACTACGGTAATGTTTCTAAGGTGACTTCTGCCGAACATGACGGTGACATTTTCGCGCGTTATTGTCGCGAGACACTCGGTATTCCCGATAATCAGGTACTCGTATTCCATGATGCTACCTACGGTAAGACACTCTCGGCAATCAGTCAGCTGAAAAATACCGTAAGCGCTCTCGGTCCCGGCACTGATGTAATCTTCTATTATGCCGGTCACGGTGTGCCTGATGAAAGCAGCAAGGAGGCTTACATGCTCCCTGTGGATGCCGATNCTATGGTCATGGCAACCGCNTATCCCTTGTCAAAGTTNTATGATGAGCTTGGTANTCTCGGTNCATCCAATGTGATGGTGTTCATGGACGCATGCTTCAGCGGCTCCAACCGCGGTGAGGGTATGCTCGCTGATGCACGTGGCGTAGTGCTCCGTCCGAAACCGGTTGCTCCTAAAGGAAGTATGTTTGTGCTCAGTGCGGCCGACGGTCNGGAGACAGCNTNACCCTGGAATGAGANAAATCNTGGTCTCTTCACATANTACCTGNTCAAGAAGCTTCAGGAATCAAAAGGAAATGCCAGTCTTCAGGAGATAGCTGATTATGTGAGCTCCGAGGTGCAGAAAACAGCCTCGACAACTCTTAAGAAGCCTCAGCATCCTAAGATGACGGCAAACGGTGCTATAGCCAACGAGCTTAACAAAAAGAAATTGCGTAAATGAGACTCAGAAGGTTGAATCATANATTCAGAACTGTCGCATTCGGCTGTGCCATTATTCTGGCACAGTCGGCTGTGGCTGATTCTAAAGTCAAGAAAGTTAGCGGAGAATATACTTACTATGCCGATAAGACCGACTCTCCGGCTTCCAGCAAGCGTAAAGCTCTGGAGGGCGCACGACTGAACGCAATCTCGAAGGAATTCGGCACTATCGTAAGTCAGGATATACTTCAGGCTGACCGCCTCGGTTCCAACGGTGAATCTACCAAATTCTTCTCTCTTTCCGCTTCAGAAGTTAAAGGAGAATGGATTGCCGATGACGGTGAACCTACCTATGATGTCAATCTCGACAAAGATGACAACCTTGTAGTGACTTGTCACGTGAAAGGTACCGCCAAAGCCATTACGAATGAAGCGGTGGATTTTGAAGCTCTCGCCCTTCGTAACGGTACGACTAAAGGGAATGCCTCCACAGATTATCAGGACGGTGACAATCTTTATCTCTATGTCTCAACTCCGTGCGACGGCTATCTGGGAGTCTATCTCCTCGATGAGACGGAAAACGTCATAACAATGTTCCCCTATTCGCAGGATCCCAAACAAGAGGGAAAGCTGAAGAAGGACTATGACTATGTCTTTTTTGATCCGGATAAAGCCAACGGCTCTTTCGGTGATATCGACGCTTTCGGTATAGCTGCACCCGAAGAAATCGAATTCAATAAATTATATGTGGTCTTCTCCCCCACTGCCTTCTCAGGACCGATGACCCGTATGGGTGACGATGGCCTGCGCAGAATCAAGGAGGAAGATTTCTCAAAATGGCTTGTCAAAAGTCGCCGTAACGATCCTAAAATGGGTGTGAAGCAAATTAATCTCAAGCTCCATCCTAATCACTAATTCTCAAACTCAACGGTCTATGAAAAGATTTTTTCTTATTGGAGCTGCGCTATGTCTCGGCTCAACCATCGTTGACTCTCAGGTGCCCCAGACATTTATAGAGTTCCGTCAAGGTATTCTCAATGACTATCAGGAATTCCGCCGCACCATACTTGACCATTATGCCGACTTCCTTGAAGGCACATGGCATGAATATGAAACCCTTATGCCGGCTACACGCGATAATACGCCTAAACCGGTGAAGGTGCCTGATATCACCCTCTCAAAGCCATCAGTTAATCCGGTGAAGCTGCCCGAACCGGTGTTAGGCACTATACCTTTGCCCGAAGAGCCTCTCGTGGCCGAGCAACCCTCAGAACCCGAAGCGGAACCGGTAGCTAAACCCAACCAACCCGGCGGTATTCCCTCACTCTTCGAAGCTCCTCCCGTAGAAGTTCCACCGGAGGCTAAGAAAGAAGTGCCCCCGACTATCGAAATAAAGCCGGAAACCGTGAAACCTATGATCAATGTCAATCCGTTGATTCCGGAAGTGCCTGTGATGGCTGAAGGTGTCGAGATGCCTCCTATGCCCCCTTATCAGGAGGAAAACACGGATGGCAAGGATGTGGTGAAATTTTATGGCATGGAGATAGCTGTGCCTCAGATTGATTTCAAGATCAGCAACAACTTAGGTAAAGCTGCCGACCTGGCCAATCACTGGAAACTTATGGAGGAACAAGACCTTGACAAACTGGCCGAAGAATACCTTCTTCCTCAGATCAAGAAACTCGGTCTTAACGACTACCTCACTTACGAGTTCCTTTGCGCCTACATGGATAATAAGTTCCCCAATGCGGGTCTTTCCTCAAAGATGTCGGCAGTGCATTATCTCCTTGCCAATTTAGGTTACGATGTGAGAATTGCTATCGCTACTGAAACAGGTGATCCGGTGATTCTCATGCCTTGCGAACAGATGGTCTATGGCTTGCCCTACATGACCATAGGAGGACGCAAATATTTCCTGATGGCTCCGGAGGGTGTCAATCTAAATGGGGTACGCGTGGCTACATGCGACCTTCCTAAAGCCGCAAAGAATGGGAAAATGGTAGATATGCGCATCAACGGCCTCAATCTACCTATGAAAGAGCGTCCTTTCAAAGTGGCTAACGGCAATCTTACTTTGACCGGCACGCTCAATGAGAATCTGATGCCTGTTGTCTACAAATATCCTCAGATGGATACAGAGGGATTCGCTGTCAGCGTGCTTGACAAAGACCTGCGTGATGACTTGGTAAAACAGATTAAGAACCAGCTCGGCGACAAAGATAAGCTTGCTGCTACCAACGAACTGCTCAGATTCATGCAATTCGGATTCGATTATGCCACTGATGATGAGTATCACGGATTCGAGAAACCCTATTTCCTGGAGGAGAACTTCTTCTATCCAAAAAATGATTGTGAAGACAGGGCCATATTCTATACCTACATGCTCTGGAATGCCTTAGGCGTGGAGAACCAATTGCTCGCCTTCCCGGGCCACGAAAGCGCCTCAGTGACAATACCGGGTGCTTCCGTGAACGGTACTTCCTACGACCACGAAGGCAAGACGTATTATATCTCTGATCCCACTTATGTAGGCTCCACCACAGGCCAATGTATGCGTCAGTTTGAGACCACTCATCCTACAATCGACTATTCCTACTCACGATAAGTCCCCGACAGGCATAGCAGGACTAATCATTCAGGATAGTCTGTGGCTTAACAAATCTGCACTCCGAAAATAAAACTGCACTCCGAAAGTTTTTATCCAACTTTCGGAGTGCAGTTCATTTATATAGTTATCTCAATTATACAGATATAGAGGTGATAAATCTCTGATTTTAAATAATTATTAAATTATTACCACGTATTCCATAAAAAATTATCATTATTCAAGGATATATTTAAAAAAATCTGTAACTTTGCATATATTAGGATAAAACTTATCCCTATACCGGTTTTTAATTTCACTGATACATCCGGCATTATAATTTTCATATACAGTCTGACCCGTCATGGATAAATATACCGCCAACACCCTGATTGCCAATTCAGGTATTCATTTCAAGACCACGACAATAGAGCTTAACCCCGAAGAACCNCTGCTCATTGACGGAGGTANGACATTGAAATATACTTTTCTTGAAACCATAGATTTTCTCAACGACCAGCGAGTAAGATTCGACTTATGCAGTTCGAANGACGCGCTGTATGTGCCTATCAACTCAAGNCCCGACAANGATGCCTTGCTGGAGAAGGCACCTAACGGAACTGTCGTGCTTGACNCCACAGGTGTNCCNAAAATNAANAAAGACACNGTCATGGCNCTNACAGAAAATTATCCCGCCGGCTCAGGCTGTCTCACAAGTGTAAACTCTCTTTCNTCNCTTCGNATNANACGTGATGGCGAGGTGCTGACAGCCTTCGATCTTCTNCTTGACAAGTGGCTNCCAATGCCTATGTATGAAGAGGANCTTAACGGTATGAGCACGGGNTTNCCCAACGGNTGGTGCCGNGTTAAGATAATTCCACTCGACAATAAACAGAAAAACGGCATGAGGCAATATCGCCTTGTGTGGGCCTTTGACACTAAACTGGCTGAAGAACCTACTGAAGGTCTCTTACGCCCTGCCTTCCTGTCAGGAAGTGGAGAAAGTAAANTCTACAGTCTNTGCAACNGGCCNGATCTCCTCTTGGGCACTTTCCTTAATATCCCTGACGGACACAATGATGCCCCGGTGGCTGATTATCTCGTATCACTGTTAGGTATTGACCTTCGCGGAGACGATCCTCATAAATACAAGTTCATCGGTTATTATATATACCTGATCAACTATCTGCGACTCTCAGGAGCCGCTCCTCGTGTGACCCTTTTCAACAAGACAGACCACCGAATCCCTGTAGATATGTCAATCGACA
>WFLX010208048.1_pt1 | contig 10828 bp, 6 predicted proteins | sample 4967041 | NCBI WGS metagenome assembly WFLX01 (sample SAMN12857096, study PRJNA449069) | gut metagenome | isolation source: stool from male and female vole | host: Microtus ochrogaster | place: USA:Florida | collected 2017
TCGTCGGGCATGCCACCCCGGTCTGCGTTTCCAATGCATGTTACGGTGAGGTCAAGCGGACCGAGATGACTGACATGAAGCGTATAACTCTTCTCAGCCTCATTATATTCCTCTGTCACTTCTGCAGCATAGGAAGCGTGCTTCTTCAACTCATATGAAGGTTTCCCTTTAAGCCCTTCAATCTTGATGATATCAGTGCGGACAGTCGTGGTGTCATTACGGAAGTTGTTGAGATAGAAGTCTATGTGGTCTCCATATTCGCGGATAACGCCAGATGAAAGCACATCGTAAGTGAGCTCAAGGGTCTCGCAAGTATTGTATTTCAGCGGGATTCTTGCAGAAGCTGACCGTTTGCCATTGACGTTGGAATACGGTGTGTAGGTCACTAACTGGTTGCGGAAACGATTGACATAGAGATCACCTTCAGATACCTCCGGATAGTATTTGTTGAACTCCTGCACTTTCTGGTCGACAGTTGCCCAACGTGTCTTACGTGTAGACTTGTTTACAAGCTCAGGAATCTGCTTTGCAAATGCATCGTGAGCCTGAATCATGACCGGAATAGTGCCGTAACGTCCAGACTTCTTGAGATAAAGGTAATTGTCCATCCAATAACCGTTGTTGCGGTTGAAGGGGTCTTCCTGTTTGTAGAGGCCGTCGTAGAGATTGTCCCATGCTGCGTAAAGATCCTCATTGTTTCCCGATTTGACATCATTGATTATGGCAATTTTTGTCTTAGCCACAACTTCTTCTCTTGTCGGGATATACATTGAGCCATCNATGATTTTGCCAAACATGTCGACCCAGATTGCATCAAAGTTGGGGAANGTGCCCCAGTTTCGTGTTAGATATCCATCCACGAGAGTTGTGTTGAGATTCTTGAAGTCTTCTGTCCAAATNAGCTCCGGACCATCCCAGACTGCTCCGCCATTTACGCAACATTGCTCCATGATGGTGCCAATGCCTGCNGCTCCNGGNTAAGGAGCNNTNTTTTCATCTCCGAAGTAATCACCTAACGCTCCGTTCCAACCGCAGTTNTCGTAGCGCACACCATAATTATTAGCAAGTCCGGCTACGAAAGGTCCCCAAGTGACACTCTCATTGTTATACCAGCAGCTGCTNGTAGTGTATTTNTAAAGCCANAGNATNGCTTCNGGATATGCCTCGCAAGCCTTGAGCAAGTCNGGATTGCGNTTCATCATTCCAAGTGGATTGAGACCATGGCTCCAGATGTTGCCGCAGAAACTTATCGTCAAGAAACCTCCATAGTTGTGCGACATTTCGACCAACTTTGCGAAGAGTGCGATACGCGACTCCTGGGTGCTGCTGCTCTTGTCATTGGGCTCATCGAAACCCCAGAACTGCTCCGCATAGTTCCATCCGAGNAAGTTGGGATAGGTCTTGAAGAAATATTCGAATGTCTCCAGGTCATCGTCCTGGATGTGGGTATGGCCACCGCTGGCAGGCTGGCAGGTGAACCACATTCCGTTGTGCTGGCAGACNGATGCCCANGACTTGTAGGTGCGCACAGCCGAGCGTGGCATACGGTACATGTTGTCTTTCGTGTCGTAGCCGCATGATAAGGAAAGGTTCATGCAGACGTAGGGTTTGATATCCTCAGGAATCAGGTCGATTATCTTCTGAGGATCGGCTGAGTTCCACACATCGANATGCACAAGCCACAACGGGTGACTCTGGTCGATGGGGCGNCGCTCCTGNGCCTTGAGTCCAAGACCGAAGAGCGACAAAAGTAAGCAAAGTAATATTCGCTTCATAATGTATTAGAATNTTTATGAGCTTGNGCTCGGTTAAAAAATAATTCATAGGTTACATTCGCAAAGTTAATCATAATTTCTTGATGACTATCTCTTGAATTGTTTGAATTTGTTTATGATTCGTAACATCGCCTTTTATTATAGGTGTAAATTGTCTCATAATGTTTCCTTTTTAGATCATCTCAAAAATCATGTTATATGGTACAATTTTGTATGAACAGGTTACGTATAGATATGTGAAGATGTGAAATCTGTATTATCTTTGCACTCGATTAATACCATAAAGAACATGAAACATCTACTTACTATTTGCATGACTTCTCTATCTCTGGTCTCGGCCTATGCGGCGACTACATGGGAGAATTTGACCGTCAACGGCACAAGCCGGAAGATGAAAGTGCATGTGCCNGATAANACTCCGAGCGGGGCGGCGCTNGTGATNGCCTGCCATGGTATGAACCAGAGTGCCGACTGGCACGACAGCAATTCCAAATGGTCTGCCGTTGCNGACACTGCNAAGTTCGTGCTNGTCTTTCCCGAAGGTATAGATAAAGGTTGGGATATAGGTGGCAACCGTGATGTTGAATTCGTCTGCGCCATCATCGACAAGATGGAGAAAGAGCATAATATCAGCCCGAGCCGAGTATATCTGACGGGATTCTCTATGGGTGGTATGTTCACATATCATTGCGCCAACCGTATTCCTGACCGAATTGCAGCTTTTGTGCCNGTGAGTGGATATCCGATGGGCGACAAGAGTGCCTACAGTTCNCGCCCGGTTCCNATCTTGCATGTCCATGGCACTGGCGATGATGTCTGCGTCTTCAGTGGTGTCCAACCGACTCTCGACAATTGGATCAAACGCAATGAATGTAACACTGTGGAAGAACTTATCGACCCTTATCCCAAAGGGAATCCTAACCGTGGCGCAAAGATGCATATCTGGGGCGACGGTCTTGACGGAGTCGAAGTACGCTTGCTTGAACTTAAGGATAAGGGACACTGGCAGTCGGAAGATCCCGTCTACTGCCTTACCAGCATAGAGGGGTGGAACTTTATGAAGCGTTGGAGCCTTGGCCCTGACGCGCCCAAGGTGACTATGGTAGAGCCGGAAAACGGTTCTTTCGACCTTCCTCTCGATGGCATGGAGATTTCCCTGACTTTTGATATTAATGTAGATGGTTCGGAGGCCGAGGCTCTATTGGAAAAAGATGGGGTGCCAGTAAATTTAAATGTAAAAACTTCTGGAAATNTACTGACATTGACTGTCCCTGAGCTTGAGCGAGGAGAATATGCCTTGACGCTTCGTAACGTAAAAGGCGAGAACGGCGGCGTCATGAAGGTCTTCAAGGGCATATATACTTTCGGAGTAGAGGAAGTGGGCGATGTGCCTCCTTATAATGAGGTGTTCTGTCCAAACCTTAGGGCAGAGGAGAATAAAGTGGGGGAGGGTATCCCTACAGGATGGTATCGCATCAACACGAGAGGTAATGGCGAGAAGGATGAGAAGACTTCAGGGAGCGCCAACACCGGAGGTGCTCGCATGAAATATTTCATGCAGGGTGGTGACTTCGACGAAGGTTTTTATCTTAGTGCCCGTGACTATGACCGCTGCGAGATTACCTACGGAAAATATACCCCCGACTATGCGCTGCATTTTGAAAAAGGTCGATATGTNGCAAACTTAAATTCTGTATATTGGAATAAAGGGTCGCTTGATGGGAAAGTGAAGTTCGACTTTACAGTAAAGAGTATCGATGGGAAGGTAGTGGCAACATTTCCCTCACTACCCTCCACTGGAAATATGGATGAGCAGCAGGGCAAAATCAGTGGTTCTACTTCCCATTCCCTTGAATTCGATATCCCCACGGATGGTGACTACACTGTGACCTACAGTATGGCCTCCGGCTGGAGTGCCGTTATCGTCGGCAATCTGAAAATAGCTACTGCCTTGTCTACCGCCGAGAGATACAAAGGTGCTTTCCAGCGCACTTTGGGTCAGGCGAAGGAGCTCTACGCATCTATACCGGAAGACAAGCTTGGCACGGAGGCCGCTATAAATCTCTCTGAAGTGATTGCAAAATATGAATCACTCGTATCCACTTCCCCATCCGTTTATGAGCAGGCTACAGCTGAATTATCCCAAGCTATTGCCTTAGCTTCTGCTCTGGCAGAGGTTGGCTCTATTGATGGAGAAATCACATCGAAAGAGTATTTCAACCTTCATGGCCTATCTGTAGGTTCAGATTTCAAAGGTGTTGTCATCGTTAAGACGCGCCTCGCTAATGGTTCCACTATAATCTCCAAGGAAATAAGATAATGAAACGTATATTTGTTATTATCGCCCTCTTGCTTCCGCTGCTCGTCCACGGCAGCGAGACATATCGCAATCCAGTGATAAATGCTGATGTGCCCGACATTAGCGTATGTAAAGTTGCCGACACGTATTATATGATAAGTACTACCATGCACCTTATGCCTGGTGGCCCTATCATGAAATCGAAAGATATGATCAATTGGCAGACTATCGGCTATGTGTTCGATAGAATAGATGACGGCGACCGCTATGATCTCATAGGCAATCAGACCGTCTATGGCCAAGGGCAGTGGGCTTCCAGCATCCGATATCATATGGGCAAATTCTATGTTTGGTTTACTGCCAACGGTGAGCCAAGAAAAGGTTTTGTATTCTGTGCTGAGAAACCGGAAGGTCCTTGGCAACTCGTGGCCCGGCCCCCACATATGCATGATGCATCTCTTTTCTTCGATGAGGATGGCCGTCGCTATCTCTTTACAGGCAGCGGAAGCTGCACTGCAGTGGAACTCGGCGAAGACTTCTCTCCACTTGCCGGAGGCCTCAACAAGAAAATCATAGACGGTTCGGCTGATCCTGACGAGAAAGGAGCGCTTCTTGAAGGAAGCAGTGTCTTCAAGCACAATGGCAAATACTATGTATGTATGATTTCTATGAAATGGGGCATTGAAGGTCGCTGTCGTCGAGAGGTATGCTACAGAGCTAACAAGATTGAAGGACCATATGAAAAGAAAGTGATTCTCGAGACACCCTTTGAGACATACGGCGGAGTGGGCCAGGGATGTCTTGTAGGCGACGACCAAAGCGACCTTGGGTGGAAAGCTCTTATNTTNCANGATCGTGGAGGCATCGGGCGNGTNCCTTGCACATTGCCTGTCACTTGGGTNGAGGNTTGGCCTATGGTAGGCGAATTTACNGGNANAATCAATACNNCNNTTGCTGAGACTCCAGGTGATAATCCTACAGGCAACATNCGNCTTGANAAAAGAGCCTACATCACCCCGACCGACCTTACCAAGCGTCATCCNGACGTATCCGGGCTTATCGGAAGTGATGAGTTTGACATTCTTCCCTTAGATCCCAACGGTGGCTACCACGCCCGTAATGGTCTAAGCCTTTATTGGCAGTGGAATCATAATCCTATTGATGAATGCTGGAGTCTCACAGAGCGCCCGGGATATATGCGTCTGACTACAGGCCGCGTTGTCGATAATCTTCAGGTTGCCCCCAATACACTTACCCAGCGTATGGCCGCCCCGCTATGTTGCGGCGATGTGAAGATTGACGTAGCTGGCATGAAAGATGGCGATATATGCGGATTGNCCGCTTTCAATGGCNACAGTNGTGTGCTGCGTATCGTAAAGAAAGGTAAGAACTATTGCCTGCAGCTTGCACATGAGAAATCNATCTTNACTCNANCCCATGANATCGACCATGTCGACGTGGAGATAATCGAGGAAGTGGCATTGAAATTCAAGAATAAGAAGGAAAACAATGTGCACCTACGCATAAACGGCGATTTCAACCCAGGACGCGATATGGCATCGTTTGCCTATAGCCTCGATGGTGATAAGTGGACTGAAATCGGACACGAGCTCCCGATGCGATTCGACTATCTTCGTCACTTCATGGGCACTAAATTCGCCCTCTTCAATTACGCTACCCGCCAAACAGGCGGCCATGTCGACATCGACCATTTCCACTTCTCCCTCTGACATAACAAAAAAATCACTCTATATATCATGAAAAAGAATCTTTTAGCAGTGGCTGCAATGGCAGCCATCATGGCTCCGATAGCTTTGGCCGAAGGCAATATGCCTCTGGTGCAGACAAAGTATACTGCTGACCCTGCTCCTATAGTGCGCAACGATACAATTTATCTCTATACATCTCACGATGAAGACAATGCAGAGGGGTTCCTGATGAAAAACTGGCTCCTCTACACTTCGACCGACATGAAGAATTGGCAAGACCGTGGCATCGCTGCCTCTCTGAAAGATTTCAAATGGTATGACGGAGACAATGGGGCTTGGGCAATCCAAGTAATTGAGCGCAACGGCAAGTGGTATATGTATTGTCCAATCCATGGACATGGTATCGGGGTGTTGGTTGCCGACTCTCCCTACGGACCTTTCACCGACCCTATCGGAGAACCGCTTATCTGGCAGAAGGAACATTGGTATGACATCGACCCGACTGTATTTGTCGACGACGACGGCCAGGCCTATCTATACTGGGGAAATCCCCATCTCTATATGGTGAAGCTCAACGACGATATGATATCTTATTCCGGACCCATTGTTCAGCATCCGGATATCCAGGATTATCAGGAAGGTCCATGGTTCTGGAAGCGTGGCGACAACTACTATCTCGCTTTCGCTTCGACCTGCTGCCCAGAAGGCATCGGCTACGCCATGAGTAAATCTCCCACAGGACCTTGGGAATATAAAGGTCATATCATGGACCACACCGACCGCACGCGTGGCAACCACCCCGGTATCATCGACTATAAGGGTAAGTCTTATCTCTTCGGTCAGAATTCAGAGTTGCTTAAACTTGAACAGCCCGAGTATCTCGAACGCCGTTCAGTTAGCGCTGCCGAGATGCATTATAATGCAGATGGCACAATTCAGGAAGTGCCATATTGGTTCGACAACGAGCTTAAGCAAATCGAACCCTTCAATCCTTACCGTCGGGTGGAGGCAGAGACAATGTCGTGGGGTTACGGCATGCGCACTACTCCTCGAAATCCCTGGGGACAACAGAAATGGAACCAACTCGTGACCGCAATTGACGAAGGCGACTATATCCGTGTGAGCGGTGTAGATTTTGGCAAAGGTCCAAAAGAGTTTTCAGTTGATGCCCAGTGTCCCCTCTATGGCGGCGTGATGGAAATCCGTGTAGATGACGTGGATGGTCCTCAGATTGGTGAGGTTGCTATCTCCGGCACCAAAAACCGTCTTCAGACCTTCACGGTTCCTGTTAAGCCCGTCACCGGCATCCATGACCTCTTCTTCGTATTCAAAGGTTCCAAGCAGCAAAAGAAAAACCTCTTCAACCTCGACTCGTGGGAATTCAAATGATAGTTGGGCGCGAAAGCAGCAAACTTCCTCCGACTCAGCTCGGAGAACTGTTATTGTGACGAAACCCCAGGCTTCAGCCTGGGGAAGGATGAAAAGACTCAGTAGCCTCGGAGAGGCGCTTTGTGAATGATTTTTATCCAAGATTTGTCATATCAATAGAATCCCTTTATTGGCGGCTTGGCTGTTAATTAAAAAAGTATTAAATTTGCAATTCCAAAAAATCTAAGATAATGAAACTGAAATTTATATCAGGACTTCTGTTGGCTTTGACTGCTATCTCAGTCTCAGCTGCCGAAAAGATATATGTGAAGTTCTATACCCCTGAGATAGTAAGAATAGTGAAATCTCCGGATGGCGACCCTAACGGAGATCGTCAATCGCTCGTTGTCACGGCTAAGCCGGAAGATGTAAAAGTGACAGGTACGATTGATGATGATGTGACGGTATATAAAACATCAGCTCTCAAGGTGCAGGTCAATAATATGGAAGGAAAGGTAAGTTTCTTTAAGCCTGATGGCGAACTTCTTCTTTCNGANGGAAAGCATGGTTTNACNCCCATAGCACAGAGGGTATCGACAAGGGAGCCTACAAGGTGATGCAAAGTTTCGCACTTGAAGCTGACGAACCAATCTACGGCATAGGAATGCTTCAGAACGGCAAGATGTCGCAACGTGGTGAGCACCGCCGCATGCAGCAGTCCAATCTTGAAGATTTCGCCCATTTCTTCCAGAGCATTAAAGGCTACGGAATCTATTGGGACAACTATTCCCCGACGAATCTCAACGACAACGAGACCCTCGAGCTGGAATCGGAAGTAGGTAATCTGGTAGACTACTATTTCATGTATGGAGGTGATGCCGATGGCGTGATCGCTGATATACGTTGGCTGACCGGCAGTGTACCAATGATGCCCCTCTGGACATATGGTTTCCACCAGAGCCGCGAACGTTATAAGACCCAGGATGAACTCCTTGAAGTAGTCAATAAGTATCGTGAACTGGGAGTGCCTTTCGATGGAATTATTCAGGACTGGCAGTACTGGGGTAGTAACTATACTTGGAATGCCATGGAGTTTATCAACCCAGATTTCAACCATGCCCAGGAGATGATTGACAAGGTGCACGACCAGAATGCACACATAAGCATCAGTATCTGGCAGAGCTTTGGTCCGCAGACAAAGCAGTATAAGGAACTGAAGGAAAAAGGTCTGCTCTTTGACTTCGAGACTTGGCCCGAGTCTGGACTTACTGAATGGCCTCCCCGTCGTGATTACCTCTCGGGGGTACGCGTATATGATGCCTACAGCGACGAGGCTCGCGACATCTATTGGAATCATCTGAAACGGCTTCACTCTATGGGTATCGATGGTTGGTGGATGGACTCTACCGATCCTGACCATCACCAGTATAAAGATTCTGATCTTGACCAACCTTCTGCCCTTGGATCATATCGCTCAGTACGCAATCTATACCCCTTCATGTGTGTCAGTGGTGTAGATACCCATCAGCGTGCTGAAGACCATCAGAAGCGCCCATTCATTCTTACACGTTCCTACTTCACTGGTCAGCAGCGATTCGGCTCTATGTCATGGAGTGGCGATGTGGGTAGCTCTTGGCAGACTCTCCGCAATCAGGTGCCCCTTGTATTGAATCATACTTTGACCGGCAATCCTAACGTCAATACAGATATAGGTGGATTCTTCTCAAATGCTTACAATAAGAAGTGGGGTGACTGTGAGTCCGGTGCTAAAAATCCTCAATTTCAGGAGCTTTACGTTCGTTGGATGCAGTTTGGAGCATTCAATCCTATGATGCGTAGCCATGGCACTGAGACTTATCGCGAACTCTATTACTATGGAAAAGAAGGTGAACCCGTATATGATGCTCTACTCGACGCAATCAAGCTCCGTTATCGCCTGATGCCATATATCTATAGCACGGCTCGCCGCGTAAGTGCAAACGATGATAGTTTCATGCGTGCCCTCTTCATGGATTTCAAGAATGACAAGAACACTTGGGACAATGGAAAGGAATTCATGTTCGGACGTAACCTCCTCGTTTGTCCTGTGGTTGACCCACTCTATACAGTGGAAAAAATTGTGAAGACTGATGAGATAAGTGGTTGGGACAGGCAGGAAGTAGCACTTACTGAAGAGGGTTGGCCGGTAGTAGACTGGACTGCCAATAAGGTCTATGACGTATATCTTCCTGCTGGCGCAGATTGGTACGATTTCTGGACAGGAAAGAAGTATACGGGAGGCGAGACAGTAAAGGCTGATGCCCCCCTTGCATATTCCCCCCTATATGTAAAGGCCGGAAGTATAATTCCTCTTGCAGAAGACATGCAGTACACTTCCGAAAAACCCTGGGATTATCTGACACTCAATGTCTATCCTGGTGCAAACGCTGAGTTTGTGCTTTATGAGGACGAAGGCGACGGCTTCAACTATCTTGAAGGCAAGTTCTCAAAGATTCCTATGACTTGGAACGACAAGAAGCATACCCTCACTATCGATGCCCGCAAAGGCTCTTTCGACGGAATACTGAAGACCCGTACTTTCAAAGCCGTCCTCCCCACCGGTCAATCCAAAGAAGTGACTTACACCGGCAAGAAAGTAACCATCACCCTCTAAAACAGTTACTGCGTAGCCAGTGTGTTTAGCGACAATACTGCGTAGCCGTGGAATGGAGGCGTCCTCGCCTCCGCCGAGCCGACAAAGGAAACTTCCTCCAAATGCATAGTCAATGGGAAGGCGGTTTTCGACCGCCTCGAGCCGACATAAGGTAACTTTCAAATCAAGTTTTCATGAAGATCTCAAAAGCATTCCTCCCCGCAATACTATCCGTAGCCAGCATATGCTCCGCATATGCTGGCATAACTCAATTCTACGATTCCGCCGATGGCATCACCTTCCAATATCTGATAGATAATAAAAGCAAACCCCTTCAGATGTTGCGGCTTAACTGCTCCAATCCCAAGCCTATTGGTATCCCGACTCATGAAGAGATCAGTTATGAGATGCTGACGGGTAAGCGGCGTAATTGTAGTAACTTTTACGAACAGAGTCAATATCTTCTCGCAGATTCTGACACTCTGACTATAAGGATCTACAAAGATGGTTTTGCCTGGAAAAAGAACGGTGCATCACTAATAGAAATTATTAAACCTCAGCATACATGGCTCCAGGAATGGACGGATGCATACGAAAACTTTTTCCCAAAAGACCGCGAACTCAAGGATGGCCAACGCATCGGTTATCCGGCTCTTATACAGTATGATGATTCAGTTTTCGGTCTGCTGACAGAATCCGCCATAACTCCTGAGGAGGCTGGAGTCAGTATGTATTCACTTGGCGATAATCGTTTCGACCTAAAACCTGACGGACCTGAAGATGGCGGTTGGCAAACATTCATTGTCGGTTCGCTTGCTGACGTCGTTGAGTCTACACTTGTCACAGATATCGCAGCTCCGAGCAAACTGACTGACACTTCATGGATTCAGCCTGGTGTGGCTTCATGGGTATATTGGGCTTACAACCATGGCTCAAACGACTATGAGATTATCAAGAAGTATGTCGATATGGCTGATGAGCTAAATCTCCCATATGTCCTGATAGATGCGGAATGGGATGAGATGAAAGATGGCAAGACTGTAGA
>WFLX010240230.1_pt1 | contig 10828 bp, 11 predicted proteins | sample 4967041 | NCBI WGS metagenome assembly WFLX01 (sample SAMN12857096, study PRJNA449069) | gut metagenome | isolation source: stool from male and female vole | host: Microtus ochrogaster | place: USA:Florida | collected 2017
TCCATTGCAGAACAGACAAATATCCTTGCGATCAACGCATCGATTGAGGCATTGATGTCAACAATGTCGGTTCAGCAGGGAGAAAGCATTCCTGCTGTTGCTCATCTTGTCCATATAAGGAGGAATTAATTATGATTGATATTCTTAAAGCTTTTTTTGTAGGCGGAATAATATGTGCCATAGGTCAACTGCTGATTGATTATACAAAACTTACTCCTGCACGTATATTAACAGGATTTGTAGTCACAGGTGTTTTTCTTTCAGCTATCGGACTTTATAAACCGCTTGCCGATTTTGCAGGTGCAGGTGCAACTGTTCCCTTGACGGGATTCGGTCATCTTCTTGCGGACGGTGTACGGGATTCCGTTGATAAGGACGGATTTGTCGGAATTTTCACAGGCGGTCTTACGGCATCATCAGCAGGAATAACCGCTGCACTTCTTGCAGGACTCGGTGCCTCGCTGATTTTCAGACAGAAAGATAAAGCGTAAAGCAATCAGGACTGCCGCATTTATCAAAATACGGCAGTCCGTTGTATAAATATTTATATTTTCTTTCCGTTGTTCTCAGTAATCATTTTATTTTTCTGCCTCATCATCTTCTTTATCTTTATCAGATGAATCATTATCGGCATTAAGAAGTGCGGCTTTTCTGTTTTTGTTTTCAGCAATAATTGATTCAATAAATGCAACTGCAAAGTATATTACCAGAGCCAGAGCCTCAAGTATAACAATTGGCATTTTCGCATTTTCAATTATACGGGAAATCTTGTCCGAAGTTGTATTTGTTGCAGGAACAAGCACATTGTACGCATTTTTGAATGTTACATTCTTATAGTAATCTTCTGCTGTATCAGCAACAATATTAATAAGATTGCTTACTTTTTCATTAAGTGAAGCAAGGTCTGTTTCAACTGTCTGGACTTTTGAAGATGAAGCTGAACCTGAATTGTTGCTTTTCAGGGCTTCCTGACGTTCTTTATAGTAGTTTATACTCTGCTTTGTTTCAGCAAGACTTACAACAATCTGGTTCTTCTCATCAATCATCTTGTCATACTGCTTTGAAGCAAGAGTTGACTGAGTATTTGTATCATCAGTACCATTACCGAATACAATAATCTGATCTTTTTCATAGCTTGTAATAGAAGCTTCATAAGACTTTATTTCTTCCTCATACTGAGTTTTCAGACGTGTGAGAGCCTTATTCTGTATTCATAATAAGCAAGAGCTGCCTCTTGGTCTTTTGTAATGTTATTAACTGCAACATAAGAAGAAATCTTGTCGAGGTCAATTGTTTCAACAGTATCTATAGACTGGTAAAGGTCTGAGAATGTGTAGCCTGTAACAGATGAACGGAAACGGGTCTGGTCATCATTTGCAAGCTGTCTTACATATTTTTTAAGTATTGAAAGACTATTGTCGAAAAGGTCAATAGCTTCTGAATAATCATAATCATCATAATTAATGATTGAAACGGCATTTCCGAGAGACTCATTATATCCATATGTCTCATAGAAATAGTTATTATACTCATTAAATATAGCATTGATTACTTCAACAGCTTCTGTTTCTGTAAGTGAAGTATTGTTATAATTGAAATAGACATGATACTGTGTAGGGAAATATGTTGTTTCAAGTATTTTTTCCGCAGCACCTACATTTCCGTTTGTATCAAGAACACTATTATATACAGTAAGTCTGTCTATGGCATTTTTAGGAACAACNCCTTCCATAGTAATTCCCNNNCTGATGCTTTCGAGCTGTTCAATGTCCATACCAAGAGAAGTAAGTGCATTCTCAATAACGGCAGGATTCTTGATTGAATAAGGGTCAAAGGTACTTCCCGCCGGATCAAGTCCCTTTTCAATTCCGTTATACGAAAACCCGATAAGTGCGTGTAAAGAAGCCTTTTTTACGTGTGTGGTAACACCTGCATATCCAAAAGCTGCACCAACAAAGACAACTGCCGCAACTATCCATAACATAAGGTATTTCCTTAATTTTTTCAGCAGTGTCGAGAAAGAAATGATTACTTCATTTTCTTCCTCAGGATTCTTTATCACAATGTTAACATTGCGTTCATCTTTTTTTGCCATTTTTACCTCCTGTTTTGTCACAAATGTTTTATAAATGAATCATATTAACTCCGGCTTTTATAATGATAACACTTTATTTTTAAAAAGTCAATGGTTATTTTAATTTTCTGATATTTTCCAACAATCCTACAAAACATGATTTTCAAAACACAAATTTTTTACTATTTTTACTCAAAAAACAGTTCTTTCATTTCTATATTTCCTGATACGGAAAATTCAATAGTCACGTCGAATTATCCACCTGTATTTGAATAATCAACTCAAATATCATTCCAGCTGCATACCGGTAAAATTTCATGGGATATACCGTTGATTTTTACAGTTCCTGAACCTGAACCACGATATGATATTCCGATTTTTTTGGGACTTCCTGAAAAATATCTAAATCTTATNAGGGTTTCTCCACTTANTNCCGCAATAAATCTCTCATTNNCCCTATGATTAACATTTGGAAAAGATGTATCAAAAATCCTGTTTGAACCATGAGGCATACTGCCGTTAGTTATGTGACAGGCTATTACAGCAGGATAACGTCCTTTTGCTTTCAATAAACTGCCATTAAGTCCGCAGCTTGTAATCTCAGCCTGTGATATACTTCCATCGGCTGATATGTAAATCTTTTCCGCACAAGCCTGTCTGCTGTAATCTGATTTATGTGTAAGCCTGTGATAGAATATATACCACTGATTATTTATTTCAATGATACTTCCATGCGTTGTGCCTGTCATATTCATGCGGCATTCATCATCAATGCCGTTTATGCCTACATCGCCATTAGAAACAATAGTTCCGCCGTATACAAAATCCCTGTCGGGATAATCGCTCACAGCATAGCATAACTCGTGATTTTTCTGAGACGAGAATATGAAATAATACTTCTCTCCTACTTTTCGCATTGAACTTGCTTCAAAAAATTCATGACCGCCGAAATCTGCATCATATGGAATAATATGCTTTGCATCTTCTTTCACTGTAAGCATATCGTCCTCAAGCACAACCATACAAGCTCCATTTACGTTATCGGACGTTTTCAGGATTTCTTCTGCTGTTTTGTTATATCGTTTCATAACTTCCGCAAGTTTTTCTGAATCATTTGCAAGAATATTATTGCTTTCGTCCATATACTGCGTTCCGTAATAAATACGGATTGTGCCGTTGTCATTGAATGCACAGGGGTCAAAACATACATATTTTTTCATCGGCGTACCGTCGGGATATTGAATATATCCAAGATACTCATATTTTCCAGCAGGAGTATCACAGACTGCAACAGCTATTGGTCCGAAATATCCGCCGAAACCATATTCACCCGAAAGACAGTAGTATAAATAATATCTGCCATCATTTCCCTGAACGACGTCGGGAGCATACATATATGGACGTTCCTTGCTGTAGTCTGGGTCTTGCGTTGCACTGTATATAATTCCCTCACAACGCCAGTCAGACAAGTCGTCAACAGGTGCGGAATATACTGTATAGTCGCCCATACAGAAAGTATGTCCGCCCTCATAGTCGTGTGAGCCATAGAGATATACCCTGTCACCGAAAATATGCGGTTCTCCGTCAGGTATATACTCATCAAGCGGTAAAAATGGATTAAAAACCTGTTTTTTCATAATTTATTCTCCCATATCAGGTGGAGGACCATAAACATTCGCCTGCTCCTCGTATGCAGGGTTATACTTTTCCTCGCTATCTGTTACTTCTTCTGTTGTATTTTCTTCTTCAGTTACTGATACATTTGACGAGGACGAAAATATATCCTCGTCCGGCGGAGGACCGTATACACAACCGAAAGACGCAAGTGCAATCAGACAAGCCTCAGAACCCAGAATTATCTTTTTTGATTTTTTCATATCGTATGTCCCTTCGCTTTAATCACATCAACAACGCTGTCAACGTATTTACGGCAAATTTCTTCTGTCTGTGCCTCAGCCATAACACGGATAAGCGGTTCTGTACCGCTTTCACGGACAAGCATTCTGCCTGTAGTACCCAATTCCTCAGATGCCTTTTCAACTGCTGCCTGTACATCAGGGTCTGCCTGTGCAATTGCCTTATCCTTGACTTTCACATTGACAAGCACCTGCGGAAATACTTTGAACGGTGCAGCAAGTTCGCTTAGAGTTTTTTTACTGCCAATCATTGCCTGCATCATCTTGAGACTTGTAAGTATTCCGTCTCCTGTCGAAGCATATTTTGAGAATATGATATGTCCCGACTGCTCTCCACCGATACTACAGTTATGCTCTTTCATGTATTCATAAACGTATTTGTCGCCGACTGCTGTTTTCGCATAATTTATTCCTTCATCATCAAGTGCTTTGAAAAATCCGAAATTTGACATAACAGTAGCAACAACGGTGTTGTTCAGAAGTTTATCTCTCTTCTTCATGTAACAGCCATAAATATAAAGAATATGGTCACCTGTGATGAGATTTCCCTTTTCGTCAACACAAAGACAACGGTCTGCATCGCCGTCATACGCAAAGCCCACATCAAGACCGTTTTCAACAACATATTTCTGTAAATTCTCAATATGAGTTGAACCCGCATTGTCATTTATATTAATACCATTCGGATTTGCATTGATAACATGAGTTTCAGCACCAAGTGCATCAAATACAGCCTTTGCAATAGTCCAAGCCGCACCGTTTGCACAGTCAAGACCGACTTTTATTCCTCTGAATGAATAAACACCAAGTGAAATAAGATATCCGATATATCTGTTTCTTCCTGCAACGTAGTCAACAGAACGTCCGATTTTTTCATTTTTTGCAAAAGGAATTTCCGTCCAGTCCTGACCGAATACATTAAGATTACCGTCAAGCTATGCTTCAACAAGTTCAATGACATCATCTTCCATTTTTTCGCCGTTTCCGTTGATAAGTTTAAGTCCGTTGTCATGATATGGATTATGACTTGCAGAAATCATAACAGCACAGTCAAAACCGTCAATTCTTGATATATATGCAACAGACGGAGTTGTTGTAACGTGGAGCAGATAAGCATCAGCACCCGATGAAGTAAGTCCGCCTACAAGTGAATACTCAAACATATAACTTGAACGGCGTGTATCCTTGCCGATTACAATACGTGCAGGAGTATCATCGCCGCTTCGTCTTTTAAGTTCACCATAATACCAGCCGAGAAAGCGTCCCACCTTATATGCATGGTCTGCTGTAAGATTTTCGTTTGCCGTTCCCCTAAATCCGTCTGTACCAAAATATTTTCCCATGATTATTTCTCCTCAATGTTAATTTATAATGACATGAATATATTTTTACAATGCCAGGATAATTGTATCATATATTTTATGCATAGTCAAGACAAAAATTGCGGAAAATAAAAAAACAAAATCATTTTTTTAAGTCATTATTAATTCATATTTTTACAATAACAGCAAAAGGTTCAGGTAAAATCAGATTAATTCCCGTTTAGACTGATTTTTTACTTGTGAATATCCATAAAATGCACAATCATAACTGTTAAAAATAGTCAAAAAAGTTGAAAATGAATAAAACACTTGACAAAGCGAAATAATAGTGGTAAATTATTATTAGCACTCAAATAGTGAGAGTGCTAATAGCAACAAGGATTCCAGAAAGGTTGTGTTATCGTGGACGACAGAAAGCTGAAAGTACTTGCTGCTGTAGTTGACGAGTTTATCAGAACGGGAGAACCTGTGGGTTCAAAAGCAATTTCAAAGCTGGAGCATATAAAAGTCTCCGCAGCCACTATAAGAAATGATATGGCAATGCTTGAACAGCTCGGCTATCTCGAACAGCCTCATACTTCAGCCGGCAGAATACCTACTTATCTCGGCTATCGGCTTTATATTGATGAGCTTATGACTCTGCCTGAACTTTCGGACAACGAAAAAATGAGACTTGACGAACTTCTCGGCGATGATGATACACCTGAAGAACTTCTGATACAGAATGCCGCCGCCGCACTATCTGAACTTACTCAGTGTGCTGCCGTTGTTACAAATTCAGCTCCGAGATTTTCGGTTATTTCCAAAGTTGAAGTTATCCCCACCGGAAAAAGACTATATGTTATTCTTCTTATCACTTCCAATGGAAGTATTAAAAACAAAGCCTGCCGTCTGGAATTTGATTTGAGCAATGAACAGCTTGAGTTTTTTACCCATTATGTTGAACAGAATCTGAATGGCGTTTCTGTTGATGAACTTTCCGAAGAAATGCTTGACAAGATGATTACAGCAGTTTCCGCATATATGGTGAGTCTCTCTCCTCTTGTCAAAGGCATATGTGAACTTTCAGAGGATTTGAAACAACAACAGCTTACAGTAAGCGGAAGTGAAAAACTTCTGTCCTGTGATGAACTTGACAAAATGGAAGTTGTCCGTTTCATTGAACATAAGCATGAACTTACCGACCTGCTGGAAGATTCTTTCAGCGGTATACAAATAAAATTTGGTGCAGACGGTAATTTTGCAATCGGCAATTCAAGTATGATTGTTTCAAAATACCGCAAAAAAGGCAAAGAAGCCGGCTCTCTCGGAATTATTGGTCCTATGAGAGTTAATTATAAAAAAATTATTCCATATATCGAATACCTTACACATAAGATTTCCGACCTTATGTCTGAGGACGATGATAATATTACGTCNCCGCCTGATGATTCANCGGATTCGTAGNNAGGAGCNGNTAATGAAAGAAAAAGAANAAAATTGCAGCGNNGAAATTCCTGAAGAAGATGTNCTTGCGGAAGANACNGCACGAAGAAATTCAGGAAAGTGNATCTGCCGATGAGGANGANGCNGTAAGCGNATNTAATGATACCGCTGCTCAGTTCGCCGAAATGGAAGAGGAACTTTCAAGGGCAAAAAATGATTATATCAGACTTTTCGCCGAATATGACAACTACAGAAAGCGTACTGCCAAGGAAAAAACGGAAACTTATTCAAATGCCTCTGCAAAGTGCATTGAAAATCTTCTGCCTGTAATTGACAGTTTTGAACGTTCTCTGGAAGCTGAATGCTCAGACGAAAATTTCAAGAATGGTCTGAATATGATTTTAAATCAGATTAAAGAATTTCTCAATAAAATGAACGTCACTGAAATTGATGCCATGGGTGCGGAATTTAATCCGAATTTCCATAATGCCATTCAGCAGCTCGCCGATACAGACTATGCCGCAAATCATGTGTGTGCTGTATATCAGAAAGGCTATATGATGGGTGATAAGCTCATCCGTCCCGCTATGGTTGCCGTGGCACAATAAATAAGCATTAAAACATAAACAAATATATATATTTTATTCATGGAGGAATATATCATGGGAAAAATTATCGGTATTGACTTAGGTACAACAAACTCTTGCGTAGCTGTTACAGAAGGCGGTAACGCTGTAGTTATCCCCAACAATGAGGGTGCAAGAACAACTCCTTCCGTTGTTGCTTTCACAAACAACGGCGAACGTCTTGTTGGTCAGGTAGCTAAAAGACAGGCTATCACAAACCATGACAGAACAGTTTCTTCTATCAAGAGACATATGGGTTCTGACTATAAAGTTGCTATTGATGACAAGAAGTACACTCCACAGGAAATCTCAGCTATGATTCTCCAGAATCTCAAGAAAGCTGCTGAAGATTATCTCGGTCAGCCTGTAACAGAAGCTGTTATCACTGTTCCTGCATACTTTACAGACTCACAGAGACAGGCTACAAAAGATGCAGGACAGATTGCAGGTCTTAATGTAAGACGTATCATCAACGAGCCTACGGCTGCTGCACTTTCCTATGGTATTGACAAGGAAGAAGACCAGACTGTTATGGTTTACGACCTCGGCGGCGGTACTTTCGACGTATCTATCATTGAAATGGGCGAAGACGTTCAGCAGGTTCTTGCAACGGCAGGAAACAACCGTCTTGGCGGTGATGATTTCGACCAGCGTATTATTGACTGGATTGTTTCCGAATTTAAGAGAACAGAAGGCGTTGACCTCTCACAGGATAAAATGGCTGCTCAGAGACTTAAAGACGCTGCTGAAAAGGCAAAGATTGAGCTTTCTTCAACAACAACTTCAAATATTAATATTCCTTTCATAACCGTTGATGCTACAGGTACTCCGAAGCACCTTGATTTGACTTTAACACAGGCTAAGTTCAACGAACTCACAGCAGACCTTGTTGAAGCTACAATGGGTCCTGTACGTCAGGCTCTCAGCGATAGTGGACTTTCAATTTCCGAAATCGACAAGGTTCTTATGGTAGGCGGTTCATCAAGAATACCTGCCGTTCAGGAAGCTGTAAAGAAGCTCATCGGTAAAGAACCTTTCAAGGGAATCAATCCTGACGAATGCGTTGCACTCGGTGCTGCATATCAAGGCGGTATTCTCGGCGGTGAAGTTGAAAACGGTCTTCTTCTTCTTGATGTTACTCCGCTTTCTCTTGGTATTGAGACAGCAGGCGGTGTATGCACAAAGATGATTGAGAGAAATACTACTATCCCGACAAAAAAATCACAGATTTTCTCAACTTATTCAGACAATCAGCCTGCCGTTGACATCAACGTACTTCAGGGCGAACGTGAGTTTGCAAGAGACAACAAACAGCTTGGTACTTTCCGTCTCGACGGCATTGCTCCTGCTCCACGTGGAATCCCTCAGATTGAAGTTACTTTCGATATTGACAGAAACGGTATCGTTCATGTTTCCGCTAAGGATTTGGGNACAGGCAAGNANNAGAATATCTCTATCACAGNTNCCANAAANATGTNCANGGACGATATTGANNAGGNTGTAAAANAGGNTGAACAGTNNGCAGCAGAGGATAAGAAACGCCGTGAGGAAGTTGATACAAAGAATGAAGCTGAAAATCTTGTATTCCAGNGTGAAAAGGCACTCACAGACTTCGGTGATAAAGTTTCCGCTGACGAAAAGTCCGCTATTGAGCAGAAGTGTGCAGCTCTCAAGTCTGCAATTTCGGCAAACAACAGCTCAGAAATAAAGTCTCTCAAGGAAGATTTGCAGAAAGCATTCTATGACCTTTCATCAAAGGTATATCAGCAGGCTGCTCCGAACGGTGCACAGGGTATAGACCCGTCACAGTTCACAGGAAATATGAGCGGTGAAGCTCCTTCAAATGACGACGGTGTTGTTGATGCTGATTTCACTGAGGTAAACTGATTTACAGGCAATCAAATAAATTATCATCAGGGCGGAGTCAATTCGCCCTGATTGGTGTATAATATGATATAAATTCGGCAGACTGGAGAGTATATATGGCAGACAGTAAAAGAGATTATTATGAAGTTCTCGGCATTCAGAAAGGTGCATCAGAGGACGAAATAAAAAAGGCTTACAAGAAAAAAGCCAGAGAGTATCACCCCGATTTGCACCCTGATGACCCGTCATGCGAAGAAAAAATGAAAGAAGTCAATGAAGCTTATGAAGTTCTTTCAGATGCTGACAAAAAATCACGCTATGACCAGTTCGGTCATGCAGGTGTTGACCCGAACTATGGCACAGGCGGAGGCGGCATGAGTGGTTTCGGCGGAATGGGTGGCTTCGGCGATATGGGTGATATTCTTGAAAGTATTTTCGGCGGTTTCGGCGGCGGATTTTCAGGCGGCGGCTCACGTTCAAATGCAAATGCACCTCGTCGTGGCTCTGATATTCAGGAATCTGTACTTATCAATTTCATGGACGCTTGCACAGGAAAAAAACAAGATGTTAAACTGTTTCGTATGGCTACTTGTGATTCATGTCACGGAAGCGGTGCTGAAGCGGGTACTTCACCGGAAATATGTCCCGATTGTCAGGGAAGAGGTGTTGTCAAGGTTGCACAGCGTACTCCTTTTGGTAATATATCTTCAACGAGAACCGGGTCACGCTGTTCGGGGAAAGCAAAAGTAATAAAAAATCCATGTTCATCATGCAGAGGTGTTGGAAGAATAAGAGTGCAGAAAACCGTAACTGTTGATATTCCTGCCGGAATTGACAACGGTCAGACAATACGTCTTGGCGGTCAGGGCGACTGCGGATNCNACGGCGGTCCTGCTGGTGATTTATTGCTTAATATTTCCGTGAAAAAGCACCCTATTTTCGTNCGTGATGGATATGACATAAACNGCGATATTCCTGTAACCTATACAGAAGCTGTCCTTGGTGCGGAAATAACCGTCCCGACAATTGACGGCGATGTCGGATTCACTATATCAGAGGGTACGCAGAACGGCTCTGTATTCAGACTTAAAGGCAAAGGTGTAAAGAAACTCAACCGAAACGACAGAGGCGACCAGTATGTAAAGATTTATGTTGAAATTCCGAAGAACCTCTCCAAAAAGCAAAAAGACCTGCTCAAAGAATTTGAGGATTCCCTCACAGAAAAAAATTACGCTAAAAGACAGAGTTTCTTTGATAAGATAAAGGTAAAATTTGATTTTTGATATGAAAAAAGTCCGCTGAAAAAGTGCGACGCACATAAAGAAGTTCTTGCCATAGCACTTATAATTTTCATTCAAAAGTGCTATGGCGTTTTTATTAAAATTGTAAAGGCTTTGATGTATAATTATTACTAAGATAAATCGGAATTTATAAGGAAATTAAGTATGGAAAATGAAGTTTATATTAATATAAAAGCGGAACTGAAAGCCAAACCAAAGAAACTGACAAATTTAGACCAGTGGCTTTTTGTAGCAGTTAATACAGCTAAATCAATCATTGACAATACAAGTAAAAATAATTTAGATAATGTGATGAAGT
>WFLX010109427.1_pt1 | contig 10826 bp, 12 predicted proteins | sample 4967041 | NCBI WGS metagenome assembly WFLX01 (sample SAMN12857096, study PRJNA449069) | gut metagenome | isolation source: stool from male and female vole | host: Microtus ochrogaster | place: USA:Florida | collected 2017
CCATTCTGTTCCGATTATAAAATTTGATGCGCAAATATAGTACAATAATTCAATTAAAGAAAAAATTCTTTAATAAAAATATCACATATTTCTCCAACATCTCCGTCTGCGGCAATTTCACCCCCCTTTACCAGTATTGCCCTGCCGCAAATTTCACGCACCATGTCAAGGTNATGGGTAGCTATAAGGCAAGTGTGGGAGAAACCGGAAATAATATCCATCACCTGTTTCCTTGCCACTATATCCAGACCTGTGGTTGGTTCGTCAAGCACCATTATATCCGGTTGCATGGAGAGGACTGTTGCGATTGCAACACTTTTTTTCTGACCGCCTGACAGATGTGACGGTGATTTTTTTCTCAACTCTATGCAACCTACCGATTCCAGAGCCGACACTACCCTGCGCTCTACTTCTTCACGCGGCAACCCCATATTCATAGGTCCGAATGCAACATCTTCCTCAACCGTCGGCATGAATAGCTGGTCATCGGAGTTCTGGAAAACGAGTCCAACCGTGCGCCTGACAATTTTGAGCGTCTTTGAAGTAACAGGCACATCACCCACATTGACTTCCCCCGATGTTGGCAGGAGCAAGCCGTTTGTGTGCAGCAGCAGGGTGGATTTTCCCGCACCGTTCAGCCCCAGCAAAGCGACTTTCTCACCATGGCTGATGCGAAAAGACACATCTTTAAGAGCTTCGTGACCGTCCGGATAACGGTAGCACACNTCCTTGAAACTTATATAATGGTGACTNATANTATTANNCGAAAAATCTTGATGGGTTAACGAANCACAGGAAGACAAATNCCGCAGTCCATACTATAAGGTAAACAGTNTCGCTTATGCGCCATCGCCCANATGCCCCGAATGCCATTACTTTCCCTTCAAAACCTCTTGACAGCATTGCACGGTGCACGCGCTCCCCTCTCTCAACAGTGCGCACAAGAAGTTGCCCTACAAAAGTACCCCATACCGACAGAGGGAAAGATTTCCTCCCATAGCCACGGCTCTCACGCGCCCGCCTCATGCACAGGGCTTCTTCAAGGAGCACCGATATATAACGGCACACCATCATCAACACGGCAGAAATAAAATCTGGCAGACCGAGACGATTCATGGCACGGCACATCCCGGTAAGACCGGAGCCGGAACATAAAAGAAGAAGCGCCTGCACCGAAAGAATGCCGCGAAGAAGGATTGACACAAATTCGACCCACCCTTCTGTTACAATATGCCCGCAAATGACAAACGCCGGAATTTTATTGAAGAATGGATTCGCTATTCCAATCAGGGCGACAAAAGGCAACACAACCAGCGACCGCATGAAAATCCTTCCATAGCTCACTCCCTGCACAGCCGAACCGACTATAGGGAAAACGGCAAACCAAACCAGCCTGGACAATGCCCCCACGGGCACACTCAGCATTGCCACAAGATACAGCACAGTCACAATGAAGGAGCACCGCGCATCAGGCACATACCCGTTTGCCTCTCCGCCTCTTTCCAGAGCGGCAAAAGTATTTATCGCCTTTTCAAGAGAGCTCCCCATANAANCTCATGCTNTCACCGCTTTGCCGATGATTTCCTGAAGGAACGCATAATAACTGTCGTGANCACCCAAAGCACAAGCATCGTCATTGCCGCGCCAACTATCCCGGATAAAGAATGGTCGTAATCAGGCATAACGGCGGTAGATGACTGGACTTCAGAAGCGGTTTCTGCAAACCGGGAATTATCAACACGCTCAATTTCCGTTGAACCGGCTACCTTTTCAATTGACCATTCCAGCCCGTCCGGATTCGAGGACGCAAAATAAGCAAGACCGCCTCCGAGCACAACAGCAGCTATAGCAAAACCTATAATAATGTTGCGCACAGGCTTTTTTGACGCAACCGAACCAGATGAATCAAGCAAATCGGGACGACTGCGCTGCAAGAAGCAAAGAACCGCTCCGGTTGCAATACCCTCACCGATTCCGATTACAAGATGAATCGGGAGCATGAAAAGGCAGAACTTGTCCGCAGGCAATGCAGTTATTCCCGACATGATTGTTTCGCCAACTACAAGGCAAGCACCCAGTTCAAGACCTGCAACGCAAGCCAAAACCGATACTCCCATGATTTTCCATGGCGATGAAGGGAAACGCAACAGAGGTTTAAACACCAAAGGATATGCAACAAGCGCCGACATTGCGCCCATGTTGATTATATTGCATCCTATAGCCATTAGCCCGCCATCGGCAAACACAAGGCACTGAATCAGCAATACGCACGCAAGCGTCAGGAAAGCTGCCCAGGGACCAAGCACAGCGGCAAGAAGAATGCCGCCAATAATATGACCGCTTGAACCAGTTCCAGGAATGGAAAAGTTTATCATCTGGGCGGCAAAGATGAATGCGCCCATAACTCCCATCAGTGGAATCATGCTGCTGTTCCTGTCCCGTTTAAGCCGTTGACCGGCAACCACAATAAGCGCCCCGGCAACTACATCTGCGACTCCTGCAACCGGTGCAGAAATCAGGGCATCAGCCATGTGCATAGTCCTATATTCCGATTAATCTTCATGTATCGATGAAGCGGTAGCCTCATCCTTCATAACCATTTTGCCAAACACCTGCCCCACGATTGCACCGATTACCATAACTGCGATGCAAACTATAAGAACAAGTTCTATACCGCCCCATTTTAGCAGCATAGGCATAAGGAATACGCCTACAATAGCACCCACTTTGCCAAGCATAGCCGCGATTCCCGAACCTGTCCCACGATCTTCCACCTTATATATACCGTCGGGAATAATAAAGGTTACAAGGTGCGGACCTGCATTCAGGAAAAGTTCAAACAATATGAAACTTACTACAGAAACCCATACCGGGAGTTTGAAATGATATGCGATAAAAAGCATGGCAAGAGCAACGGCACTCACAAAGAATCCACCTGTAAGCATCTTGAGATGGCTCATCTTGCGCACCGCGATAAGTCCCATGACAAAACCCGGGAGAATAAAGAAGTTGATGACCGCAGTAAGTTCAACTGAGTTTATGATATGCGACAAGCCGGTTGCATGAGAATTTCCTGCTATGCCAAGCGCAACAACGAGGATAGGCAGGAATACACCAACACCGTAAACGCCAACACCTTCGCAAGCCCAAGGAATACCGCTGTAAATCACCTTTTTGAGATTCTCACCCTTTAAGAATGATGAATAACTTGGGGATGCAACCTTTGGATCTGTAGCCAATGCCTTTACATAAACATTCTTACCAAAGAAAAAATGAGCAGCTTCCTGCGCCTTTTCATTTTCTCCATGAGCCAGCAACCATCTGGGGCTATTTCTAAACCAGATTCTGGTCAGCAAAGTCACTCCACCGAGGACAGCTATTATAAGCATGAGCTCATTCCAGTGCTGCGGCGTGAAATTGTCCTTAAGAATCATATAGGCAACGCCAGCAACCGCAAAGAAGCCTATTGAGGATGTAGCTTTTGCCACACCGACCATAAACAGCCTCCATTTGATGGGCATGAGCTGCGAAATGTAATTGCCGTCAAGGCTATAGCCGCCACCTACCCCAAATCCTATGATAAAGAGCCCTATAATGAGAATAGGAAGCGTCGGTATAAAATATATCAGCAAGGCGCCGGCGAGAATCAATGCCGGCGACAGCCTGAAATAAAAAAGATAGCCGTATTTGTCACTGAGGTGCCCGAGAATCATTGAGCCGCTTGCAATACCGATAAGACCTGATGCGCCGAGCAACCCTTGCAGGAANACAGGGAGCGAGGCGCCGTGAAGCAAAGCAATGATAGGAATAATGATACCGGAAATAGTNCTGAGCCCGGCACCTATGACCTGCTCCATGGAAGCTACCGCAAGAATGCGGTAGTGCGCTCCACGGAGTTTCAGTTCACTTATATATTGTTTTGAAGTATCTGCCATTTTTATTTGGTTGTCTGGTTTTTGCCATGCCACTGTGAATGGTCCGGTTTTTCTATGGGATCCATTTTAAAGCAAGGGAGAAGGAAAAGCCATGTTGCGACGCAGAATGGTCCAGTGAGAGTAGGAATACCGTAAGGAAGGACAAGCGCATCCATGGCAGCCTGAATGAAAACAGTTACTACTGTGCCCGTGATACACCAGAGAGCAGAGCGGATATTAGGCTTATAGAATGTGCATCCGAGGGCAATGGCTGTCAACACAGGGCTGAATGCCATCAAACCGGCGGAATATGTTGCAGGGTCACAATGGAACGCAATTGAAACCGCAAGCGCGATAGCGGAGCCGATAGCAGCCCAAGCAGCAGCCCAAACGCTACACAGTGCAAGACCAACAAGGAAAAACACTCCTGTCACCCAAGAATTTACGAGGAATACCTGTGACACACCCTTGAGCCAGTAAATGACCAGTGAGCCGAAAGAAAGGTCAGCGGAAGTCGCCGCAGGCTCAGTCAATGCCGGAACGGAAAGAGAAACGACGTCAAGCCCCGGCAATACTCTGGCGGCAAGCAGGAAAATCCATGTGAGGAAAACGAATGGAAATGTGAAAGAATTAACTTTCCAGGGCGCCATCACATTATTGAAACCCGTGCGCACCCATGTGGTTGCCATAGCACAGATAACCAGAGCTACCCACATCTGCCATGTGCTTCCAAGGAATGTTGGGAAAGCACATCCGACAAGAATACCGTTGAACCCCCAAAGCCCGTCTTCACCGTCTGCATCAGGCAAACCGACAAGGTAGCCAGCAAGAGTAGAAGCGACAAGACCTACTACCGCTCCCCATGCCACCAATGGAGCATGACACTCGTATGAGCCCCAGAAAATACCGATTAGAAACAGCAGCCCAGTCCATGCACTGCCTTGAAACATCACCTGCCCGGCTCCTTTGAGAAGCGACGGCACCACTTTCAGCAAAGATTTGTTTGAAGATNCCATAATATAATGTGTTGATTATTATTCTTTAACGCCATGGAAACTCCTGTGGCAGAGGCACACCCTTTACAGCAAGACGTACCTGCGAACAGAATTCCCGCACAATTTTTTTGACCGGTCCTGGCTCCATGCCAAGCACTTTGAATAGCAAACCGGCATTATTAGGCAGACGAGTAATGCCTGCCGCAAGCTTGTTTTNCCTGTCAATGAACGGTGTAGTAGCATCATATACCTTTGCAGCCACATCTTCCGGGGTCATCACCACCACATTGGCAAAAACATCNTATCCACCCATAACTCCGGCGTTTCTGACATTGNCTTCTTTGGGTGANATAATGAATTTTTCGCGGAAAAGCTGCTCGCCATCCGGACGCTCNCCATGAGTGCATACCGAAAGGATGTCAAACTGGAAAAGNTCGCCATTGCCGAAATGCTTTCTGCCAGCCATATAAATTTCGGAATATACGGCTGTTGCTGTGGGGTGTACTATCATCCTTGTGTCACACGCAAACCTTGCGGATGCACACGGGATAACCGGTTCAGGAAGAAACTCAAAGTACGCACCTTCCTCAAGGACAATATTCTGAATCATCCCCGAGTAATTGTACTTCATGCTGGCAATCTTTGTTGCCGCTCCGGTTGAAACATGTGCAATAGCATCTTTCCTGACTGTGAAATTCTGCTTGAAGCGGTCACCGTCAACATTAGGACCTCCTGATGAAAGGATGTAGACGCACGGCATGCCCGGAAGCTGCTCATCAAAATAAAGCTCCTGCTGCACAATCAGCGGGGCACGCCTGTCAAGTTCGCGCAAAATAGATTTGCCGGAAGAATCAAGCTCAAACCCGAGGTTGAGGTATCCCCTCTTGCCCGGCGCTCCTACATACATAGCCTCCGGCTCACGGAGATATGGCGACATCTCACGAAGGTGGGAGAAATCCACCTCCNGAGAGTCGGAATAGAATTTTTCTAATTTAGTCTGAAACATCAGATATTACTTTTCAACTTTATCAAAAAGAGCCATCTTGTAGATAAGGTCGATAAGCTCCTCCATGCCTTCGCCTGTCATTGAATTCGTGAAAACGAAAGGTTTGCCGGGACGCATAAGCTCGCTATCATGGCGCATGACTTCAAGAGAAGCATTAACATAAGGCGCAAGNTCTGTCTTATTAATCACAAGTATNTCGCTATGTGATATGCCGGGACCGTCTTTGCGTGGNATCTTGTCACCGGCAGCAACGTCAATGACATAAATGAAGAAGTCCACAAGTGCCGGGCTGAATGTGAGGGTGAGATTGTCACCGCCGCTCTCGATGAAAACGATATCAGCTTCGGGGAACTTCGCCTCCATCTCCTCAACGGCAGCAATATTCATTGAGGGGTCCTCACGCACTGCAGTGTGGGGGCACGCACCGGTTTCCACTCCAATAATCCTGTCCTCCTGAAGGATTCCCTTCAATGTCTTGCGGACATGCTTGGCATCTTCAGTGGTAACTATATCGTTTGTAATAATCAGCACTTTAAGCCCACGTTCAAGCAAACGTGGAGTAATAGCTTCTATAAGCGAGGTTTTTCCTGAACCAACAGGTCCGCCGACCCCGATTCTACATGTACTCATAAATAAATGATGAATTTAATATTTAAACGTGAAAAACAGGTGAGAGTTCAACTCATAAACATTCGCATATTTCCTTTTTCGTGCAGCGAAGCAAGGATATCCATTTCCGGCACGAAACAGTGCATCTCCGGTAGGTCAAGCGATTTAACTTCCTCGTATAGCTGAGGAATCTCCTTTGCCAGCGCTGTAAGAATCATCTGGGTATCGTAGTGTGACACCCTAACACACCTAAGCGCGGCTCCTAAAATCATATTGACAACGCCATACTGCTGCGATGCAAACAACTCCTCCTCTGTCAGTCCTGCAATCTGGAAAACTATTCCCTGGGCAACAGGATATGAACCGGGAGTTTTGCCTGAGTTGATATCTTCAATCCATTGGGTCATAATATCATTGCTCTCAAACATCCTGACTCCCAGCTCCGCAAGTTTTTTGCCCATCCTCGTGAGCATTAGGCGCGCCTCATCGTTCATNTTAAAACGCATNAGCGCTTTGTCTATCTCAACAATGCGGGCNTAATCCCCTGCTTCCATAGCNCGATAGGCAAGAAGCGCGGCAACACCGTCGCTGAACGCACCCTGGCGTGCGGCAGACCTTGCATATTGCTCAAGGGTATCAGCATCATAGACTATCTTTTCGTATGACGCTGTTTCCAAACCATTTGAAAAGGAGAAAGTGCCTACCGGGAAAGCAGAATCGCTGAACTGCAACAGGTGGCTCAGACGCACCAACAACGGCGTTTCAGTTTTCTTCGCTTTTTTCATCAATGCGGATGGTGGTGAGTGTGTTCGTGTGTATGGGCTCCATGCACATGCTCATGGGAGTGGCTTTCCTGACCGGCACCGCCAAAAAGGCGACGTACCTCGTGAGGAGCAAGATAAGGAATTATCTCCATGCCCTCTTGGAACTCAAATGTGATATCCTCGATATGATGTGTTTCCATAACGCTGAGCATCACTTTCTTGTCCACAGTAAGAGGCACATAAACCTTAGTGCCTTTAACAACTGCAGGCCAGTGCTGGTTGCCGATAGCATGACCAAGCTCAACGGATGTGCGTATAACAAGGTCGGGGTCTTTCCCTGCGAGTCCGCTCATGTCCACAACAAGCACAGGACTCAGTTTAAGGCGGAGAACTACCGCTTTTTTATTTTCCGGATCAAAAGCAACGATATCGCCATCCGCAACCTGAGAATGTCTTTTTAGTGCGACAGCATATTCATTATCCTTGTCACCTTTTGCAAGGAATCTGCTTTTCTGTGCAGTCCATTGGTCGAGAAACACGGATTCAACATCAAATCCGTCAAGTTTTCCGTGCCACTCCGGTGAATGGGTATTGCCGATAACTTCAGTTAAAACTTCCATTATTAAAATAGTTGGGCGTGATGATTACATTAAAAACGCGGCACCGTAGCTTTAACGGCCACGATGCCGCGATAAATATCGATAATTTACTGATTAGCTGAACCAGTAGAGCTGAGCGAGAGGAAGCTCTTTTGCCGGCGGAACAGTTGCGAGGATTCCGTCAACATAAACATTGAATGTTTCGGGATCGACCTCAATCTGCGGCATGCCGGTGTTGCGGAGCATATCCATCTTAGAGAGCTGGCGTGTGCCGTGAACAGCATAGATGTTGCTCTTAAGACCAAGCTTCTCCTGGATACCTGCCTCCTTGGATGCAGCACTTANAAATGTCATGCGGNTNTTTGCGAGTTCGCCACCGAATGCANCGAACATAGGACNCATGATTNTGGGCNGCGGAGTGGGAAGTGATGCATTGNGATCACCCATGTTTGCCCAGTTGATGAGACCACCTTTGAGGACGAGCTTAGGCTTGGTGCCGAAGAATGCGGGTTCCCAAAGAACGAGGTCTGCAACCTTGCCGACTTCAATAGAACCAAGCGCATCGCTGATACCGTNTGTGATAGCAGGGTTGANAGTAATCTGAGCAAGATAACGGAGAACACNGAAGTTATCGTTNTGGTCAGAATCNTCNTGGAGTTTGCCTCTTANCTGCTTCATGTATGATGCNNTCTGGAATGTGCGCATGAAAGATTCACCTACACGACCCATAGCCTGAGAGTCAGAAGAAACCATTGAGATGACTCCGAGGTCATGGAGAACGTTTTCAGCAGCCTGGGTTTCGGGGCGCACGCGGCTTTCAGCAAATGCAACGTCAGAGGGGATGAGCGGATTAAGGTTGTGGCAAACCATAATCATGTCAAACAGCTCGCTCTGTGAGTTGATGCCGAAAGGCAGAGTGGGGTTGGTTGAAGAAGGAAGNACGTTTGCCATANAAGCAACCTTCAGAAGGTCGGGAGCGTGACCACCGCCAGCACCTTCTGTGTGGTATGTGTGGATAGCACGCCCGTCAATAGCAGCGATTGTATCCTCAACGTATCCGCCCTCGTTCAAAGTATCGGTGTGGATTGCAACCTGAACATCATAGCGGTCAGCAACACCCATACATGCCCTGATAGCAGCGGGAGTTGAACCCCAGTCCTCATGGATCTTGAATCCGCAAGCGCCAGCAACCATCTGCTCTTCAAGAGTTTCATTAACAGAAGAGTTGCCTTTAGCAAGGAAGCCTACGTTAATGGGCAGACCGTCAGCCGCGCGGAGCATCTGGTGAAGATTCCACGGGCCAGCAGTAATAGTAGTACCGTTAGAGCCGTCTGTCGGACCGATACCACCACCCACAAGAGTTGTGATACCGTTGCTAAGGCAGTTGTATGCCTGCTGCGGTGAAATAAAGTGAACGTGACCGTCAATACCAGCCGCTGTGAGGATGAGGTGCTCACCTGAGATGGCGTCAGTAGAAGGACCGGTGCAGAGTGTCGGGGTAACACCGTGCATGATATTGGGGTTTCCGGCTTTGCCGATACCTGCAATCTTACCGTCCTTTACACCAACGTCGGCTTTAACAACACCGAGCACGGGGTCAAGCACTGTAACATTGGTAATGACGAGGTCAAGTGAGCCAGCCTGAGATGTAACTTCATTAGCAGTTCCCATGCCGTCACGAAGGGTTTTGCCTCCGCCGTAAACGGTTTCATCACCGAGTGTGCGCAGGTCTTTTTCGATTTCAATATATAAATCGGTGTTGCCGAGGCGGATTTTATCACCTACGNTAGGTCCNAAGAGATTGTTGTTCTCCTGNCGAGATATAGTAGCCATTAGAAATAATTACTTTTTGGTTTGACTNGTGNTATATTCGCTTTCAGCTTCTTCTTCGCTTACGCTCTTGAAGCCATATTCCGCCATACGTTTGAGGGCGCGGATACGCACGGGATAATAAGTTGGTGTGTCCTCAAGACCACTGTAGCCCATAGTAAGGTCATTGAAGCCGATAACGCGGCGCTTGCCAGAGTAAGCAACGATTTCAACTTCTTTCTCTTCACCGGGTTCAAAGCGGATAGCAGTTGTTGCGGGGATGTTAAGGTGATAGCCGAATGCAGCAGGACGGTCAAATTCCATGTAACGGTTCACTTCAAAGAAATGGAAATGTGAACCAATCTGGATAGGACGGTCGCCGGTATTGCGAACCACAAGCTTCTTTGTGCGGCGGTCAACATTATACTGCAAATCACCCTCTGCAAGAATCACACCACCTACAGGCACATAAGTTGAAGGTGTGAAGCCGGGGGTATTGGGATATGCCAAAGGCGGATTGCCGGGGAAAACTCCCTGCGGGGTTGAGAATCCCTGAGCCTGGGGAGCGGACTGGTCGTTTGTTTTGTTAGAATCCATAATAGTGAGATTTAAGCTGTTAAACGAAGTTAGGTTCAGAGAAGAAATTACTTGATGGGATGATGGATACTTACAAGACGAGAGCCATCAGTAAAGACAGCTTCAACCTGCAGGAGGGTAATCATATCGGCAACTCCCTCCATAACCTGGTCTTTTGTAAGAACGGTTGTGGCATCGTGCATTACTTCTTCTACAGTCTTACCTTCGCGCGCGCCTTCAAGAGCGCATGAAGTGATGTAGGCAACTGATTCAGGATAATTGAGCTTCAGTCCTTTTTTCAGGTGAAGAATCCAAATAGAAACGCACAGTTTTAGGAGTTTCCATCTGATAGGCATTCCTCTCTCCTCGCGAGGGGTTGCCTGAGCGGCGGGGACGGTCGAGTCCGTCCCCGAGAGCGGATATCCGTAATGGATCTTCAAGTAGAAAAACAGCAATACAAAAAAAGGAGACCGGAGTCTCCCTGAGATTAACTAATTTTGTATTGCTTATCATGAATCATTTAACCTCGGAACAAAGGTACGAAATTTACCTTG
>WFLX010098996.1_pt1 | contig 10825 bp, 10 predicted proteins | sample 4967041 | NCBI WGS metagenome assembly WFLX01 (sample SAMN12857096, study PRJNA449069) | gut metagenome | isolation source: stool from male and female vole | host: Microtus ochrogaster | place: USA:Florida | collected 2017
CGACACCGCTTGGAAATATCCGGTCGCCCCCGCGCTCACCGCCTCNTGGATTCGCGCCATTCATTTGGGACAAAAGGAATTGCAGAAAGGATTGGATATACCCTGCCCTATTTTGGTGATGCACTCGCACCGNAGCGTNTANGGCAAGAAATGGAAGCCCGAACACCAGTCGGGNGACGGGGTGCTGGACGTGAAAGACATCGAGAAATACGGCAAGACCCTCGGNCCCAAGGCGCAGACGCTCACGATAGAGAACGGCCTGCACGACCTCGCCCTGTCGGCCAAGCCGGTGCGCGAGAGGTTCTATGCCGAGGCGCTCGCTTTCTTAAATAGGGAGAAATAATTACAAAAATAAATTTTTCTTTCCTCTCGGTTTGCACTACCTTTGTAAGTTAGTTTTGAACCAACTATGATAGAAGAAAAGAATACCCCCGAGGAAGAAGGCAAAAAGCCTTCGCTCAACTTTATCGAAGAAATCATTGAGGGCGACATCGCCAACGGCAAGAACGGCGGGCGCGTACACACCCGCTTTCCGCCCGAGCCCAACGGCTACCTGCATATAGGTCACGCCAAATCCATCTGCCTCAACTTCGGCATCGGACAGAAATATCACGGCAAGACCAACCTCCGTTTCGACGACACCAACCCCACCAAGGAAGACACCGAATATGTGGATTCTATCCGCGAGGACATCCATTGGTTAGGCTTTGACTGGGACGGCGAATACTACGCCTCCGACTATTTCGACCAACTCTACCAATGGGCGGTGCAGATGATCAAGAACGGACAGGCCTATGTGGACGATTTGAGCCAGGAGGAAGCCTCCGAATACCGCGGCGTGCCCACCAAGCCCGCCAAACCCAGCCCCTACCGCGACCGCAGCGTGGAAGAGAACCTCGACCTGTTCGAGCGTATGCGCAAGGGCGAATTTCCCAACGGAGCCAAGACCCTCCGCGCCAAAGGCGACCTCGCCTCGCCCAACATGCACATGCGCGACCCCTTCATGTACCGCATCATTCATCAGGAACACCACCGCACGGGCAACAAGTGGTGCATCTACCCCATGTACGACTACGCCCACGGGCAGAGCGACTCGATCGAGGGTATCACGCACTCTATCTGCACCTTGGAATTTGAGGTGCACCGTCCTCTCTACGATTGGTTCATCAAGACACTCAACATCCACGCGCCCCAACAGATAGAATTCGCTCGCCTCAACCTCAGCTATACCGTGATGAGCAAGCGCAAGCTCTTGCAGTTGGTGCAGGAAAAATATGTATCGGGTTGGGACGACCCCCGTATGCCCACCATCTGCGGGCTGCGGCGGCGCGGCTACACGCCCGAGTCCATCCGCCTCTTTGCCGAGAAAATCGGCGTGGCCAAGCGCGACAACGTGATCGATGTGTCGCTTCTGGAATGGTGCGTGCGCGAAGACCTCAACAAGAAAGCGCAACGGGTGATGGTGGTGATGAATCCCGTCAAGGTGGTTATCGACAACTATCCCGAAGGGCAGGTGGAGGAACTGGACGCGGTGAACAATCCCGAAGACGAAAGCATGGGAACGCGCAAGGTGAAATTTTCGCGCGAACTGTATATCGAACGGGAAGANTTTATGGANAATCCGCCCAAAAAGTTCTTCCGTCTCTCGCCCGGCACCGAAGTGCGTCTGCGCTATGCATATTTTGTGACCTGCACCAGCGTGGAAAAAGATGCCGAGGGCAATATCACCACGCTCCACTGCACCTACGATCCCGCTTCGCGCGGCGGCAACTCGCCCGACGGACGCAAGGTAAAGAGCACCATACACTGGGTGTCGGCTCCACACGCAATGGACGTGGAGGTGAGGGTGTTCGACCGGCTTTTCGCCACGCCCGCGCCCGACGAGGTGGAAGAAGGCAAGACGTTTCTCGACAACCTCAATCCCGAATCGTTGCAGGTGTTGCCGCATTGCAAGGCCGAAGCGTTTTTGCAGGGTTTCGAGAAAAAGCCTTTGGCGCATTTCCAGTTCGAACGCATGGGCTATTTCGGCATCGACCCCGACAGCGAGAAAGAAAACCGCCTTATCTTCAACAAGACCGTAGGCCTCAAAGACACCTGGGCGAAAATCAGCGATAAAGCGTAAGCGTATGAGAGGACCCGGTGCGTCAGCCTACCTTATACCCTATACCCTAACCCTACTCTTCCTCCTTGCGGTTTCCTGCACCCGCAAGACGCCCGGTGTGGAACTGGAACTGAACGGCGGGGCGGACCGCGCGGTGGCGTTTTGGGAGATTTCGGCAGAGGAAGGCGCCGTGTTCATAGACTCGGTGCGCCTTGACAAACAAGGCCGCGGGCGCGTGTATCTGCCGAAAGACGGCGAAGGCATGTACGCCCTGCAAAGCGGCAAAGGCGAAGAAAACCTCCTCGTGCTTTTCCTGCCGCCCTCCCCCACGCANCCCCTCTGCCTGCAAGCCGACTTCACCCCCCTCGTTCCCACCGCCCGCATCACCACCCCACAAGACACCCTCGCACAGACCGCCCTGATCTATCAGCAGATGCTGCTGCAAGCGCAAGACGAAATCCACAAGACCGAAGAACTTTGGGCGGAAAACCGCTACACCACCCGCAACGTGGACTCGCTCTACGAAGCTTGCGTGCAGAATATCAATGCTATGCAAGAAACCATGCGCACCGTGGCGCAGGAACTCTGCGGCGAGAACACCCACAACCTGCTGCCCGTCTTCATGGTGAACAAACAACTTGCCGGCAAGGATCTTTTCGATATGGAAAACGGACAGGATCTCGCTTTCCTGCTCGACTGCGCACAGAGGATGCAGGAACAGCAACCCGACAACGCCCATGTGCGCCGCTTCCTCACCACCCTCCGCCGCGCACAGGCCGCGCAACGGCAACGCACCCTCAACCCCGACACCGATGCAAACCCTTGATATAAAGCTGCAACAGGAACAGAAAGCCTATTTTCTCTCCGACTTTCACCTCGGTACCCCCTCCTATCAGGAAACACGGGAGCGGGAACGCCGCATCGTGGCATGGATAGACGCGCACCGTGCCGATATGGGCGCGCTCTTTCTGTTGGGCGACGTGTTTGACTATTGGTTCGAATACCTCTACACCATGCCCAAAGGCAATATCCGCCTGNTGGGNAAACTGGCCGAACTCACCGACGCGGGCGTGCCCGTATATTTTTTCTGCGGCAATCACGATGCCTGGCATATNGATTTCTTTGAAAAAGAATTGGGTATCAAAGTNATGAAAGACCTTGTCCTGACCACGATAAACGGTTGCCGNTTCGTGNTGGGNCACGGCGACGGCCTGGGCGCGGGNCAACNCGNNTACAAACTGATGAAAAAGGTGTTCAGCGCNCGCATTTCGAGTGTCCTGTATGCCGCCGTCCATCCCTACCTGGCACAGAAATTCGCCTCGAACTTCTCGCACCGCAGCCGCCAATCGGGCATCCGGAACAGGGCGCGTGAACGCGACAAGAACCGTATCTTGGTCGGCTTTATGCGCGATTTTCTGAAACACGAGCCCGTGGACGCCTTTATCTTCGCCCATAGGCACTGGCCGGTGTTGGTGGAACTGTTGCCGCCAAGCGGCACGGAAGACAATCCCGACGACACGAGGGCGTGCAGGGAGAATCTTGTGCGGCTGCGCGATGAGCATGGAATGCGGGTGCCCCCCTGCCACCCCGTCTATCTCAACACGGGCGATTGGCTCCAATATTTCTCTTATGGTGCATTCGACGGAAAAATCCTGTCCTTGCACGGTCAGAACCTAAAAACCGAATTGTAGTGGCGCGCATTGCTATCGAAAACATGGAATTCTACGCCCATCACGGGTGTTTTAAGGAAGAGACGCTTATCGGAACGTGGTTTTCGGTGGACGTGTGGCTGGATGCCGATACCGGGAAAGCGCAGCGGAACGACTGCCTCGACGACACGGTGAACTANGCCGAGGTCTATACCCGCATCAANCAAGAAATGGCCGTTCCCTCCAAACTCATCGAACACGTGGCGCAACGCATCCTCGACCGCATTCTTGCGGAATTTCCCCTCGTGCGGAANGCGGGAATCACCCTGCGCAAAATCAATCCCCCTCTGGGAGAGAAAATCGGAAACGTGAACGTNTATCTGGAACAGGAACGATAGGCGGCTTAATACGCGCTGTATTCCTTGACGTGGAACACCGAGGTGTTGGAATAGAACACTTGCAGAAGCTTGAGCATCTCCACCAAAGCCTCCTCCATCGTGTCNACATAAATCGCTTCGTTCTTCTCGCCGATACTGTTGTTCATCACCAAATAGGAGTCTTTGGCGGCGTTATACTGAAAAACGAAATAATAGGTGGGTTCGTGCTGAATGATATAGGACATGCCCGGCTCGAGCAGACCTAAGAAAACCACCAACGCATCGTTGATGTCTTCCTGCCATACGTCACCCCGGTCGGTGGAGATACGGAACGCGTTCTCGAACACGTCGTGCGAGAAGTTGGCCAAAGGCTGGTTGTAGTCCTTTGCCGAAACCAAAGTAAGGTCTATATAGGAACTCTGCGCGCGGGCAACCGTACCCGCCGCAGCGAAACCTATCATAACCAATACTATACTAAAAAACCGCTTCATCTATTCTATGTAGCAATCGGAGGGTAAAAGTAGTAAAAAAACAGGAACCCTCACCGCCCTCCGGACTATTTTTTCAACGACTTTATCAACTTTCCGCCCTTTACCGGATCACACCCCTCGGCTTGCGCAGAACCACGTTCTCCATGCGCTCGTCCGAGTCGAAACCCTCGCCCTCGAGCACCAGCCCGGGGCTCACCTTGCGCACGAACACATCCGAATAAATCTTGCGCGTGTCCTGATTCCAATACAAAGCCTCGGTATAGAGGGTATCCAANGNNCGCATATCNTACACCCGCNCNTTGCGGTAGAACTTCATCAACTTCTCGTTCTGGAAGTTGATGGCCGAGTCGGCGAAAAGCAACACATCGATGCCGTTGCCGTCCTGGTTGTAGAACACCGACTTGATACCTCTCGGGAACACCTGCGCGGGAGAAGCGCCCTCCTCGCCCGTGTAGTTGTGCATGGCGGGATATTGCATCTCTATCTGCATCCTGCCCTCCTCGGTCACCATATTGCTCGAACCGGCAAGGCTCTGGCGGGGTGCGGTGTGAATATCGTCGAAAGGCATATAGACGGGCGTTTTCTGCGTGCAGGCCCCCAGGCACAAGGCCAGCAGCACGCAGAAAACGCCCGTCTTATACGAAAGAATCCGATTCATCCTCTCATTATCGACGGGCGCGAATGGTGGTGTTATGGTTGAACCAGCAGGAAATGGTGTAGCTTTCGCCCTCCTTGAAACCNTAGGTAAACAGGTCGTCGGANGAGGGGAAGTGCGCCGAATAGTTCGAAACCAACGTGGAAGCCGTTTCGCTCAACGAGGGATCCACGGATTTGGCCTTGTTGAACATATCCACCGCGGCCCAATAGGGAGCNCGCAAGGCGATAGGCGAACCGTCGCCCGTGCAGGAGCTCGCGCCGCCGGCATAAATCAGACCCAGCAACAGATAGGCGCGGCCGCTCTCGGGGTTGATGTTCAGCACCTCGCGGCAGGCGTTGCGGGCGGCGGTGAACTGACTGAGGTTCATGTAGGCCTCGGCCAACACCAGNTAGGCGCGTTCCTTATAGGCCTCGCCGATAGCTTCCATAACCTCGGGGGTGAGGTATTCCACCACGGCGGCATACTGTTTGCGCGAGCGGTTCATGCTGGCCATCTGATAGGCGCTTTCGGGCGAAGGCTCCAGTTTGTAGAGGGCCTCGGCCATTTTGAAGAAAATGTCGTTGTCGGTGCACGAACGGTTGTCCATCAACGTGGTGGCCTTGCGCAGATAGTCGGCGTTCTCTTGGTTGGCCTCGAATTTCTCGGTATAGATGTTGATAAGGTCCTCGCAGGCGGCGTAGGGCTCAAAGCGGTGGGTAATCGCCGCTTCGGTGGAGCCGGGCAGGGTGTCGTCGGGGCGGGTGGCCGCGATGCCGTCGAGCACGGCGATGGCCTTTTCGTAGGCGGTGATGATGTCGGCCTTGGTAAGAAGGTCGGCTTTGTAGGCATCAATCACACACTCGAAATAATTATACGGCACATTGCAATAGGCCTTCTGCTTGGAGGGTTGCTCCAAAGCCTCCTCGTAGAGCGCCAGGGCCTCGCGGAGCTGCTTGGGTTTGTAGACGGTCATGTCCTTGGCTTTCGTACCCTTGCACAGACCGGGGTCGCCGAAATACTGCATACGCAAATCGTAGAGGTTCATCAACTCTTCGATGTAACCGGCCCGTGTTTCGGCGTCGGGAGCCTTGTTGATGCGGGTCTTGAGGATGGCCGCACCGCGGATGTAGGTATTGAGGGAGGTGGCGGGGCATACGGTCAGTACCTGCTTCCACGCATCATAAGCATCGTTGTAGTTTTTCTGCTTGTAGAATTCCTGATAGACGGAGAGGTTCTGCAAACAGGTAAGGCTGTCTTCGGGCGTGGCGCCATATTTCTGCGCAAACGCGGCCGTGGTGAACAGGAACGCCATCGGCACAATCAACAACTTCTTCATATTCTATTGTTTTTATTTATTCTTAATCGTATTTGGGTTTCACGAACCAAGTCTCCATAGAGGAGAAACTTACGCCCACACGCATAAAGTTCTCGCGGATCTGGCCGCGTTTGAGCGAACCCGTCTGCCCGAACTGCAAGCCCACATTGATGAGCGAGCGGCTCTTGCGCACGGGGATGCCCAACCCTACGCTGAATCCGTAGGAATACAGTTCTTTATCGGTATAGGCCGTGTAGTTGTTCTGAAAAAATCCTCCGATACGGTAGGCGAAGCGCCGCGCCACGGTGGTGGCCTGCGGGTTGTTCTTCAACTCCGCCCCCGCGTTCACGCTATACGTGTTGCGGAAAAAATCGTAGGACTTTCCGTATTCGCTGTATTCTTTCCACCATGCGTAGGTAAAGTCGGCCCCTATCACACACTGGTTCTCATATTCATACGAAAAACCCGCCCGCAGGGACGAGGGAAAGGTATACTTGCCGCGCCGCGCCGCTTCGGGCATATAGGCGGTGTCGGTGTAGGAACCGAAGACGCCTTGCGCGAGGGTGGTGCGTTTGGCTTGAAGCGTGCCTTTCATCGTATAGGACGCGCCTATCGTAAAGCTCTGATATTCCTTAATGGGAATGACCGCGGTCAAACCCACGTCCAGACCGAAGCCGTTCAAGCGCGTCTCGGTGTAATACTCGCCCGCGCCCGCATATTTCGACAGGGTATCGTCCAAAAAATGAAGCGTGGAAGTCTGCATCAACTTGCCGAACAAGTAGTTGAGATTCACACCCGCCGTCACAGGGCCCCAGCCCAACGCATGACCCCAGCCTAATTTCGAGATGCCTCCGTCGCCCTCGTGAATCAACTGCGTGCGCCCCACGTAAGGGTTCAGCTCGCCGTTGTCGGAAAAATAAGAGGTCTTGTAGAACATATCGGTGAGCGGAAGCAGATAGACCGCCATTTTATACCACTTGCACACAGGGAAATAGAACTCTATGTCGCTCAGGCCGCCCGAAGTGCTGTTGTTCTTGGCCCGCGAGCCGTTTATTTCCTGCGTCAGACCGTTGATACTCACATTGAAGCCTATGTCGAAACGCACGCTGAGGGTATCCACGCCCGTGCGGTAGGTGGCGGGGTTGAGCGGGTTCATGTTGCCCTTGCCCGACAGCCCGATGCCTATACCGCCCAGCGCCATGTTGCGCACGTTGAGATAGGGCTGCACGATGCCCGGCCCGAAAACCGAATAAGGCGACATCATCCCTGTCTGCGCATGGACACGGCAAAGGGAGGAGGCACACAAGCATACCCCTATCCCTATGGTGGCAAGAAAAATGCGTCCTATCCTAAAAAACATTCAAGTCCAAAATTTCGTTCAGCCCTCTTAAAACGAGGTTATGGTACGCAAATATCTCATAATTCAAGGACTTTTCAAAATAAGAAGCATTGCCTCCCGTCACCACGATTTTGAGGTCGGGAAAGCGTTTCCGATAACGTTCGATAAAGCCCTGCACCTCGTAGCGCAGACCGTCCAGCGCGCCGCTGTAAAGGGCGGTGCGGGTGTTGTTGATTGTCTCGGTGTCGCGTTCCTGCCGCAGATCCACCATAGGCAAGGCCTCGGTAAAGCTGTGCATGGCCCGCAGGCGCATGTTGAGGCCGGGCGAAATGGCGCCGCCCAAAAAACGGGCGTCCTTGTCCACCACGTTGTAGGTGACGCAGGAGCCGAACACCATACACAACACATTCTGACCGGGATAGAAAGAAGCCACCGCCGAGGCCACCGCCACCCGGTCGCGTCCGAGGGTCTCGGGTTGCTCGTAATCAATCTTGACGGGAATTTTGAGGTCGGGGCGATAGGACTGCCAGTCTATGAAGTGGGTAAAATCGGAAAGCGTCTTGGCCAGGAACGACGGTTCGCGCGCCACGGTGCAGACGATAGCCGCGTCCATATCGGGATGCAGGTGACGCAGATGCGCGATGTCGGAGGGGTTGAGCTTGGCGCGCATCTCGTGGCTCAGCAGCTTCTTGCCCTCAAAAACGCCCCACTTGGTGAGCGTGTTCCCTATGTCGATAACCAATTTCTTCATACTAACAAATGACCCGTCTTACCAAGGCCGAAAGGCGGTTGCGCATCCTGTCGAGCGTTTTCTTGCGTTCTATCAAAATATTGATTTCCAACTCATCACCTACCGCCACTTCCTTGAAGTGTCTGTTCCAATCCTCTATCATGCCGTTCACCTTCTCTATCTTGAAGTTGGAGACAGCCTGAAAGACCGCCGCGTTCAACTTTTCGGGGTGGCTCTGCACGGTACGCACATAAATGCCTTTGTTTTCCCATGCCTTGCTCACCTCGTGACAACCGGCGGCCAAATCGGCCACCAGATTGCGCAGGGGCATATTGTCGGAAAGCATCAGGTCTTCGACCGCAGGCACCGACCCGCTTTGCAAGGCCGTGGCAAAGATAGAGAAAAGCTCTTGATACAGAGGGTCGGAAAGGCTCAGTTCGTCTTGCTGCAACTCGGAGACGATATAGGCGCACACGCTCGACACCTGGTCGATAGGCTTCTCATCCTGGTCGTAATAAATCTGTTTGGTGGTGCTCCTGCCGTGATTCACCAGCAGCGAGAGCAACTCGCGTTCGAGGGTGCGGGCGCGGGCCAGGGCGTCGGCTTCCTGTTCGCCCGGCGTGGGCTCCTGCTTGGGCGCGCTTGCGGCAACCTGATTTTCAGCAATCTGCTGTCCGCCTCCTGACATCTGTTTCTGAAAACGGCTGCGGAAGATACGGTTGAGCTTGTTGAGCAGGTCGGATTCGGNGATTTCCAGAAGCCGGCTGCACTCCTGCACGTAGACCGCCCGTTTGATGCTGTCGGGTATCACCGATATGCTGGTGAGGATGTTGTCGATGAGTTCGGCGCGCTTGATAGGGTCGTCGCCCACGTCCTTCAACAGCAGGCGGGTCTTGAACGAGATGAAGTCGACGGCGTTTTCTTTGAGATAGGCCTGTATCTCCTCAGTGCTGTGCGCCTTGGCGTAGTCGTCGGGATCCTGTCCGTCGGGAAGCAACACCACCCGCACGTTCATATCCTTGGCCAGCACCATGTCGATGCCGCGCAAGGAAGCCTTGATACCCGCCGCGTCGCCGTCGTAGAGCAAGGTGAGGTTGCGCGTGAAGTGCGAAATCATCTTGATCTGGTCTTCGGTGAGCGAGGTGCCCGACGAAGAGACCACATTGGTGATGCCCGCCTGGTGCATCGAAATCACATCGGCATAGCCCTCCACCATATAGGCCATGTCGTGCGACACAATCTCGCGCTTGGCAAAGGGTATGGCATAGAGCACATTGCTTTTGTGATAAATCTCCGATTCGGGCGAATTGACGTATTTGGCCTTGCTCTTGTCGCTGTTGAGGATGCGCCCGCCGAAACCCAGCACCCGTCCCGAAAGGCTGTGTATGGGAAAGATGACCCGTCCGCGGAAACGGTCGAAGAGTTTGCNCGTTTCCTCTTTCTCGATAGTGAGGCCGCTCTGCACTAAATATTTCTTGTCGTAGCCGTTCCGCAGCGCTTCCTGCGTAAAGCCGTCCCACGACTCGGTGCAATACCCGAGCTGAAAGTGCCGTATCATCTCGTCGGTAAAACGGCGCTCACGGAAATAGGCCAGGCCCACGCTCCTGCCCTCCTCGCTCTCCCACAGGTTCTTGACAAAATATTCGGTGGCGAATTGGGTGAGGTGATAAAGAGACTCGCGGTCGCTTTCCTTTTCTATCTGTTCGGGCGAAAGTTCTTCTTCCTGAATCTCGATATTGTATTTCTGCGCCAGATAGCGGAGCGACTCCACATACGAATAGTGCTCGTGNTCCATGAGGAAACTCACCGAATCNCCGCCCTTGCCGCAGCCGAAGCACTTGAAGATGCCCTTGGCGGGCGATACCGAGAAAGAAGGGGTCTTTTCCTGATGAAACGGACAACAGCCCCAATAGTTGGCNCCCCGTTTCTTCAACACCACGAAATCNCCCACCACCTCGTCGATGCGGGCGGCATCCAAGATAGCACGTTTGGTTTCTTCGGNTATTCTGTGGTTCATGGGCGTCCAATGTAAAAAAGGCGTCCCGGCCAAGCCGTCGGACGCCTTTGTGTGAGCGGCAAACGAGTCTCGAACTCGCGACCTCCAGCTTGGGAAGCTAGCGCTCTACCAACTGAGCTACTGCCGCGTCTTTGGGGGAACAAAGATAAGAAAATTTATAAAATCTTAA
>WFLX010006747.1_pt1 | contig 10822 bp, 5 predicted proteins | sample 4967041 | NCBI WGS metagenome assembly WFLX01 (sample SAMN12857096, study PRJNA449069) | gut metagenome | isolation source: stool from male and female vole | host: Microtus ochrogaster | place: USA:Florida | collected 2017
AGCATTACCTACATACAGGCGACATAGAGTTCCTGAAAGAGGCATATCCAATCATGAAAGGAGCCGGAGAATTTTATGATGCGACGATGGTGTATGAACCAGAGACCGGAATGCTAGTAGTCGCTCCAAGTAATTCCCCGGAAAATGGACCAAAAGGACATAAGGCAACTACCACGGCTGGTGCCACGATGGACAATCAGCTTGTCACTGAACTCTGGAATAATATCATCACGGCTGCCTCTATCCTTGACACAGACCAAGAATATGCAGCCCATTTGCAGAAGCGCGTAAAGGAAATCTCACCTATGCGCATCGGCAGATGGGGGCAACTTCAGGAATGGCTCGGCGATTGGGATGACCCGGCAGACGATCACCGACACGTATCCCATCTTTACGGACTGTTCCCTTCAAATCAAATCTCACCTTATCGCAATCCTGATCTATTTGATGCTGCCCGCACATCGCTCATCCATCGTGGCGACCCCTCAACGGGGTGGAGCATGGGATGGAAAGTNTGCCTATGGGCTCGTCTGCTTGATGGCGACCATGCTTATAAGCTGATTACCGACCAATTGACTCTCGTCAGGAATGAGAAAAAGAAGGGTGGCACATATCCCAACTTCTTCGACGCCCATCCGCCGTTTCAAATCGATGGCAACTTCGGATGTGTGGCAGGCATAGCNGAGATGCTGATGCAAAGCTATGACGGATTCATCTATCTTCTTCCGGCATTGCCTTCAGTATGGCCCGACGGCAAAATCTCCGGCCTCGTGGCCCGAGGTGGCTTTGTGTTGGATATCGAATGGAAAAACGGAAAGATTGAAAAAGTCACAATCAAATCTACTGTCGGAGGCAATTGCCGTCTGCGTAGTCTGACTCCTCTCAAAGGTAAGGGACTCAAAGCAGCAAAAGGTGATAATCCAAACCCACTTTTTGTGGTCTATGAGGGGCAGGAGCCTATCATAAGCCCGGATGCAAAGCTCAACGCCGTAGAGATTGAAAAGACATATCTCTATGATCTTCCTACCAAAGCGGGAGAAACATACGTGTTATACGGCAAATAATACTGTAAGAATAATTTCAGATTGAAAATTAAATGAAAATTAAATCAATTATTCTGATAGCCGGATTGTCTCTGACAGGATTCACCGGCTCAGCCCAAAATACATTTGAAAATCAATTCCGCCGCCCTCTTGGCGATGTGCTCACTGAAATTGGTCAGCGCTTTCAGGTCAGGCTGAAATATGATGTCGACACTACCGGACTTGTGCTTCCTTACGCCGATTCCCGCATCCGCCCCTATTCCGTGGAAGAGTCTCTGACGAATGTCCTCATGCCCTTTGACTTCAAGTTTGTCAAACAAAATGAGAAGACGTATAAAATCAAACCATACGAATATCATAGGCGAACTGAAGCCGACGGACGCAAGATGACAGCTTGGCTCTCTTCTCTCTATTCAGATAAGGACTCTTGGGAGGCACGCCGGGATTCGCTGAAAAGTGAGGTCCGTCAGCTCCTGACAATAGATGAGGCATTGGGCGAAAGGGTCGAAAGCAAACCCCATTTCTCAAAGGTTAGGAAATTTGATGGATATACCGTCCAGAATTTTTATCTTGAGACTTTGCCAGGTCTCTACGTCTGCGGCTCAATCTATGCTCCAACGTCAAAGGGGGAGCATCCGCTCATCATCTGCCCCAACGGGCATTTCAACAATGGCCGATATAATGCCGAGCAGCAGCAGAGGCTTGCCACATTGGCCCGGATGGGTGCCATCTGCGTTGATTACGACCTGTATGGTTGGGGTGAGTCGGCTCTTCAGGTAGGAAGTGAGGGGCATCAGACCTCAAAAGCACACGTAGTGCAGGCTGTCAATGGCATTTCTATCCTCGACTTTATGATGGAGCGTAAAGATGTAGATCCGGAGCGCGTCGGAGTCAACGGCGGGTCGGGTGGTGGCACACAGTCTGTGCTCCTTTCGCTCATCGACCCACGCTACACTGCTGCATGCCCTGTGGTCAGCCTGTCATCCTATTTTGATGGAGGATGTCCNTGCGAGAGCGGCATGTTTATCACGCGGGCAGGCAGCGGCACATGCAATCCGGAGCTGGCTGCAGCNTTTGCTCCTCGTCCGCTTTGTATCGTCTCTGATGGCAAGGACTGGACAAATACTGTTCCTGAGAATGAATATCCCTATATCAAGCGTATATATGGGTTTTATGATGCCTCAGATAAGGTGTCAAACGTCCATCTCCCTGCGGAGGGTCATGATTTCGGTCCCAACAAGCGTCAGGCTGTCTACGATTTCTTTATAGAGACATTTGGACTTGATGGCTCTAAGCTTGATGAGTCTAAGGTGACGATTGAGACTCAGGAGGCATTGAAAAGCTTTGGTGAAAATGGCGAGAACCTTCCAGCAAATGCTATCCGCTATCACAAGTGATAATGCATAATGCATAATGGCTTCGCCCAAGCTAAAGCAAGTCATAATTGCTTGTCGCTGAATTTCAATTAATAAAAAAAGTTCGTATGTTTGCACTCAGGCAAACATACGAACTTTTTTTTAGCCTTACCTCAAAGAATCAGCAATTTTCCAGAATGTTTTCGCGATAACTTCTCGGAGTCACTCCTGTAAGATTTTTAAATGCACGGTTGAAGCAGCTCAAAGACTCATAGCCCACTTCGTATGCAATAGTCGTGATTGGATCAGATGAGAAGAGCAGGCGGCTTTGGGCCTTCGCTATCCTCTCCATGGCTATGTGCTCGCTGAGAGTATGACAAAAGGCCTTTTTGAAAATACTGTTGGCATAATCAGGATGCAGCCCTTCGCTTTTCGCCACGTCTACTACGGTGATGCGTTTGTCGAAATTTGATGAAATATAAAGNGCCATGCGTTCCACATAATCGTATTGCGAATCCCCATGTTTCGAAACAGGAAGAGTCCTGGAATGCCATTCCGACTTTTCAAGTCTTCTTATCCTGCAATGCACCTCATCTCTCACAATATCCTCGAAATCTTTTTTCTTAATAAGATTTTCATGCCACAATTTAAAGATTTCTTGATCAAAACTGAAAGTATTATTGTCGATTATGACATGCCCTTTCATCAGCTTATTAATGAATTTTGAAGAAAGGTTCCATTTAAGAAAGACGCTGAGAGGGACCGTGACCACGTAGTAGTCTGTCACGTCTTTGAATTCAATGATCCTGTGGGGATATAATCCCCAGAATAAAGCTATTTTCCCACTCTCTACGGTCACCTTCCTGTCATGTATGAGATAGGTAAGCGAACCGGATGTGAGATAATTGATTTCTACTTCATTGTGACGGTCATATTTATTCATGATTGTGGGTGTCCACAACTCACAAGTGAATCCGTATGGCGTATATTGAGCTCTATTTTCTTCGTATTGTTTTAAATCGGACTGTAATGGGTTGTTCATTAATAAAATATTGAATTGATGGTAGTAGATCTAAATATTAACAATCAATTACAGATTGCCGGATATCGTATGTTGTCCGGATTTGATGCTTACAGGCATCTCCTGTCCCGGGATAAAGACATCGGCCGATACATTTGCCGGAAGAGTGACGTTAATCTGAAACTCATTTCCATTGCGATGCCAATCCACTTCTACATCTCCATACAGAGTCATCACCTTCCCGCTCACATCTGTGAGATCCCCGACAAAAGAGGGTTGAATCACGATATGTTGCAGTCCTGGGGTAGATTTGTCGGTCTTAATTCCGGCCAAAGATCGGAACAGCCATTCATCAATCTGACCCATCATGAAGTGATTCCATGACGATCCTTGGCGTGGATCCCATTGCTCTGTAAGGGTTGTNGCTCCGAANTTCTGTTGAAAGCCGTAGCCCGGGGCATCATAATGATTGTGCATGTCATACATGATGGAATCCAGTCCATTGTCGGCAAGTGCACGGAAAAGAAAGCGATTGCCTACGTCCCCTGTCGTCAGCCGCGTGCCATGCTCTTTAATATCTCCTACAAGATTATCGATCACTCGTTGCTGATACCCATCAGGCACCATTCCGAGGAATAGCGGCATTGCATTGGAAGTTTGGCTTCCTGAGCCATAGCTGCCAGTGGCCTTATCAAAATATTTATTGTTGAAAGACTCACGTATTTTCGCGGCAAGTTCATTGTATGCTTTTGCATCCTCAGTCTCACCAATGAGTTCGGCAGCCTTAGCCAGATATATGATGTCCATATAATATTGGGCAGAAGCCACAAGTCCGACGGGTGTGTTACGAGAGAATCCGGCACGGAAATCCCCATAGTCATACCAGTCGCCCAGTCCAAAATCAAGCAGATTGTCGTCAGCTCTGGAGGCAAGGTAGGAGGCATACTTCACCATATTTGGATAATATTGGCGTATCAGAGAGTCATCACCATAGGTCTCATAATACATCCAAGGGGCTATTATGAGTGTGGCTCCCCATTCAGGAGATTCGCTAAAGACATCCATTCCTTTGCCCTCAAACACCACATATTGTGGTGCCACGGTTGGAACTGCTCCATCTTCCCGCTGGCTGTCGGCAATATCCTTCACCACCTTGGGCAGGTAAGAGGTAAGGTCGAAGTTGTAAAGTAGTCCCGGGCCATTGAGGTGTACTTGCTCGAGCCATCCGAGTTTCTCNCNATGAGGGCAATCNGTGAAGACTGACTGCATATTGCTCCTCANTGCATTGCGGATAAGACGATGNGCACCATTCAATATCTCATTGCTGCTTTCAAACTTTCCTCTTTCATCAGCAGAATTATAGATGAAGCAAGATTGGATATCTTTGACCACAGGGAGGGAATCATTGTTTGCCTCCCCTTCGAGCACCGCTCCTTCAAGCTGAATATAGCGGAATCCATAGTAGGAGAATCGCGGATGCCATGTCTCAGGCTTATCGCTGCCAAGAGTATAAGTGTAGATATGCTGCCGACCTGTCTGACGCTGATTTGCAGCATGTTCGTCGGTCAGGCTTTCTGACACTATCATTGTGACAGTCTGGCCAGGCTTGCCCTGAAGTGTAATCTCAGGAAAACCGGCAAGATTTTGACCCATATCCAGCAGAATAGCTGACGGGTCGACCGTACGTTTTGTTGATTTGGATGCGGCCTCTACTTCTTCAGGCGATAGCTTATATGTTTCCTTGACAGGGAAACGCTCCATAATCATCACCGGAGGTGCCATCTGTGGAGTGAGTTTCCCCTTAGGAGCCCGTTGCACCACTACCGGACGCCATGAAGCATCATTGAATCCTGCAGAGTCCCACCCGGGTTGCTGCAACCTCGCATCATAATCTTCACCCCCATACATGGAATGGAAAGTGATAGGACTTAGAGCATACTTCCAGTCTTCACCGGTAGATATAATCTCCTGGGAGCCATCAGTGAAATTCACTATCATCTTCATCCAGAGGGTCTCCGGACCGAATCCTATTTGCAGCTTGCTGTANCGCTTNCCCTTGATGACGTTGTAGAATCCGTTGCCGAGTAAAACGCCGAGGGCGTTCTCCCCTTGCTTTACGTAGTCAGTGACATCGTAGGTGTTAAAATATACGGTCTTGTCATAGTCGCTCCAAAGCGGTGTGAACTCTCCATCTCCCACTTTCTTGCCGTTGATCGACAGTTCATAGTGTCCGAGTCCGCAAATATACACGGAGGCATCAGCTATCTTTCGTGGAAGATTGAAGTCAGTGCGCAGCAAGATGCTCCTGTTAGTCATAGTGTCCACTTTTTCCCATGCCTCTTTGACTTCCGGTAGTTTCCATTTGTCGGCCGTATAATTTCTTCCTTCGGGAAGCGCCGCGTCTTCATAGCTCACGGCTCCAATCCATTTNCCATTGAGGAATTTTTCATCCGGAGCTAATCNAAACTCAGAAAATTTGCTCCATTTGCTTGCCTTCTCTGCCTCATCCCATACTTTCACACGCCAGAAATAGCGGGTGATGGGATTCAGTGCGGGACCTGCATACTTCACGAGTTGACTCTTATCTGAAATGACTTTGCCGGAATTCCAAATAAGACTTTTTTTCGTGCCCTGGGCTGTGTAGACCTCTATCTGATAGGCGGATTGCATGGCATCTTTTTCTCCGGAGAGTTGCCATCCAAATCGTGGAGCTGACTGCGGGAGAGCCAAAGGGGTGTCGGTCATCTCACAAGTCATTTGTGTCACTTCAAGCGCCATGCTTGAAGCGACACAAATCAATAGAGCAGCTATAAGAGTGACATATCGCATACTCATGTCTATTTAATAGCGTTTTCAAAAACTTGATGTGATAGAGTAGGGGAGTGCCCCACTTTTTCGCCATCTACATACACATTCAGACCTTTCCCCTTGTTGTATTTGCTGCCATCTTTATCCCAGAGAATAGTCAGGTTGTGTCCATGATATGGCACGTTGTCAAGGCAGAACCAATCCCATTCTTCTTCTGGGACAAGAGGATTCACTTCTATTGCATTATCGTTGCGTGGGCGAAGACCAACTACACCGGTTATNATAAGGTCGTTGAAAGTGGAGTGATTGTAATAGCGGCTTCGTTCCTGGTCGCCCTTGAGCCAATAGCCGGTCACTTCATCCAGATACTCTCCGATATAGGGGCGTCCACGGTAATGTTGCGACTCCACATAGCGCTTGATCTGGGCAAAATATGTGCTGTCGCTGATCACCGGATTTTCCGTAGTGGCAAGATAATTGGCAAGCCCTGTCAGAGTCTGTGCAGTGGCAAAAGGCCAGATTGNTCCATCCCATTCGCATTNACCCACTGGATTCTTACGGAATNGGGGATGNCTGCGTTCGGCAGTAGTCAAGCCGAAAGGTGCTGAGAATCCTTCNTCATCATTGAGTTGCAACCATGCTGCATCATACTTGTCCTTATCCGGCAGGTTGAAATACCATGGTATATACCCGATGGCCTCCCTGACTTGGGCAAGAGTGTCGCCCTGCAATGTCTCGAAAAATTGATGATCCTCGTTCCAAAGATGTGTCTGCACAAGATTCTTGATTTCTTCTGCCTTTTGGTCATACATCTTTTTGTCATCCGTTTTTCCGAGTTTTTCTGCTATTGCCGAGAGAGCCTTGGCATTGCCATACATATATGCGTTGATGGATGGGCGGGCATTTTGCACTTTTCTGCCGCCACTGATGCTTTCTTCCATACCGTCAGATACGTCTCGCTGCCAGTAAAGACCGCTCGGGAGCATGTGAGACTCTTCCCAACGTGCGTATTCTGCCTTAAGGTCGCCATACATCTTCTCAAGCCATTCGAGATCATCCGTCACAAGATAGCGATTGTAGACAGCATCCGGATTCCATGAACTGAACTTCATCATTTTCGCCATNGGCTGCCCTTCATTGCCGTGATACCAAGTATTGATGATTCCATCAAGATACTTTGGATCTCTCAACCAGCGGCTTTCATAGATATGATGGCCTAATGCGCAAGAGATGAGATTGTATTTGTCGCCATGGCTGCGGTCGATGATAAACTCCGTCATTCCATACCCTACGGGTGTCTCCTTAATATGCTTTCTCAGTGTCCACCAACGGTAGTAGAACATTTCTTCCATATCCTTGTCGGGACACTCGAAGAGAGGAATGTTTTCTTTCATCCATTCAGACGACTGAGCATTTGGAATGGCATTTATTACATTCTCATCTTCCATACCATTGAAATAGTCGACATAATGTGCATAATCATCATAGCGCAGTATAGCCGACGTGCCATCTGCATCCCGAGATGATGTCTTGAAGTTGGCAATGCGATAAGTCGCTTCCTTGTCTACTTCGTTAGCCCGCGGGTTATCTTGACTTGCAGTTGGCTCAGATTCTACATTAGGATACGAGTTGTGCTCACCAGTGCGGAACACAACCCTCTCTATCTCCTTCACTGGAGCGAAGACCATGGTTGAGGTTTTCTTATTTCCATCAATATAGATAGTGGATGTTCGATTATCAAGAGAGATATCCATTTTCACATGATATTCCTTGCCCGGCTCATAATTCAAAATTCTACCATATCTCGCACCCGCCTTCGACTTGAACACGCCATCCGGAGTCAGCTCAAGGCGTGCACACGCGGTACCTTCTTCATCCACAAACTCAATCATCAGGAGGCCATGGTCATTTTGGTCGGCCAAGATGTCAAATTCCACGGAGAGTTCGCGAGTAGGTGGTATCTTACGCTCTACCTTTGACACATCAAATGGATCCTTGTCTTTAAGCGTAAGCCATGTCTTGCCATTTTTAGCTTCAAGCGACACCGGAGCCCATACTGGAGAATAAAGATTCCACATAGTGAGGTCCGCAAGACTGTTGAACTTTGAGAAATCTTCATCAGCATGAGCAGAAGCTACCAATTCCACTGGCACAGGTACCCTGGCCACCCACATGTCTTCCTTCCCGACACTGTAGGTCACCCAAAGGTCTCCGTCAGGAGGCGTGCCATTGCCCTCTTGGATTCCACGCACATATTGCGGCCCGAAATTCTTGTATTGGCCACCATAACGGCTCTCAGGGACTTCTCCATGGATAAGATTGAGGGTCTTGTAGTCAAGTCCATCTGCGCTTAAAGAGATAGCCAATGGCCAGCGGAATTCAGAAGGGTTATAGACAGTGGCGTATGTGCCATCGCTCAATCTTTGACCCCATATCTTGGCATTGCTGTTGACAAAGCCTTTGGCACGGTTCACCGGTTCATACCAAGTCTCTCCACCATCCTTGCTGACAGAGGTGAGTGCATGTTTCCAGAGGGCTGCAATATTGCCATCAGGAAGAGTGTACCATGAGAAAGCTTTATAGGGCTTTTTAAGTGGAATCAAGGGATCATTACGGTCGGCTTCCTCCACCCATTGCATTCTATAAAGAGGATTTGCGATCAATTCTTCGCAAGCTTTCTTGAATTCCTTATCCTTGCTTTTTTTATAGTTTGGATAAATGGTATTCCCCTCATTGAAATCATGATTGTAGTAGATGAAATATATGGGTCCAAAAGATCCATCCGGATATATTTCGCGCACTACGCGTCCGATGCCATTGCCGTCATTGGGATCATCATCCGGGGCAAGGCAAATTCCATAATTGCCAATGGCGAGGAGTTTTCCTGACTTTGAGGTGTAAAATCCGACACGTTGGTGCATTACTGCATCCAGTCCTTTGGCTGCGTATGGATATTTTTCTTTCGTGAATCCGTCAGGCACCGGATATACAGGGAAGAGAATCTCGGGAGCGCTCCAGTTGTANCCATCCTCAGATGTCTGAAGAAGAGTTCTGCCTCCCCCTACATGCTCATCCACCTGATTTGAAAGATAATGCATGTAGAATTTCCCGTTCCAATAGGCTATCATCGGCTGATGGTTGTAGGTCCAGCCGTTGGCATTGGAATTATAGAGGTCATATCGGCGGTTGGCCCGCATCGTCTGGATATTATGTACGCCTACAGCCGGAGATAGACCTCCGTCGTGTCGGTTGGGATTGGAAAGCTTGGTGCCTGAATAGTGCACCAAGTCTTCGGCATTGGCACCCGCCAGAGTGCACAATACTGCCGATCCTAATAATATTTTAGATATTTTCATTTCTGTTTGGATGTTTCGATCAAGTTTTCAACTACACTNCGCGGNGCACGGAATATAGTGCCGTGCTTATGTCCGTTGGGGACACTGATGCTGTCTGTGACGTCGGTGAAGTGGATAAAATCTTTTGTCTTGTGAGCCCCGTAGATATATTTCTTATATNCATCATAGTAGATGTAATAGTCATCGCCCACTTTGGCCACTGCAGGGCCTTCAGTCAGAGATTCTGTGAATGCCTCTGATGGCTCACTGTAAGGTCCTTCTGCATCCTCAGCAAAGGCCACCTTTATGTTTCNGTTGGGNCGGGTATTGTCTTTGAGCACCATGACATAATCTTTCGGAGCCCTCTTCACTATGACTGCGTCGATGCAGCTGAATCCCGGCTCATAAATAAGTTTAGGCTCGGAGAATGTCTCAAAATCCTTGGTGGTCAGATAATATAGACGATGATTATTCTTTTCCTCCTCGATGCCGACATCATATCCTGCATCTACCACGCAAGATGCGTAGACGATCATATACTGATCCTTCTCATCATCGTAGAATAGCTCAGGAGCCCANACATTTTGAGTGGAAGGAATAGAGTCCATTGCAGGGATACGGCGCTGTGGAGTCCAGTTTACGAGGTCTTTTGAGCTGGANTAGCCAAATCCTGTATCNCCTTTCCAGGCTATTGTCCAGACGAGATGATANGTGCTGTCGGGACCCATTACGATTGATGGGTCGCGCATGATGTTCATTCCTAATTCCGGCTTGAGCCATGTNCCNGGCACACTNTCCCAGTCGATNCCATTTTCACTNTAGAGGAATCTTANTCCCTCATCTGCNGGNTCGTGAAAGGATGTNAACACATANAGGTCTTCTTCCGGTTGCTGTGTCTTCTTCTCGCATGAAAANAGGCATGCAGCAGCTCCCAATACTGCGAGTGATAATACTATTTTTCTCATAATTAGGTTTCTTGTAGGTTTTTAAGTATTATGTTTATAGATTGAGAATAGTAGATCAAGAAATGTTAGAGGTCAAGCACCACATGTTTTATTCTCTGTCTTCTCCAAGTATAAATCGCATGGATCTTTCCATCNCGTCCCTGGATGATACTTGGATAGGAATATTGGCTNACNGGGCTATCTTCAAGGGTGGCAATGTTTTCCCAATTGATTCCGTCGTTGGAGATGGCAATACGTAATGGATTGCGAACACCCTTTGGAGTCCCCTTGATGGTGCTGAAATCATTATATATAA
>WFLX010185959.1_pt1 | contig 10822 bp, 6 predicted proteins | sample 4967041 | NCBI WGS metagenome assembly WFLX01 (sample SAMN12857096, study PRJNA449069) | gut metagenome | isolation source: stool from male and female vole | host: Microtus ochrogaster | place: USA:Florida | collected 2017
GCCACTGTCATCACCAGCGCAAACGCCGCGGAAAGCCATACGCAATTTGCTATTACCTGCCGCATCCCTGAATAATCCTTTGCCCCAAACTTATGTGCCACAGGAATTGCAAAACCGCTGCATACCCCCATACAAAATCCTATGATCAGAAAGTTGACAGAACTGGTTGCACCCACCCCTGCCAGCGCATGCATGCCAAGAAAACGCCCTACGATCACAGTATCCACAACACTGTAAAACTGCTGAAATAAGAAGCCGCATAAAAGGGGAATCGAAAATCCCAGAACTAATTTCATGGGCGAACCCACGGTCATATCCTTCGTCGTATCCTTAGCCATCTCATTTTCCTCCAACATGATAATTATAGTTAACGACATTAGAAATTGCCTTTTCGGGCTTGTAAAAGCTCGCGTATATGGCTTTTACAAGAGCCGGAAAGAGCAATTTGTTATGTCGTTTACTATAGGTCTCTTACAGGTTTTACCATCATATCCGGATGCCGGAGTTCTCCATAGCTGCCACCGTAAAACCCAAGGATTTACTTTAGAATATATCACGAGGATTGTCAATTGATAGAAGAAATAATTTTAGAAAAGGTAGGATTCTCTTTTAATTTAACGTTTAGCGGAGATAGGGGACTGAGTCGTTTCAGCTTTCTATGGCGATAGCGCCTTTCGGGATTTTGGGAACCCGGCCGTCACAAATGCCTATTAGCTGCCGGTCGCCGAAACTCATACCCTGAATAAAAGTTTTCATAAGACAATTGTCTCTGTTCAGGGTATTTCAAACAACGTCTCCCGGCAGCAGCATTTTTGTGACAGCCGTTTCTCCAAAATCTATCGAAAGATCGCTATAAGCCATGCGAAAGCTGAAACGACTTCAGTCCCCTTCCTCCGCTAAACGATAATTTAGCTAACACCCGCCGTATCTATCTTACGGAAACTTTCTCTCGGACCCAAATATGAACTCGGTAATTGAATCCCCTCCCTGGTGATCACAATCCGCTCAAGTACGATTGCTGGGCTCATTCCGTAAAAATACAGCCGATTATGCCCTTTTTTGCATTGGATTGTGGAATCTGTTATTTTGATATGTTCATAGGCTTCCTGCGTCCACTGATTACTCAGGAAAAACGGTTTATCCTCTTCCTTTACAGTGTTTACGATTTGTATATCCTCTTCATTTACAGAAAACCCAATATATTGTCTGCTTTCATAAGTCACAGGGGTAGTTGCAGCCAAATAAAATCGGATTTGATAACAACCCTGACTGGCTGCATAAAAATCATAAGCCACCCACGGACGGTTTTCTTCCCTGTAAAAATCAACTGTGACCGGAAATACTTTGATCGCATGATCTGTTCTCCCATAAGGGGACAGTATTTTAAATCCCGCGTCTTTCACACATTTCTTTTCGTTAAAGTGACTGGCTTCCATAGCCACATAACCGTCTGTTTCCATGAAAACATTGGCCGGAAATAAATCGTCTATACTTTCCGCTTCAATAAAAACTTTAGCAGTGCCGCATCCTACATTTTCAATTGTAAAGCACCCGGTTTCCCTGCCGGCTAGTTGTTTTTTATCAATATAGACACATACTTTTTCAGATTTTGCAACAACTCCTTCGGTGGTTGAAAAACTTAACCACTTGCAATCTGTCCTGATTATGTAAGTAATAGGCTGCAGGCTGCCGCAGGCAACTTCAAATTCTATTTTATCAATATCGGGCCGCAAAGCATCACTCCATGTTTGCGGTTTATCGCTCCAGAATTCCCCAGTCATGTAATTTTCGTCCTCAAATCTTGCCACAATCATTCGCGGACGATTTGCCGGATATACGTAAGAACGCAATGGCAATTTATTATCTTCACAATTCCATTGTGTAAACCCTATATGCTCGGATAAGCCAAACCCGCTAAACCAGCCATTATCTATTTTGTGATACTCCTCCACAATTTTCCGGTCACGATCAAGACAGACAGATATTTCATCTGCCAAATCGTTCGCAATAACCCGGTTCTGCCTTGCATAGAGTTTATTCCGTCCTGACAAAATCCACATGCGCATTAAATTGGCCGTCCCGCATGCAGGATAGTAAATTAAAGAAAGATAGGCTCCCAGCATGTTATCAGGACAATGCCTTTTAATTTCCTCGCAAATCTGTAATATTTCTTCGGAAAGATCCAATACATACTGTGCTTCTCCAAAATGAATCGGATGATATACTTCATCGTTCATGACCTCATGCTTTCTTCTGGCCAATAACCGATTATAATTCCATAAAACATTTTCCAGCTGCGCTAAACGGCTTTCTTCAAAGCAACTGCCAAATTGTTTTTTAACCCATTCTGTAGTATATTGTCTGGTTACGGAAATGTCTTCCCCTCCCCATTTTTGAATATCATATGCCAGATCCAAAAAGAAGGAAAGCCCGTATTCCTGGGTTCCAATGTCGCCTATGTTTGTTATCCATATTTCCCGGACCCCATATTCATAAGCAGCAGTCATTTGCTCCCATAGTTTAGGTAAATAGGTGGAACCTATCCACTCAAACGCATGAGGACCGCCGTGCATATCCATGTGATAATACATTCCATAACCGCCAACGTGGCCGCGCATTTCTTCTGAGGGCAATGTCCTGGTGGAACCCTGATTGTTGTCACTTAACATTAAGGTTACGCCTTCCAGCTCAGGATCAGTGATAAGTCCAGGGGTTTCCTGATCTCCATAAAAAAATGACTCTACCTCTGTAAACAATACAATCTGCCTTGGAACCTTGCTTAAATCCTCATTTATGTTTTCACGGATAAGCTGATTTTGCACTTTCAGAACCTGCCGTAACAATTCAATATTATCCGCCAGACTGCAATCTCCCAGTATTGCAGTATCATTTTCACCACGCATACCCAGAGTAATAACATTTTCAAAAGGCTTATTTCGGAGCAGACCATCTCTCCAAAAGTTTGTTATTCCATCAGGGTTTTCCGAAAAGTTCCACGCATCACCATAAGGTGAATTTGTACCGCGGAGCAACCCATATTCAGCTCCTGCCCGCATACATGGCTCGTGATGGGAGGTGCTCATTACAATTCCCAATTCGTCAGCTAATTGTGCACTTAATAATCCGGGACCATCCAGACTGAAATTAGAGTTCCACATAGCCGGCCACAAATAATTGCCTTTCAGACGCAGAAGAAGTTCAAAAATATGCTCGTAACANTTCGCNTTAATACCCCCAAANNGNTCNGTTGCCCAAGTTCCAAAGGCCGGCCATTCATCGTTGATAAAAAATCCTCTGTATTTTACGGTTGNCTCTCTGGAAATCAGNTTACATTCATCAGACAACTGAATGGATTCTCTTTTTTCCGGCCATACATGGTTCCANTTNACCAGCGGAGATACCCCCATTAATNCAGACAAATGATACAGACCGTAAATCGTTCCCCGTTTATCACTCCCCGCTATTACGATGGCCTGTTCAATTTCCGGGGTAGGATTTGAAACTATTTGGAATGCATATACCTCCCATTTCCCTTGCAGGGATGATAAATCAANCTTNNCTCTCTGTTCCAGNGTTTGAAGGATTGCGCTTTGTCCTACTGTTNCGTAAATGACACAATTCTCTGCNGACTCCCCTTCCGTTAGCNCTGACGGATAACACCCTGTAATCAGTTCAATATCCNTTTTCACATTTTCAGCAGTTCTTGCAACTCCCGGTAAAACATCTGCTTCGGTATAAAACTTTATGTTTCTATCGATTATTACCTTATCCATAGCCGTTCTCCTTACCATTTACTACTATACCCTTGACACCGCTGCTATGCTTCGCGAGCCAGCTNATTGTAGAGCAACGGACGTCACGCTTTGCGAGCCTTCCGCTGTTAAAAAGAGGCTGCTGTATCTTTCTTAATACGGCAGCCTCATACTTATGTATTCCTAATTACATCAACGCTTATGCAAAGGGATTTTCTGACTTGTAAAGCATTCCCTTCGGCTGATTAAATCCGATCTCATCAAGCTCTACGCCGATGTACTTAAATACTTCGTACAGAGCCTTTCCGTAGTGGCCGAATGCAACTGCGCCGTGGTGAGGATAATTGCCCTCGATCAGAACATGACGATAGAAACGTCCCATCTCAGGAATTGCAAATACACCAATACCACCAAATGACTTGGTTGCTACCGGAAGAACCTCGCCGTGTGCAATGTAAGCACGGAGCTTGTTGTCTGCTGTAGACTGGAGACGATAGAAGGTAATATCACCAGGTACAATATCTCCCTCCAGAGTTCCGTTGGTAACTTCTACCGGCAAAGATCTTGCCATGATCATCTGATTCTTCATGCTGCAGAAAGCAAGCTTCTTGGAGCAGGTATTTCCGCAATGGAAGCCCATAAAGGTATCCTTGTGTGTATAATCAAATTTACCCTTGATTGCTTCCTCATACATATCATCAGGAACTGTATTGTTGATATCAAGCAGGGTAACAATATCATCACTTACTGCTGTACCAATGAATTCGCTCAAGCAGCCATAAATATCAACTTCACATGACACAGGGATTCCCATACCTGTCAAACGGCTGTTTACATAGCAGGGAACAAAACCAAACTGTGTCTGGAATGCAGGCCAGCACTTGCCGGCAATTGCAACATACTCACGATAACCCTTGTGAGCCTCAACCCAGTCAAGCAGCGTCAATTCGTACTGAGCCAGCTTTGCCAGAATTTCGGGCTTCTGATTGCCTTCTCCCAGCTCTTCTTCCATCTCTTTTACCTTTGCAGGGATTCTCTCATCTCCATCATGCTTATTAAATGCTTCAAACAGATCCAGCTCAGAGTTTTCTTCAATCTCAACGCCCAAATTGTAAAGCTGCTTGATAGGTGCATTACATGCAAGGAAATTGAGCGGTCTGGGACCGAAGCTGATGATCTTTAAGCTCTTTAAACCAACGATTGCCCTTGCAATGGGAACAAATTCGTTGATCATATCTGCACATTCTTCAGCTGTTCCTACCGGATACTCAGGAATATAAGCCTTAATGTTGCGAAGCTTTAAGTTATAGCTTGCATTCAGCATACCACAGTAAGCGTCGCCACGTCCGCCAACCAGGTCGTTCTGTGACTCTTCAGCCGCTGCAACAAACATAGCCGGTCCGTCAAAATGCTTAGCAAGAAGTGTCTCGGAGATTTCAGGACCAAAGTTTCCAAGGTATACGCAAAGCGCGTTACAGCCTTCCTTTTTGATATCCTCTAATGCCTGAACCATATGGATCTCACTTTCCACGATACAGATCGGGCACTCATAGATATCTGTAACATCATATTTTGCCTTATACGCCTCTACTAATGCTTTTCTTCTGTTAACGGACAGAGANTCCGGNAAGCAGTCACGGCTGACCGCAACAATTCCGATTTTCACTTTGGGTAAATTGTTCATTTTTCAATCCTCCTNTTATACATTATTATTCATTGATACAAAGGTTCTTTCCTACAAGNCCCATAGGACTTCCCTCCGGGAGTCCTCCTTCCGGATGACCAAGAAGCCATTTATTCTTGGCGGTCAAATGTCCGTCCTCCCCGCCTTCATGGCCCTTGTCCAAATCCAGGTTGGTTCCCTTCGGAAGAACAATCGCAACCTTAAATCCTGCACCGTCTACCCCACAAGGTGCATAATGAAGTGATGTGGCATATACTTCCACTGCCGTTCCCTTCNGTACCAGAAATGCTTCNACCAGAGAAGTATCATAAGTAAAGTCATCNGTGATATCCTGCTGACTTCCCAGCATCAGGATTGCATCGGTAGCTGCCACATTGATCTCAGAGCTTCTGTGATACTCAAGGGCATTTAACATAGAATTATGTCCATTGCAGTAGCCGATCTGAATAGGAAGTTCTCCGTAGGTCTTATCTGTCAGCTCCTTCATCACCGGAAGCGCCTCCAGCTCTGCCAGACCGGGAACATATTCCACGCCTTCAGGAAGAGGTGTGACCTCCTCCATGGTCTTAACCAGTTCCGAAAAGTCAATGTCCTTAACAACCTTCCCGTATTTTTTAAAGCGGTCGTCTGTCACACTGTAAACTTTCATACCTTTCTCCTTTTCTTATTTTATTTAATGATCTCAAACAAAGGCTTGCATGCCGGATAAATTTCCTTGAACTGCTGATATCTTGCCTCGTACTTTGCAACCAGTTCCGGATCCGGCTCTACCGTGTCAATAATCTTAACAATCTTTTCTGCTGCCGCTTCAACATTTTCATATTCACCGCAGGCAACAGCTGCCAGCATTGCACCGCCAAGGGCAGGTCCTTCCTCGCTCTCAATCACATCCACCTTCAAATTCAGAATATTCGCAATCATCTTTTTCCAAAGAGGACTCTTAGCACCACCACCGCAGATCTTAGTTCTCTCCAGCTTAATCCCCAGAGACTTTGCCACTTCCAGAGAATCACGAAGCGCAAAGGCAACACCCTCAAGCACTGCCTGAGTCATATCCGCTCTGGAAGTATCCATGGTCATTCCAATAAAGGTTCCTCTGGCATTAGGATTGTTGTGGGGCGATCTCTCACCCATCAGATAAGGCAGGAAATACACATGATTCTCACCAAGTTTGGTAATATCCTTTTGTTCATCGGCATACTTATCTGTTCCGATAATATCCTCCATCCACCACTTATTGCAGGATGCAGCGCTGAGCATGCAGCCCATCAGATGATAATTTCCGTCCGCATGAGCAAACGCATGAAGCGCGTTGAATTTGTCCACACCAAAGTTTTTGGATGAAATAAAGATCGTTCCGCTGGTTCCAAGGGAAATATTACACATCCCCTCTCCTACCGTTCCGGTTCCTACTGCCGCTGCCGCATTGTCACCAGCGCCTGCTGCCACCTTTACGGTCTCCGGAATTCCAAGTTCCTTGGCAATTTCAGCTTTCACGGTTCCTACACATTCATAGCTCTCATAAAGCTTTGGAAGCATATCCACGGTAATTCCGCAGATGTCACACATCTCCTTGGACCAGCAGCGATTCTTTACATCCATAAGCAACATACCAGACGCATCGGAAACATCCGTACAGTTAACTCCTGTCAACTTATAAGCAATGTAATCCTTCGGGAGCATGATCTTCGCAATCTTTGCAAAATTCTCCGGCTCCTTATTCTTTACCCACAAGATCTTAGGTGCAGTAAAGCCGGTAAAGGAAATATTTGCAGTATACTCAGAAAGCTTCTCCTTTCCGATTACATTGTTTAAGTAATCACATTCCTCATAAGTTCTTCCGTCATTCCATAAAAGCGCCGGACGAATCACCTGATCCTCCTGATCCAAAATTACAAGTCCGTGCATCTGACCGCCAAAGCTAATTCCTGCAATCTGACTTGCATCCGCCTCTGCGATCAATTCCTTAATTCCCTCCATGGTCTGTGCAAACCAGTCCTCCGGCTTCTGTTCAGACCAACCCGGATTGGGAAAATAAATGGGATACTCCTTAGATACAATCTTCTGAATTTTACCTTCTCCATCCATCAGAAGCAGCTTCACAGCGCTTGTACCTAAATCAACACCTATGTACAGCATGATAACCCTCCTTTTCTCTTACATAGTTTTATTATAGTAAACTTTCTTTATGAGCACAACCAGACATTTTATAGAAATTCAGCATTTTTTTGCTGACAGCATACTATTCTCCGCTTTCTGTCTCTCCTCATTGTATTCCACCTGCAGATTACAAAACCGCGCATAACCTTCCTCTTTACCTTGAGCATAGATTCCATACGTACAGCCCACAAAACCGCCGGCACGTTCTGAACACATAAAGTCTGCCAGAGCTTCCCCAAGCTTTTCTCCCTGCACAAAGAACTCCGCCCGCTGATCTTTTCCCCGGATCTCCAGATCCAGCCAGCCAGCCTCTAAACAAGCAACTTTGCCCTCCAGTTCCACGCTTCCAAGAGATTGTCCTGAGCCCTTTTCTCTCTTTTCGAGCGATACCTGAAACTTTCTATCTTGCTGCCTTAAGAGCAGGCAGAAATAATTGTCATCATCGTATAAGTATAAAAGTCCCGCTCCTGCTTCTTCCGGCAGGTTTGTTCCAACCTTCACCTTTATGGAAAAACACCAATCCTGCTGACGCAATCCTAAATAGGAAATCATTCCTTTTGTATTTTCCGGCGTCGCATCTGCGCATTTTAATTCACATTCTTTCTCACTAATGATCCGAATCATATCATCAGCCGGATGCCTGAAAGTCAAAAATCGAATATCTCTGGGGTCAGTAAACTTCATCTCCATTTGAGGAACAAATGCCGGAACCCGGTCTCCATTTACACTCTCTGCCGGTTTCCTGCTTCCTGCTGACTGTTCTTCGCCAGTCTCGCTTACCGCCTGCTCCCATAGAATCCTTCCTTCACCGGGGTTTACTACCGGCCATCCCTCTTCCCACTCTACTTTTGCAAGGAAAGTCTCTCGCCCCAGCTGCGCCACACCTCCTAAAGGCCGCGTACCAAGCATTACAAGGTACCAATCTCCTTCCGGTGTATCCACCAAATCTCCGTGCCCGATATTCTGAATCGGGTAATTTCTTCCCAAATGGCGGTGTGTCAAAAGCGGATTACATTTATAATTTTCATAAGAGCCGGTAAGCGTCTTACTCCTCGCCACGCAAATGCTGTGTTCAAAGCTGGTTCCCATCTCCGCACAGGTGATGTAATAGTAGTCACTGATCTTATAAAGATGCGGTCCCTCCACCCAGCAGGCGTCCTTCATCGCTCCAGCATAAAGAGAATACCCCTTCCCCACGAGCTCTCCTTTCGTAAGGTCAAGCTCCTGAAGCCAGACTTCGCAATCTCCATAAAAACGTGCATCCGCTTTCTGTCTTTGTCCCACATAATAACACTTATCTCCCTCAAAATAGAGGGACGGGTCAATTCCGGCATCCACTCCTTCCGGTACCTTTAAGTAAACCGGATCAGACCATTCCCCTGCCGGATCTGATGCTGTTACGTAAAAATTGCCACCATAAGAAACGTTAGTGGTGATCATATAAAAAAGTCCCTTATGGTAACGAATGGTTGGCGCAAAGATTCCTCTTGACATCGTTGCTCCATCCAATACGAGCTGACTCTTGCGTGTGAGTACATTTCCAATCTGCTCCCAATCCGCCAGATTAGTGCTGTGAAATACAGGCACTCCGGGGACATAGGAAAAGGTGGAATTCACAAGATAATAATCTCCTCCCACCCTGCAAATTGAAGGGTCCGGATAGAAACCTTTTAAAATCGGATTATGAGCCGTCTTCATAGGGTAAAATCTCCTGTCCTTTTTAAAAACATTTTACAAAAAAAGAACAGAAACTGCTACTCAATAATTGCTAACTGACAGTCATTTTTTTAGCAATTCACCATCGATCCATATTTCTTTTGTGCTTTTCTCGATAAATTTCCTTCAATTCATCAATTGAAATGTTATAGCAAAGCATCACATCATTGTAGTACATTAGCACATCCGCCATTTCTTCAATGAAATGCTGCCTTACACTTTCATTTTCGACTATCTTCTTATCGCCTTCTTTTTTGATAATGTCAGCCACTTCACCCAATTCTATCATAAGCCACAATAATTGATTTCTGCCGTTTTCCGGTAATAGCGGTTTCCATTTGTCCTTATACTTTTCTTGTAGTCTGATCTGCATCCTTTGCATTTCCTCAAAGCTAAAATCCTCTGCCATAATCTTTCTCCTTTCTTCTACCAAAACGATGAGAAACACGCTTTGCAAGTTTCTCATCGTTCGCGGGCGGCGCCAAATTGGAATGCATGCATTCCAGCTTGGCTTATGCCTTCCGCGCAAATCAAAGCCCCCATCAACCTGCGGTGGGGGCCTTAAGTTCCATGATAATGTGTTTCTCTCGATTACATTTAAAAGGAATCATTCTGTTCTCTCTGATTATATTTCAACTGAAGGAAATTCTGAAAGTCCTTCTGGAACATTTTATTCAGGTTATCATCGTATCCCACAATTGCACCGGGAACATGCTCACTAATATACTGCAAAGCTTCCTGTGACTGTGTTTCCTTGGATACGGGAACCTGAAAACTCTTTTTATCAAATGTGCGCAGCATTACTGCATAGGTCGTTCCTGTCTTGATGCCGTTGGTACGGTGTGTCGTGGTGGACTGGTATGCCCATACCAGCTTATCGTTGGAAATCACATGAGGTTTGCTTCCCGCGATAAAGAATGTCAGGCGGCGCCCCACACGCAAATCGCTTCCCTTATGGAACAAAACTGCGTTCTCATATTCATAATCCACGCTTGACTCATCGATTCCTGTCTCAGCAAGTTCTTTCTTAAAGGCTTTCAGTTTGCTGCCGGTCAATGCCAGAATCAACAGGATCACTGCAATCAGAACCACTACTACTCCAATACCGGCTATCACCCATGCTGATGTGGCTGCTCCGCCCGTAAGTGCACCAACATTAATATAATACGGGAGGGTCCAGTCATCTATCTCATCTGCTGAAAAACCGCTTTCTTCAAAATATTCGGTAAAATACTTATATTCCTCTGAAGTCATTTTATTGATTGCGCCGGAATACATGATCGGATTGGAATACTCATCGCCATAATAAGTTGCTTCCGCCATCTCTTCCATAGCCTTTTCATCGGAAACCGGAATTTTAATTCCCATATACCGGAAATCTTCTGCCTCATCATCTCCGGTCCAGATCACATAATATAAATCGGTAGTGCGCCGTGTATGTGTTTTGGTATTTTCCTCATACTGCTCCATGTAACAGCCGAAATTATCGTAAAGAAGCACATCTACAATA
>WFLX010373109.1_pt1 | contig 10821 bp, 10 predicted proteins | sample 4967041 | NCBI WGS metagenome assembly WFLX01 (sample SAMN12857096, study PRJNA449069) | gut metagenome | isolation source: stool from male and female vole | host: Microtus ochrogaster | place: USA:Florida | collected 2017
CGCTTGATGGCCAGCTCAAAACGCACCTGGTCGTTGCCCTTGCCGGTGGCGCCGTGGCAGATGGCGTCGGCCCCCTCGGCCTTGGCGATCTCCACCAGCTTCTTGCCGATCACNGGCCGGGCAAANGCNGTGCCCAGGAGNTACTGCTCATAGGTGGCNCCCATTTTCANNGCGGGCCAGATCACGGTCTCCACCATCTCGTCGGTGAGGTCGGCNATGATGAGCTTGCTGGCGCCGGTCTTCAGCGCCTTNTCCTCCAGGCCCTCCAGCTCGTCGTTCTGGCCCACATCGCCGGCTACGGCAATGATCTCNGGATCATTGTAGTTTTCCTTNAGCCAGGGNATGATAATGGATGTATCCAAGCCGCCGGAATAGGCNAGCACGATTTTNTTGATGTCTTTTTTGTCCTTCTTCATTTGGAACTCCTCCAAGCATTGTTTTGGTATGGCACATTATACGACNATGATGCATAATAATTCAATCGTCAAATTGCACAATCTTTCTCGCCTCCATCGGCTATTTTGTATATTTCCAGTACGTCCGCCCCCTGTTCCCCCGCAAATGTGGCGGCTTGGCGCATGGGAAATAAATATGCATTGTTTGTGCATGATATTCATTTTTGTGCATTTACAGTGGTCCCTTTGTCCGGCGTTTTTCTCTCTCCGTCTGTATTTTCATCATTAAAGAGTAGAAATCCTTGCCGAAATATGATAAACTGTCAAAGTACGTCTGATAACCCGACGCTCTTTGGGGCCGTTCAGCCGGGCAACCTCAGAAAGGAATGTGATCCCATGACCGCCAAGGAAAGAGAACAGCTGCAAATCTTAGCCTGCAAGGTTCGTATGGGCATTATTGAAGGTACCCACAGCGCCAAGTGCGGTCATCCCGGCGGAAGCCTGTCGGCGGCAGATGTGCTGACCTATCTTTACTTCCGGGAGATGAATATCGACCCCAAGGCCCCCCGGAAGCCGGACCGGGACCGCTTTGTCCTCTCCAAGGGCCATAACGCCCCCGGCCTCTACGCCGCCTTGGCCCACCGGGGCTTTTTCCCGGTGGAGGACCTGAAGACCCTGCGGCATATCGGCTCCTACCTTCAGGGCCATCCCAACATGAACACCGTTCCCGGCGTGGATATGTCCACCGGCTCTCTGGGCCAGGGCATCTCCGCCGCCTGCGGCATGGCCCTCGCCGCCCGGCACACGGGCAACCCCTGCCGGGTATACACCCTCCTCGGCGACGGCGAGATCGAGGAGGGCCAGGTCTGGGAGGCCCTGATGTTCGCCGCCCACTACAAGCTGGACAACCTGTGCGTCATCATCGACAACAACGGCCTGCAGATCGACGGCCCCATCGACCAGGTCATGAGTTCCTACCCCATTGCAGATAAGCTCCGGGCCTTTAACTTTGAGGTGACGGAGATCGACGGCAACGACTTCGGCGCGCTGGAAGGGGCTTTTTCCCGGTTCCACGAGACCCAGGGGCGGCCCTTCGCCATCGTTATGAAGACCGTCAAGGGCCTGGGCGTTTCCTATATGGAAAATGTCGCCGACTGGCACGGAAAAGCCCCCAACGACGAGGAGTACGCGGTAGCTATGGCTGAGCTGAACGCCGCTCTGGCGGAACTGGAGGGGAAATAAGATGGCAGAAGTAAAAAAGACCGCCACCCGGGAGGGCTACGGCAACGCTCTGACCGAGCTGATGGCGGAGCACGAGGAGATCATCGTCTTTGACGCCGACCTCTCCAACGCCACCAAGACCTGCATCGTGAAAAAGGCCTTCCCCCACCGGCACTTCAACTGCGGGATCGCCGAGGGAAATATGATGGCTGTGGCCGCGGGGGCGGCGGCTATGGGGCTGGTCCCCTTCGCCTCCAGCTTTGCCATGTTCGCCGCGGGCCGCGCCTTTGAGCAGGTCCGCAACTCCATCGGCTACACCCAGCTCAACGTAAAGATCGGCGCCACCCACGGAGGCATCTCCGTGGGCGAGGACGGGGCCTCCCACCAGTGCTGTGAGGACTTTGCCCTTATGCGGAGCATCCCCGGCATGGTGGTCATGTGCCCCGCCGACGATTTTGAGGCCCGGGCCATGGTAAAGGCCGCGTACGCCCATCAGGGACCTGTCTATATGCGCTTCAGCCGTTTCGGCTCTCTCCCGGTGCGCCATTGCGACGGCTATGCCTTTGAGATCGGCAAGGGCGAAGTCCTCCGGGAGGGCACCGACGTCACCGTCATCGCCAACGGCCTGCTGGTGCCCGAGGCCGTTGCCGCCGCGGATATACTGGCCCGGGAGGGCATCTCCGCCAGGGTCATCAATATGGCCACCATCAAGCCCTTGGACGAGGAATTGGTTTTGAAGGCGGCCCGGGAGTGCGGCAAGATCGTCACCTGTGAGGAGCACTCCATCATCGGCGGACTTGGAGAGGCGGTATGCTCCCTCCTGTCGGAAAAGCTGCCCACCCCCGTGCGCCGCATCGGCGTTAACGATGAATTCGGCCACTCCGGCCCCGCCGGCGCTCTTTTGGAGCAGTTCGGCCTGTGCGCCGGGCATATCGCCCAGGTGTGCCGCAACTTTTCAGCGGAGGCATGACCATGGGGTCGAAAAACCGCCGTCCCTTTGGCGTTATGCCGGATGGGACTGCCGTGGAGCTGCTGACGCTGGAGAACGGTTCCCTCTCCTGCTGTGTCATCACCTACGGCGGCGCGCTCCAAAGCCTTACCCTCCCCGACCGGGAGGGCAGGCCCACGGACATTCTCTTAGGCTTTGACACGCTGGAGCCTTACCTCCGGCAGGACAAATTTTTGGGCGCGCTGGTGGGGCGGTATGCCAACCGCATCGGCGGCGCCTGCTTCTCCTTGAACGGAAAGGACTATCCCCTCCCCGCCAACGACGGCAAAAACCACCTCCACGGCGGACCTCAGGGCTTTGATAAGAAGGTATGGACGGTGGAGGCGCTGACGGAAAACGCCGTGACCCTCTCCCTGCTGAGCCGGGACGGCGAGGAGGGCTATCCCGGAAACCTTACCGTCCGGGTGACCTATACTCTCACNGCAGACGCCCTGGAGATCGGCTACCGCGCCGTCTGCGACGCCGACACCCTCTGCAACCTCACCAACCACGCCTACTTCAACCTCTCCGGGCACGNGAGCGGCCCGGNGGAGGAGCAGGTCATTCAAATCTTCGCCTCCTCGTATACTCCTGCCGCCGCCGGGAGCATCCCCACCGGGGANCTTGCCNCCGTGGAGGGCACCCCCATGGACCTTCGCNGGGGGCTTTCCATCGGAGCGCGGATCGGAGAGGGGTTTGAACAGCTCAAATTGGCGGGGGGCTATGACCACAACTGGGTCTTGGACGGCCCTGCCGGAAAACTGAGGCCCGCCGCCCGGGCCATATCGCCCCGGACAGGCATCGTTATGGACGCCCTCACCACCATGCCCGGCGTCCAGTTTTACACCGGCAATTACCTGGACGGCTGTCCCAGGGGAAAGGGGGACGCTCCCTACGCCAACCGCTGGGGCTTTTGCCTGGAGACCCAGTTTTTCCCCGACTCCCCCCACCACCCCGCCTTCCCCAGCCCCATTCTCCGCGCCGGGGAGGTCTACGCCCAAAGGACGGTCTACCGGTTTTCCACGGACAGGGATGCATAAAAAGAGCCGCCGGCATAGCCGGCGGCTCTTTCTCTTATCTTATTTTTCATCCGGCTCCATAGCCTGCCTGTACTCCAGGCATAGCATGGTGATGTCGTCAAACTGGGGCGCGTCGCCCACAAAGGCGTCGATGTCCTCCTTCACCTTGGACAGCAGCTCCTCCGGAGCGGCGGCGTTTTTCCCCAGCACCGCCTCCAGACGCTCCATCCCGTAGAGCCGGTTTTGTCCGTCGGTGGCCTCGGTNACGCCGTCGGTATACAGGAAGAGCTTGTCTCCCGGCTCNAGCTTGGTGCTGGCGCAGCGGTAGGTCATCCCCTCCATCCCCGCCAGGACAAACCCCGGCGCGATCTTCCGGGGCTGGAAAACGCTCCCCTTTTTGCAAAGGAAGGGCGGCTCGTGACCGGCGTTCACATACTGGAACTCTCCCGTCACCAAGTCCAGCACCCCCTCAAAGGCGGTGATAAAAAGCCCCTCGTTGTTGGACTCGCAGAGCAGGTCGTTGACCCGGGTAAAGGTCTCCCCCAGATCCCGCCCGGGCTGGGNGTGGTCTTTGATGAGGGTCTTGCCGATGACCATAAACAGCGCCGCGGGCACTCCCTTGCCCGACACATCGGCCATAACGATGGCCAGGTGGCGGTCATCCACCATGAAGAAGTCGTAGAAATCGCCTCCAACCTCCTTGGCCGGGGTCATGGTGGCGTAAATGTCGATCTCTTTCCGCCCCGGGAAGGCCGGGAAGATCCGGGGGAGCATATCCGCCTGGATCTGGGTGGCTACGTTCAGCTCCGCGCCGATGCGCTGGCTCTCCCGGGTGATCTCGTCCTGCCGGATCAAAAGGCCGTGGGTCCGCCGGGACAGGGTGATGCAGATAAGATATACCACGATGATGAGCACCGCTCTGGGCATATAATAAAAATTAANGGCCCGAAGCANAATGTTGTCCCCNGCCGCNGCNGCCTGCTGGATAAAGTCCCACCGGACCGCCACGCCGACCAGCTCGGCGCTGGAGCGCATGATATTGCTGTCCCAGACCCCCACAAAAATGCCCAGGTAAAAGGCCACCAGCATACAAAGCAGAGTTTCCACCAAAACAAACCGGGTAAACCGGGGCGAGTAGTAGTGGCAGGACAGGACTACGGAGCAAGTCCAGGCCATGATCATTTGCAGCGTCAGCACACAGGACATGGTGGAAACGCCCAGCAGGAAGCAGGACACGATNAAGTANTTTTCCCCCNGCCCCAGCTTGAGGCCCAGCCGCTCTCCNGCNTCCGGCANAAGNAACAGNNNGATCCCCACCGGCATNACNGTGTTCATCAGGGTCTTGTCCACGATGAAAAAGCCCAGAATGTTCAGCGCCCACATAATGGCCGCCACAATGGCCGCAAACCGAAGGCAGGCGACGGCATAGTGGTTGGCCCGGCCCTCGTTATATGAAAAGAGGCTCTCACCCTCAGTGATAGTCCCTATTTGGTCATGTACCATATGTTACCTCCCGGAGTTCCGATTATCTTCGCGCCGCAGGCCGTCCGTCAAATGTTCTTTTTGATCCGCAGGATGTTCTGCCCGTCCTTGTACTCGTAGGAGATGTCATCCATGCTTTTCTTGACGATGTAAATGCCCAGCCCGCCAATGTCCCGCTCCTCGGCGGAGAGGGTCACGTCCGGGTCCTCTTTTGCCAGGGGGTCATACTGCTTGCCGTTGTCAATGAAGGTCACCACCACCGCCAGGGGGTCCTGGGTCACCTCCACCCGGACGGTGGCGGGGCCTACCTCCGGATTGTAGGCGTAGTGGGCGATATTGCTGAACAGCTCGTCAATGGCGATGTCGATCTGCATCTGGGCCTTCATAGCGCAGCCCAATGCCTCCAACTGCTCGTCCACAAAGGCGGTGACCGCCTCGATGTTCTCTACGGTAGCGTCGATGGTCAGCTCTTTCATTTGTCATCCTCCTCCCCGTCCTCTTTTGAAACAAAAGGCGGTTCCAAAACGGAACCGCCTTTTATTTTCCAAATGTTGGCCGAAAAATTATTTGGTGGCGATGATGTTCCCGCCCTGGGAGTTCACCCAGTTGATCATCACGGGCATCAGCAGATTCAGGGCCACGATGAGCACGAAAATGAGCACGAAGCCGATGACGGCGTTTTTCAGAGCGCCCTTGGCCTTCTCACGCTCCTGAGGCTCCTCGGCCTTGGCGTACTTCACGCCCAGCACGATGCAGTAGAGGGCGCCNAGNGCGCCCACCANAGCCAGAGCGGGGNCCATNAGGCTGTTGAGGAGAGATACGATAGGGGCAACAACTTCTGCGAACATATTTTTTCCTCCTTATAAAATGAATTGGCATTTTATTCNTATGNNCCAANNGNACCANTNNCTTNCTCTGAGACTATCATANCAGGGGCCGGAGNTGGGTTCAATTCCCAAATTTGCAAAAACCTTGCTGTTTTTGCGCCAGGTGTTTTCCATCGCCAAAAACTCTGGTATACTGTATTCACCGTTCTATTTCTGATTGAAAGGTGAGGNATCGCTTATGACGATCAAGCTGGTCAAAATNCCCCCCGANGGGGCCGAACTGCGTCTGGAGGGCCGCNTGGACACCACCTCCGCCCCNGCCGCCCAGGANGCNTTCCTGAAGGTGGCTGAGGAGTACGCCAAGATCTCCTTGAACTTTTCCNCTNTGGACTANGTAAGCTCCGCCGGACTNCGTGCCCTGCTGATGCTNCAAAAGCAGGTCAACCGCACCGGGGGAAGCCTGAGCCTGACCAACGTGAGCAGCGCTATCATGGAGGTCTTTGAGATGACCGGGTTCAGCGGTATCCTGAATATCGTCTGAGACCCGCCTTACTTCTCTCCCACCAGGATGGTCCAGCCATCCTGGCTTTCGGTGAGCTTCAGGCCATATGTACTATTGCTTGCGGCCAGGGCCTTCACGCCGCTCCAATCCGGGGCGAAGCCGGCCCGGGCCGAACGGCACTGGATCTGCACGGTGCGGGGGGCGGGCAGAGAGCAACGCAGCTTCCCCTCCTCCGCTCCCGGCGTCGCCAGGGCGCTGAAGAATATCTCCTCGATCACCGTCTGCGTCCGCAGGCGAAGGACAGTGGGAAAGCCCTGGGCGGAAAGGCCTCGTTCCACAAACTCTGTAACGGTATCTATCTCGGCCCAAGACAGTGAAATGATCCGTTCACCCATAGAAGACCCTCCTCTCGTTCTCTCCGGGACACCAGGACGCCACGGAAGGATAGGATAAAAGCATACCTTTTAATACTATAGCATAAGAGAATCAAAAATACAAGCATCGGCATAATGAGCGCGTTTCCTTGTAAAAACGGCCGTTTTTTACGGGAATCGTGGGGGAGGTTCCGTCCTGGANCCTCTCCCACAATTTTTATCCGTTCGTTTGAGTATATCAAAATTCCTCGAAATTTTTCCGGCTCGGGTACGAAATGCAGGATTTTCGCCCTGAAATGCAAAAAGCCCACCCAATGGGTGGGCTTTTTCGCNCTCAAATTTACATGCGTGGCCCNCCCATCTGGGGGGGCTTTTGCTGCTTGGCGGCCGCTTGCCTTCCGGGGCTGCTCCTGGCCGTATCCAGTTCCCTGGCCGGGCGTGTCTCCACGTCTCCCTTTTCGGCGGGAGGCGCCACTTCGACGGCGTAGTCGTACGGCCCCCGCCCCGTCACTTGGACCCGCTGTTGGAAGCGGCCCCGCACAAATTCCTGGCCAATGGCCCGGCAAACTTCGGGGTCTTTGGCCCGTCCGATGAAATCATCATACTCTTTCCGAAGCGTAGCAACGGCAAAAGGCTCGTACAGTTCATTTCTCCAGGGAAAGCGCGAACACGTCTCTTCTTTTGCGGCGCCGTCCTTGGGGTCGCCGAAAGCGGCCTTGGCGAGCTCGTATCTCATCTGATCAAGGACGTGGCTTTTGGCTTCATGGGGAAGAACAAGTCCTCCGGCCATCTCCGCTCTGCCCGCCATGGCCTCCCGGGCGACCTCAAAATAGCAGGAGACAGTGTTCACTTTTTCGCGAAGACTGTCAAAGTAGGCCTCTCCTGAACCCGCCTCGCCTACACGTTCAAGATGATCGCCTGCGGCGGCATAGCACTCTTCCTTGCAACACTCCTGGGCCGACCGTTTGCGGATGTCAGCGGCAAGGGTGCAGGCAAGGGCGGTAAACCGCTGGTCGGCAGAGAGCATCTGCGTCTCGTCGGCCATATTCAGCCCGGCGGTGCGCTGGTCAATATCATCGCGTAAATGGATCAGCCCATTGACCAAAAGCTCCCCTACCCGCTCCATGTTCCCGGACTTCAGGCATTGACATACCTCCTGGCCCGTCCTCTCCTTTACGTCTCGGAGGACATGGGGATCGTATATCTCCTCCAGGCTATACCCCCCGTACAGCATCCTGCAGACAGCCAGGGTGTTCAGTGCGGAGCTGTCCGTGCCAAAGGGACTGTCAAAGCCCAACTTTCCTCCGTTCTCCCGCAGCCACGGGCCGAAAAACAGCTCGTTTCTCTCCGCCTGTTGGCCGCCGGCGAGCTTCCACTGGTGAGCTGTATTGGTGAGCCTGACCCGTTCCCGGGCGGCCNTCATCCGCTCATACTCCGCCTGGCGCGCCACCTTTTCCTTATANAAGCCGTATCTGGAAAAGAACCGCTGCCAGGCGTTGAANCGCTCAGGCTTCAANGGCGAGGGCTGNTATCCATCCGCCGCCGTAAGGNCCTGANCCGGCTCGGCNGGGATGCGGCCCAGCTTATCGGGAACAAAGACCTCGATCCGCTTGCCCGCCATCACNCCGGCCGCCACATACTCGTTGGTGGCCTTTCTCACGTTNTTNCGGAAAAAGTCTTCAAATTTGTCNNGCTCTNCGGAGGAGGCCCTGTAATCCTCAAACATCTTCTCCCGGACGGTCTTGCCGTCAATGATGATCAGGTCGGCCCGGCTGATGGCGCCGCCGGTGGCTTTCTCCTGGGCCGTGAACGCGGGCTCTATCACCCGGTCTACGGAAGCCCGGGCATAGGGCGGGAGGACGGCAAGAATGTCGTCCTCGCTCATGGCGTCGGCAGCGGCCCGAAGCTCCCGCTCGGTTTTGCCCCAGTTGCCGGGCTCGGACTGTACCTGGTGGAGCAGCTTATTGTCCAGGTTTTCAAACTTCACGAAAAAGTATTCTTTGGGAGGTGCGGCGATCTCCCCTTGGGCTATCATATCCAGATCCAAATCCTTCCCCTGTGTTCTGCGGTAGATGTCCCTCACCTCCTCAGGGACAGGGCCGGTACGGAGTCCGGCTGCATACTCCGCGCTCTGGAGCAGCTTATCATAGTCCGCTACGGCGGCGCAGGTCTCCAGCTCCTTGGCCCGCTGATGCAGGATCTGGCGGCCCTCGGCGCTGTGGCAGAGCTTACTCCCCCGTGTCAGGACGCGGTGCTTTTCGGCGGCGCGGAGCATGGCTTTTCTGGACTCTCCGTATGGATCCAAAACATCGTAGAGTACTCCCCAGCCATACTCGCCCGCCTCAGGCGTGCGGGATTGCGCGGCGGCCTCCACAGCCGCCAGCCGCTGGGCAAATTTCATGTCAATGGCGCTGAAGAAGCCTGTGGGGTCTATCTCCGGAAAGCGGACATCCACCTCGCTGTCCTCCGGCATAACGGGAAGCTCTCTCAGCTGACNCTCTGCCAGCCTGGTGGCAATGGTGATGTNCTNCGCTATCACNGGGTCAAGGGTAAACTCTCCNTTCTCNTTGACAAANCCGTCCCCACGGGGGNTCATTCCGGGGGCGNCTCGCAGCTTTTCCAGCTCCTCCCCCGCCCGCTTCAGGNCGGCCTCATCCTCCGCCGTCAACNNAAACTGCTTCCCGTATTGCTCATACATCATGTCATNNTGCGTCATATCCGCNCCTCCTGTGGAGCGCGTTCCGATCCAGGCNGGGTTTATNCGAGGCNGCCGCAGTCAGGCGGGATCAGCGTCCGCCCATCTGGGGAGGCCTGTTCTGCTTCTGAGGAGCCTTCGGCTGCTGGGCCTTGGCCTGCATCTCCGGCTCTTTCCGCTCCGCCTGGGGGGTAAAGGCCTCACCCAGCTTNAACTCCACCNCAGGGTTCCCAANGGTGNGGGGGNTCTNCNCCACCGCTATGGTGTACTTCCCATCCTCNCCCAGGCGCAGGACTTTCTTCTGNTCCGTGTTCTGTATGGGTTTGCCGTCCGGGCCCTTAAAGGGCTCATTGGTAAATTTCTTGACCTTGAGCTGCTCNATCAGCTTGCCGNTGNCGGCGGCCTCGGCCACGCCGGCCCGGGCGGCCGGGGTGGCGGTCAGCTTATCCANCGCCTCCGTCAGCNCTATGGACGCGCTGGACGCGGCGCGGAAGCCGATCATTTCATCAAAGGGGCAGGCCTTCTCCACGATGGAGGGGCCCTCCCTCATATGATCCAGCCCCAGGCGCATGGCGCCCAGATCGGGGGCCATCGCGGTGTTCGGCAGCTTGGCGCTGGGGTCGGCGAAGAACGGCCAGGGCCTTCACGCCGGAGAGCATNTCNCCGGCAAAGAGGCTGACGTTGTTGACCTTGTCGTTGAGNTCATTGGCNATCTGGCTGGCCAGCNCNGGGTCGCCGCCGGCTTTTNCCAGGGCCGCCTTGTGGTAGCCCAGGGTGCAGCCGNCGTCCTTNANATTCTGGGANACAGCAAAGGCGGAGTGGATCAGCCCTTCGGCCTCCGGAATGACCTCTGTCAGGGCNTACACATCCCGGAGATCCACCCCATCGGTCAGCTCCTTCACCTGCCCGATCAGGGCATTGTGCCCGGCGTAAAAGACCTGGCCCAGCCACTCGGTGTCGTTGGTCTGGGCCTTTTCCATGAACAGCCGCGCCGCTTCCAGACGCTCGTTCTGGAGCTTGTTGGGGTCCATAATGTCCCGGAAGCTGTGGCCCTTGGCGGCCAGGTAGCACACGCAGGTGTCCATAGGCTCGCTGCGGGTAAACTGGTTGAAGACGGAGGCGGATTTGACGTCCGTCATCATGTGGGAGCCCATGCGGTGCCAGTCGTACTTGGTCTGGCCGTCGTCGCCCTTCTTCACGAACCCCAGCTCTTCCAGGATGGGGCCGAAGAACAGCTCCTTATTGGCGGCAGTGGAGAAATGCTTCACCCGGGCCCCCAGCCTCTTGAGGCGCACCCGCTGCCGGGCGGTCGTCATCC
>WFLX010010532.1_pt1 | contig 10818 bp, 8 predicted proteins | sample 4967041 | NCBI WGS metagenome assembly WFLX01 (sample SAMN12857096, study PRJNA449069) | gut metagenome | isolation source: stool from male and female vole | host: Microtus ochrogaster | place: USA:Florida | collected 2017
TTGAAATTCAATGATATGGTACGCAAAGGAGAAGTAGGTCCGATAATGCTTGGGCGTGACCACCATGACGTAAGCGGCACTGACTCACCTTTCCGCGAAACATCCAATATCAAGGATGGCTCTAACGTGATGGCAGATATGGCTGTGCAGTGCTTTGCCGGCAACTGTGCGAGAGGCATGAGCCTTGTGGCTCTTCATAACGGTGGTGGTGTCGGAATTGGCAAAGCCATCAACGGAGGCTTCGGCATGATCTGCGATGGCAGTGATAGAGTAGATGAAATCCTCACTAAGGCAATGCTTTGGGACGTGATGGGTGGCGTGGCTCGCCGCAGTTGGGCGCGCAATGAGAATGCCATGGCGACTGTCAAGGAGTGGAACGACACCCAATCCGAAAACGGCTTCATGATCACAGAACCATTCATAGCAGACGAAGCCTTCCTAAAATCAATCATCAATAATTAGCCAATCCGTCTAATTAGACCAATTAGTCCAATTAGACTAATAAGACTAATTAGAACAATTAGCCCAATCAGCCCAATAATTCTAAATTCTAAATTAAAAAAGATGTCCAATCTATATATAAAGCACGCCACAATCGTCACCCCCCTCGGTATAGAAGCCGCAAAAGGGGACGACATGAAGCGTCTCAATGTGATTGAAGATGGTGCTATCCTGATTAAGGATGGCATTATCCAATATGTCGGGAATTCAAATCCTCTACGCCAGATTTATTCCCTTTTTGGTAAAGGCGCTACATTCAAGGAGATTGATGCCAAAGGAAGAGTAGTGCTTCCGGGTTTCGTAGATTCCCATACACATTTTGTGTTCGGTGGATTCCGTCCTGATGAATTCCGTATGCGTCTCGAAGGTTCTTCCTATATGAGCATCATGGAGAAGGGGGGAGGTATCCAAAGCACAGTGAATTCTACAAGGAAAGCTTCAGTGCCGGAACTTGTGGAGAACGCTGAATGGCTATTGGACCGAATGATCAGCATGGGAGTCACTACGGTTGAGGCAAAGAGTGGATATGGTCTCGACTATGCGACAGAGGCTAAGATGCTTGCAGCTATCGGTCGACTTGCAGCCAAGAAGAAGATTGAGGTGGTGCCGACTTTCTTAGGTGCTCATGCAGTGCCTGAGGAATATAAGGGTCGCACTTCAGAATATGTGGATCTTATCATCAAGGAAATGCTTCCAAAATTAAGGAAAGCAGCCAAATTCTGTGATATCTTCACGGAGAAGAATGTTTTCGAGATAGAAGATTCCCGCAAACTTATGAATGCAGCAAAAGCATTGGGATACAAATTGAAATTCCATGCGGATGAGATTGTGCCTCTCGGTGGGGCTGAGCTTGCTGCAGAACTTGGAGCTGTCAGTGCAGACCATCTTTTGCATATCAGCGATGAAGGAATAAAAGCCTTGGCTGATAAAGGAACAGTCGCAACCCTCCTTCCACTGACAGCTTTCGCCTTAAAGGAAAATTATGCTCCGGCACGCAAGATGATCGACAGAGGNTGTGCAGTGGCTCTTGCCACCGACTTGAATCCCGGCAGCTGCTTCTCCGGTTCGATTCCTCTTACGATTGCTCTTGCATGCATATACATGGGCATGACAATTGAAGAGACGCTAACCGCCCTGACTCTCAACGGAGCGGCTGCTTGCGGACTTGCCGACCGCAAAGGTTCACTTCAGCCGGGAAAAGATGGCGACGTGGTGATTCTTAACTTTGACAATATCAATATGCTGCCCTATTATGTGGGTATGAATTGTGTGAAAACAACCATAGCAAAAGGAAAGATACTTTTTGATTCTTAATATGGAAAAATTGACTGAATATGCGATAGGAAGCTCACTGCTTACCTACGATCTGATAGAAAAAATCCTCAAGGATGGAGCAAAACTTACTCTCTCTGAGGAAGCAAGAGAGAAAATACAGCATTGCCGCGATTTTCTTGATACAAAGACAGATGAAAACACTGTGCCTATCTATGGAGTGACTACNGGATTTGGCTCTCTCTGCAACCGACACATTGCTCCGGCCGACCTTGTGACACTTCAGGAAAACCTGATAAAGAGTCATTCTTGCTCAGTAGGAACACCCGTAGATAAAACTGTAGTGAAACTGATGCTGTTGCTGAAAGCCCATGCTCTTTCGATGGGATTCAGTGGTGTGCAAGTGGAGACAGTAGAAAGAATACTTGATTTCTATAACAATGACGTCCTTCCCATTGTCTACGACCGTGGTTCGCTTGGAGCATCAGGCGACCTTGCTCCGCTTGCTAATCTATTCCTACCTTTGATAGGAGAGGGTTATGTAATAGTCGATGGCAAGAAGACCAAAGGCAGAGATGCCCTTGACCGCTTTGGCTGGAAACCAATCAAATTGAAGTCGAAAGAGGGTCTGGCACTCCTCAATGGCACACAGTTTATGAGTGCCAATGGAATAAAGGCTCTCATTGATGGATGGCATTTGGTCAATTGCTTCGATATGTTTGGCGCAATGAGCCTGGAAGCCTTCGATGGAAGAATAGAACCATTCTGGGAATGCATACAGAGAGTCAGACCACATCAGGGCCAGATAGAGACCGGCGAAGTGTTTAGAAAGATTCTTGCAGGAAGCGAGATAATAGCTAAGGAGAAAGAGCATGTGCAAGATCCTTATTCTTTCCGCTGCATCCCGCAAGTGCATGGCGCAGTGAAAGATGCAATGCGCCATGTGACAGAGGTGCTTCATATTGAGATTAATTCTGTGACCGACAATCCTACGGTATTCCCTGATGAAGACTTGGTAGTGTCTGGCGGTAACTTCCATGGTGAACCTCTTGCGCTTGTGTTCGACTATATGGGAGTAGCTCTTCATGAGTTGGGAAACATTTCTGAGCGTCGAGTGGCCCAGCTTATCTTCGGACTTCGCGGTCTGCCGGAATTCCTTGTGGCAAAACCGGGTCTGAACAGTGGATTTATGATTCCACAGTATGCGGCAGCATCAATGGTAAGCCAAAACAAGATGTATGCTTGGCCGGCAAGTTGCGACTCAATAGTCAGCAGTAATGGTCAGGAAGACCTTGTATCTATGGGGGCAAATGCAGCCACTAAACTACACAAGATCATTTCCAATCTCAAGTATATTGCTGGCATTGAGCTCATGAACGCTGCCCAAGGTATTGATTTCCGACGCCCATTGAAGTCTTCACCTATCATAGAGAAGATTATGGAGGATTATCGCAAGAAAGTGCCATTTGTAGAGGAAGATGTAGTGATGGAAGACTACATTGCCAAGACTATGGACTTCCTTGAAAACTATGACATAGTGATAGAAAAGGCATAATAATATGGCAAGAAAACCGAAATTCTTACCTCTTCTTGAAAATGTAGAGATCACTGCCATGGCTGCCGAAGGAAAGGCTTTGGCAAGAGTGAAGATGCGTCCGGAAGATGAGTCTGCTATAGTTGTTTTCATCCCTTACGGCGCTCCCGGCGACATNGCAGATGTCAAGATCGACCGCAAGAAGCATTCCTTTGCAGAGGGACATATCGAAAGGCTCGTNAAGCCATCAGACCACCGTATTTCTCCGGAATGTCAGCATTTTGGGATTTGCGGTGGATGCAAATGGCAGCACATACCGTATGATAAGCAGTTAGAGTGCAAGCAGCAGACAGTGGTGGATGCTCTGACGAGAATTGGAAAGATCGACATTCCTGAGGTTTCACCGATTCTTGGCAGCAAGGAAATATGGCGCTATCGCAATAAGATGGAGTATACATTTTCTGACAAGAAATGGCGCACTTGGGAAGATGTGAAGAGTGGGAAAGTGTTTGATGATTCTCCCAATGCTCTTGGCTTCCATATACCAGGTGCTTTTGACAAGGTGCTTCATATTGAAGAGTGCCATTTGCAGTCATCACTTGGAGATAGAATAAGAAACGGTCTTTATGACTTTGCGGAAAAGCATGGACTATCATTCTATAATCTTAAAGAAAACAAGGGACTGCTCAGAAATCTCATGATTCGCATAGCCTCTACTGGCCAATGTATGGTATGCTTGCAATTTGGTGAGGATGATCCGGAGAAGATAAGACTCGTGATGGACTATCTGAAAAATAATTTTCCAGAGATCACATCACTTCTCTATGTGGTCAACCTTAAACTTAATGACACCATTTCTGATCAGCAAGTCGTGGCATTTTCAGGTCCTGACTACATTGAAGAGGAAATGGAGGGCCTAAAGTTTAGGGTGAATGCAAAGTCGTTTTATCAGACAAACTCGTTGCAAGCTTACGAGTTATACAAAGTTGCCCGTAAGTTTGCNGGAATGGCTCCTAAAGAAGAACTATCAAGCGAGGAAGCAGAGCGATATGGATATGCAGGCAAAGAAGAAATGCCGCTTGTCTATGACCTATATACCGGCACAGGAACAATAGCCAACTTTGTAGCCCGTGGAGCAAGAAAGGTAGTAGGCATCGAGTATGTGGAAGCAGCGATTGAGGATGCAAAATTAAATGCTGAAGTCAATGGCTTAGAAAATACTCTTTTCTATGCAGGAGATATGAAAGATATACTGACTGATGAGTTTGTGGCAAATCATGGAGTCCCGGACGTCATGATTATTGATCCTCCTCGCGCAGGTATGCATGAGGATGTGGTGAAAGTGATTCTTAATGCTGCTCCGGAGACAATCGTCTATGTCAGTTGTAATCCTGCTACTCAAGCTCGCGATCTTGCCCTGATGGACAAAGACTATATTGTGACGGATGTGCAACCAGTGGATATGTTTCCCCATACTCACCATGTAGAAAATGTAGTGAGAATGAAGCGACGCTAAGGCCCTTTCTCATTAGGACCCTTTTCTCATTAAAACGAAAGCACTCCCGAGGTGGGAGTGCTTAATTTGTTTAATTNGCCATCATGACATCAAAGTTCATGTCTTTAAGAGTGATGCAGGTNCGTGCAAACTGACGGATCATTTCAATTGTAGATTTGCGTGGTGACTTCATAGACTGTTGACTTGATGCTGATGACAAAAAAGTAGTAGAACCGTTTGTCATAGGCATATTGTTTTAATAATTACATTTACATAACGCTACTACTATATCTTATATTGTAAATATCACAAAAAATTGAAGCCAAAAGATTCAATAGTCTTTTGGCTTCATATTTTTTTCATAAGTATGGTCTGAATGATGATCTTTAAAGGGCTCTATCGATCATTTCTTCAAGTTCGGTTTCGGTCTTCTTGCCGCTTTCTCTCATGAGTTCTTGATTTTCCTTGAAGAGGATATAAGTAGGATATTCTTCAAGTTTATATTCTACTTTCAGTTTTCCGTATGGGTCGTCAGCTCTGACCACATTTGCCTTTTCGCCATATTTAGCTTTTACGGCATCNGTGATGTATTTTACTTCCACTACATCCTGACCTCCATGATGGAGAAAGACTACGAGAGTCGGCTTAGATTCTTTGATTGCTTTATCAAAAGTTTTCATAATATTCTTTTTTTTAGGGTTTGTCATTATAACGCTTTAAGAATATTTAGTGTTCATTGCAGAAAAAGAATTGACGTGCCCGCCAATGGAGGCACGTCAATTCTTGTAGGTAAAAAACAATATTTTTAGAATGTCAACACAACATCTTTCTCAGCAGCAATCCGGCGGAGATTGATGATGGCATATCGCATTCTTCCAAGCGCAGTATTGATACTAACACCGGTCTTTTCAGCTATCTCTTTAAAAGATAGATTCTTATAGTAACGCATAGTCAGAACTTCGCGTTGGAGATCAGGGAGCTGAGTGACCAGCATTTTTACATCATTTCTGATTTGATCTGAAATGATCTGATCTTCAATAGTGCCCTCACACAATTCTTTCTTATTGAGGATATCGATATCTTCAATATCAGTGCTCTGCATGTTTTCGGATTTCTCCTGTCGATAATAGTCAATGATTAGGTTGTGTGCTATTCTCGAAATCCATGCCGGAAACTTTCCATTTTCAGTGTAACGACCTTGTTTGATCGTCAAGATAGCCTTCACGAAGGTCTCTTGAAATATGTCGTTTGCTATATCCTCGTTCTTTACGACACGAAGGATATAGTTGAAAGTCTTGTCTTGATGACGCTTGAGCAGCGAGTCGAAAGCCTCGTTGTTGCCTTCCGCATAAGCTCTGACCAATTGTTCATCGGTCATGCTTCCATAGTTTGCCATTGTCTTGCTGATTAATACGTTAAGTATATTTCTTTCGATAGGCCGTGAGATTAAATTTATATATACGATATTTTTCTTGTTTTATTGTGCAAAATTACAAAAAAAATATCGTGTTTCCAAATCGGAGACACGATATTATAGTTAAAAAAGCTTATGGGGATGTTAATCTTTTAAAATGGCAATGTCAAGAACTTCAGCTATATTGCTGACATAGTGAAATTTGACTCCATTCAGATAGATATTNTCAATTTCTTCNACATCTTGCATATTTTCTTTTGACAACACAATATCTGAGATGCCGGCACGTTTAGCAGCGAGTATTTTTTCTTTTATNCCTCCCACAGGGAGCACTTTTCCTCGNAGNGTCATTTCGCCTGTCATAGCAAGCCTGTCCCTTACTTTTTNNCCTGTAAAAGAGGATACGAGAGATGTCACCATTGNAATGCCGGCTGAAGGTCCATCCTTGGGAGTGGCTCNTTCCGGAACGTGGATATGGATGTCATATTCAGAGAGTGTGGATGGGTCGATGCCTAATTCCTCCACATGAGACTTGATGTATTGCAGAGCTATAGTAGCCGATTCCTTCATTACATCTCCTAAATTGCCGGTAAGGGTAAGTTTTTCTCCTTTGCCCTTAGAGAGTGAAGATTCTATGAAGAGAATTTCTCCTCCAGATGCAGTCCACGCAAGGCCTGTGACAACGCCAATATAATCGTTTCCTTCATAGAGCTCATGGACATGCTCTTCTTTCCCAAGGAAATCCTTGACTTCATTCGTCTCAATCAATTTTGGCAAAGTTTTGCCAGACGCTTTAAGTCGTGCGAGTCGGCGAAGGAGCTTTCTAACCGCCTTATCGAGTTGACGCACTCCAGATTCCCTTGTATAATGATCAATGATATATCTCATGCCACCATCAGAAATCTTCACATCATCCTTTTCAAATCCGAGGTCGGCAAGAGCCTTAGGAAGAAGATGCCTTTTGGCAATTTCTACCTTCTCCTCTGCTATATACCCTGACACCTCAATCAGTTCCATTCTATCGAGAAGGGGAGCGGAAATGGAATCGATAGTATTGGCAGTGGCTATGAACAGAATATCAGATAGATCATAGTCTACGTCTATATAATTATCGTGGAAATGAGAATTTTGNTCCGGATCAAGTNCCTCAAGCAAAGCAGCAGATGGATCGCCNTTAAAGNCTTTGCTGNTTTTATCGNTTTCGTCNAGCACAATGACAGGATTATTNCTCTTGGTCTTCTCAAGAGCGGCAATTATTCTTCCAGGCATGGCTCCAATATATGTACGCCGGTGCCCGCGGATTTCGGCTTCATCATGCATGCCCCCAAGAGAAATCCTTGCATATTCCCTCCCTAATGATTCTGCAATCGACTTTCCGAGAGAAGTCTTTCCGACCCCGGGAGGTCCGTAAAGACATAGGATGGGGGCTTTCATATCTCCGCGAAGTTTCATTACTGCTACCTGCTCCAAGATTCTATCTTTGATCTTTTCAAGACCGAAATGATCGCGATTTAGAATTTCTTCCACTTTTATAAGATCGACAGTTGATTCATTTTTATTGTCCCATGGAAGAGATAGAAGAGTGTTAAGGTAAGTATATTGGATGCCATATTCCGGAGTAGACGCCATAAAACGCCCTAACTTTTTCAATTCCTTTGAAAAGTGTTCGGCAATCTCCTTGCTCCATTTCATCGTTTCAGCCTTTGCCAAAAGCTCTGCTTCATCGCTTTCTTCCGGGACATCGCCAAGTTCTTCTTTAATTGCTTTTAACTGCTGCTGAAGAAATTGGTCGCGTTGTTGCCTCGTGATATCCTCACGAGTGCGTTCTTGAATGTCAACTTTAAGNTGNAGCATCTGANAAGCCNTGTCGAGCATATGAAGCAATTCAGCTCCTCTTTTTTTGATCTCAGATTCTTCTAAAAGTTTCTGCTTTTCCTCTATGGATATAGGAGAATTGCAGATGATGAAATTTAGAAGTTTGAAAGGACTTGAAAATTGAGAAATAGCATATCTTATTTCTTTTGTCTCCTCATCGCTAAAAAGGCTAAGAATTTCAAAGAATGAATCATTGACGGATGATAGAATCGCAGCAAGTTCCATATCGTCGTTTTTAGGAATCAGCTCCTTGAGATATTCTACATGGGCAAAGAAGCCATTTTCTTTTGAGGAAATTCTGGAAGCAACCGCCCGATTTGCCGCAATCATAAATGCTGTGAAGCTCCCATCCGGCATCTCCATAATCCTTGCTACTATGCAGACAACACCCACACGATAGAAACTCCTTGCCGACAATATGTCGGCATCTTTTTTTACAGTCAATGCTATTACTGCCTCCTGATTCTTGTGAGCAAGATTCAAAACGTCGAGTACATCAGAATCAGTGACAGATAGCGGCACGGTAATGAATGGAAAGAGAACTATATTGCGCACCGGCACCACTGGCATGTGGCGTTCATGGATCACTACATTTTCAAAATTAAAATCTGATGCTACCTCAGACATTATTCCATTTACAGGATTTGCCGAGCTCATGGATTCGATTGAATGATATGTATAAAAATCAGTATGCTTTTGGCTCATGTTTAGTTGTATTCGTAGTGTTGTTGTTATGGTTCTTCTTTCTGCCAAACCGCGAGTTTTTACGTCCTTTTCTGCCTTTACCTGTTGTCTTGGTTGAATACTGAGGCACTTCTCCTAATTCGGCAGGCAAAGTGACTTTCTCTACTTCTTTTTCCAAGAATTTTTCAATTCTCTTAAATTTTCCAATCTCTTTTTCAGAAATGAAAGTGATAGCCTTCCCATCCCTGTCAGCTCTTGCAGTCCTTCCGATTCGATGCACGTAGTCTTCAGCTTCCCGGGGAACATCATAATTGACCACGAGCTCGATGTCGTCAATGTCAATGCCTCGTGCCATGATGTCGGTGGCTACGAGCACATTNATNTTCCCGCTTTTGAAGTCGAGAATTACGTCTTCTCTTTTGTCTTGATCAAGATCAGAGTGCATNTCTCCAATCTTGAAGTTTTCTTTTTTTAGAGCTCTTGCCAACTCCTTCACCTTTAGTTTTGATGAAGAGAAAACTATGACTTTATCGGGAGGTGTTTCTTTGAATATGGACAATAGAATCGGCAACTTTTGTGTCTCATAGCAAACATAGGCATGCTGATGTATTTTCTCGGCTGGCTTTGAGACTGCGAGTTTGATTTCGCAAGGGCTATTCAAGATGCTTTTGGCAAGCTGCTGAATCTTAGGAGGCATAGTTGCACTGAAAAGAAGAGTCTGCCTCTCTTTCGGAAGACGAGCCACAATCTGCATTATGTCGTCGTAGAAGCCCATATCCAGCATTCTGTCAGCTTCATCAAGAATAAAAAAGGAAACCTTCGAAAGATCTACATATCCCATCGAGAGATGTGCAAGAAGTCGCCCCGGGGTGGCAATCACAACATCAGCACCGGCTTTCAGGCTTCGTCGTTGCTGATCATATGTATGTCCATCAGTGCCACCATATACCGGCATACTACTGATTGGGAGGAAATAAGAGAATCCTTGCATCTGCTGGTCGATCTGCTGCGCGAGCTCTCTTGTAGGAGCCATTATCACGCAGTTGACGGAATCTTGCGGGTACTTATATGTAGACAGAATGTCGATGACAGGAAGAAGGTAGGCGGCTGTCTTGCCTGTTCCTGTCTGCGCACATGCCAGGAGGTCATGGCCTTCTATCACTGCGGGTATGGCTTGCTCTTGTATGGGAGTGCACTCATCGAAGTGCATATCCCACAAAGCATCGAGCAGATCGTCGTTTTCAAGAAGTTGGTCAAATCTCATTGTCGTATCATTGTTGATGCAAAATTACAAAAAATTCCCGATATCGCCATATAAGTAAGGATTGTTTCATAGATGTTNCATGATTATTTCACGATGTTTTACAATTGATATATTAATTTAATGGTATATATANTATTATTAATCAATGATTTGTAAAATTGTTCATTAAAACAGGCACTTTTTGCAAAAAAAATTGAAACAATTCAAAACTGCCTTACGTTATAGGGATGAACAATGAACAAAAATCTTTATTAAAAAACCTATTTTGCGAAAGCAGAACAAAAACAGAACGACAACAACATGGCATCTAACAATTCATTCCGAAAGAATCTCATCAATCTTCAGTCGAATCTGATGAACTTCGCGTATCAGCTCACTGCTGACCACGAAGCAGCCGCTGATCTTCTTCAGGACACCACCCTTAAGGCTCTCGACAACGAAGAAAAATTCACTTCGGATGCCAATTTCAAGGGTTGGGTGATGACGATTATGCGCAACATCTTCATCAACAACTATCGCAAGACCGTTCGACAGGCTACAATCGTAGACACTACAGAAGATCTCTATCATCTCAATACATCTCAAGAATCAGCACTCGAGACTCCTGATGGAAGTATGACAGTAAAGGAAATNAATGAAATCCTTGCTACTTTCGACGAAGAGTTTCGCGTGCCTTTCAATATGCACGTAGCAGGATATAAATACAGCGAGATAGCCGAGGAGCTCAATCTTCCTGTCGGCACCGTAAAGAGCCGTATCTTCTTCGCCCGCAAGCGCCT
>WFLX010370572.1_pt1 | contig 10814 bp, 14 predicted proteins | sample 4967041 | NCBI WGS metagenome assembly WFLX01 (sample SAMN12857096, study PRJNA449069) | gut metagenome | isolation source: stool from male and female vole | host: Microtus ochrogaster | place: USA:Florida | collected 2017
GATAAAAACTAGTAGTCTTTTGATTATTTAATGCATCCACAGTAATAAATTGACATCCTGAAATTCTATATTTTGAGAAAGTTACACGAACAAAATCTATAATGAACTGACCAATTCCTTTTGACTGCATATTTTCTTTAACAGCTAAATGACCAATATTGATAGCTGGATAGGTAGTTTGTCTCAGAAAAATATCATCATATTCACTGTCAAGATTGGGGAAATCTATCTTATCTTCATGTTCCAGTCGTAATACATCATTGGCAAGAGTAAAAGCGCCAACAATTACTCCTGATTCCTTTAAACAACATTTATAGGGAATCAGATATTTATATTTAGCACATAGAGCTACCTCATCATGAAAGAAATCATCTATTTCTTCTACGCCACAATAAAAGCCAGAGAGCGATTCTAAATCGCTCTCTGTAATTGGTGAAATTGATAATTCAGAAACCGAGAATTGGGTTTTTTCCTCCATTATTTTGAATTATTGTATTATATGTTTCTTGAGCCTGTCTCCAACGAGTTCTCTCTTCTTCAGTAAGATCTCCTCTCATTCGTCGCGCTATTTCTTTTCGAAATCGACGGATATCTTCAATCGTCATCTGTGGATTGGTATTCGATGGAATCATTGTACAATTATTTTTATAAAAGAATGCAAAAAATTAATATATTTACATTTAATTCAATGAAAATTAAGTTAGTGGAGCATATCGGACTCGAACCGACCACCTCTTGACTGCCAGTCAAACGCTCTAGCCAGATGAGCTAATGCCCCGTCAGTAGATTACTTCGCTGCAAATTTAAGCAAAAAATTTTAAACTACCAAATAAAAATGCTTAAATATTTGATTTTTTACATCTTTTGAAACTAAAATTCAACGCTTGATAAGGCGGATGGCTGCCCAATGGTCGCCTTCTTCGGATTTATGCTCGAGTGTGAAGCCTAATGGCTTGGCTGCTTCCATCACTATGGGAATATCGGAAGTATAGAAGCCACTTAAAAGGAGGATTCCACCACTCTTTATCTTTTCAGCATATTTGGAGATATCTGATGTTATGACATTACGGTTGATATTTGCAAGGAATATATCTGCAGGTTCGCAAGTCTCTAATACAGATGCATCACCGCAAATGAAATCTATACCTTGATTATTTAGAGCAGCATTCTCGACTGCATTTTCAAAAGCTCCGGGGTCGATCTCAATGCCAATTACTTTTCCTGCTCCAAGCATCTTGCAAAGGATAGCGAGAATGCCGGTACCGGTACCCATATCTATTGCGGTTTTCCCTTTGATATCTTTCAAATCGAGAATATTTCGCATCATCTGCGAAGTCGTAGCATGATGTCCTGTCCCGAATGCCATCTTAGGATCAATCAAGATGTCGAAATGAGCCTCCGGTATATTTTTATGAAAGGAAGAATGCACTACAACTTCACTTGCTATGACAATAGGTTGAAAATAATGCTTCTCCCATTCTTCATTCCAATTATGGCTTTCCACAAATTCATATTCAAATGAAATGGAGCTTTCCATAGGAAATTCATCAATGACTACTTGGATGGCTTCTTCTGAAAACTCAGAAGCCTGAACATAAGCAGTCAATCCCGCTTCATCCGGTTCGAAACTTTCAAAACCAACATCAGCGAGGAAAGCTGCCAAAAGATCGGTGATATCTTCTGAACATGGAGTGCATGTGAACCGCACTTTATAGTAATTCATTTTTTCTTCTTCTTTCTAAATAAAGAGAATACCTTTTTCATTGTCCCAAAAGCGGATATTCCAAGCATTACATAGTCTGTATAATTAAGTCCCTTGACTATCTTCATAGGGATAGAACCAAGTCTTGAAGCAGCTTTGAGAGTTCCATCTGGAGCGAATGGGTTCCTGTCTTTAAGTCCATTTAACTCTTCGACTATCTTTGCTTTCGCGAATTCTTTTCTTACAGCAATCAATGCACGATTGTGACGGATTTCATCGAGTGTATATCCGTGGAATTCAATCGCTTCCTCTATTTGCGACAGTATCTTGTCCTTTCCCTCTAAACGCTTAACATTCTCCATAGTCAAGGTCTCATTTTAAAAGTATTTTGGTAATTATCTTTGCTATCGGATTGATTATTATCTTTTCTCGAAGAAAATAAATGATGGCTATTAAAACCATAATACAACCACCTGCTGCAAGAAAAGATAGTGCAAATCCCATTATTTCCTTAAATAAAAATGCAAGCGAAATACCAAACATAATAAGGGCTGTGATTCCGAAGAGTAAGCACACAGCTCCAGTACAAGCCAAACCAGCGAGTAAAGTTAATTTCTCTGCTGCTGTTAGCTTGGCATACTCCAATTCAAGAGTAGCCCAGTCTTTCGACCGGGCTAACAAATCTTTGAATTGATCTAATAGTGTATTATTACTATTACTATTCATCTACAGATGATAATTTTGCGATAATCAATTTTCGCCAGTAAGTTCAGCTACAAGAGCATCTACCTCTTCGTCGCTAATTTTTATGCCTTTTCTTTTCAATATTTTTACGATGCGAGTACGCAATTCTTCGCCCTTTTCAGGGGCAAAGAGAAGAGCTGCGCCGCAACCTACTATTGCACCTCCAAGAAAAGCATAAAGAATATTAAGTGCTTTCATACTTTTTCTTCTCCTTATTAGTTTTTAAAGCTTTTCGATCTGATCTTCGATCTCGTCTGCGAGTTCCTCAAGCTCACTACCCTTAAGGTTAATGCCTTTTTCTTTGAGGATCTTCATGATTTTCTTACGAGTAGTCTCTCCCTTTTCAGGAGCTACGAGAAGACCTACTGCTGCTCCAGCGATAGCACCGCCAACTACAGCACAAATAATGTGTAATGGTTTCATATCAATTTTAATTTTAAATTAATGTTCTTTAATAATACAACAACTGAATGGCAGTTTAGATTAATAGCATTGAAAAAAAATTAGTCAATTTTATTTATGTGCCAACGTTACTGAATTAGCCATAGACTTATATGCCAACACTCCATCCTGTGATATTTCAATTGTTTGCCACTTACCATCTGGAACAGGCACCGAAACATGAGACTTATCAACGAAAGTCATAAGCGGGTATTCCTTCCCTTCGGATAGAATACTCCATGTTTTAGATTCAGCAGCAAAATCAAGTCGAAATTTTTCTCCAGTTGTTTCGAGAGTAATATCATATCCTTTACCGTCACATACGACTAAGTATCTGCCATGATCGGTATCTATTGTTCTCGTGTTAGCTGTCATAGGGTTGTCTCCACTCCAGAATTCAATAGTATTCAGAACAAACAAATCTGCGATTGCACATACTTCATAGACCGGAAGAATCCAGAAGGCTACAAATACAATCTCATTTACAAATTTATTTGACACCTGATCATTCCAGGCATAAAGATTTTTTGTCAATGCAAACTTTCCCATGCAAGATGTCATGGAAGAACAAAGAAGGGCTGCCAATGCAGTTGTAAGAAAAATTTTTTTCATTCTTAGTCAGATATGATACGTTTATATAGAAGAAACACTTGTATATAGAAGAAACACTTGTCAGTAGTTCATTGTTTTGATAAATCTTAACTCTAAGAAAAAAATTTTTGTACTGATGCATAATTTAAAATACATAATACATAATTCATAAAGCACAATTCACAATGCTAATTACCAACGTAAAAAGAGCAATATCTTAGTAATAATTGAAATAGATTGAGGAAAAGTGCTTTTGGAAGTATACAACCCGAGCCGGAGCTACGTCCCTTTGCAAATATTATCTATGCAGTAAGCCCTCATAGGGTTTGATAGGGATGGACGTTATGCTACGGCCCGGATGTGTCTAAAAGTTATATACAAAAGTTATTTCTATCGTGTCCTCATAAAAAGATTTTCTTAATCTTATCAGAACTTTGTCTATTAAACGAATCTATATTGAATTATGTTCAAAGATTTCACATACTTTAACACAACTTCGGAATACTTGGTCGAAAAGGCACTTTTTACAGAATTTTTAATGAAATAGTCACATAATATTACATATTTTTTATTAATTTTGCACGACAAAAACACGTACGCAAATCGACAATGAAGAAAAGACGAATAATATCGTTGGCAATTTTACTTGCCCTTTCATATATATATATAGGTGTATCCTGTCATGCCTCGAATAAGAAAAAGGAAAAAGACAAGATAACTGTAGTTCTTGATCCCGGACATGGGGGCAAAGACTTCGGCGCCATTGAAAATGGTGCGAAAGAAAAAGACATCAATCTTGCTGTTGCTAAAAAACTGCGTGCCTTAATTGAAAAAGAACTAAAAGATCAAGTTGATGTGATCATGACCAGATCTACTGATGTATATCTTACTCTTCAAGAACGAGCAGACGTAGCAAATGATGCAAATGGCGACCTTTTTATGTCGATACATGTTAATTCCGTCGATAAAAAATCACCCAGAAGAAAGACAGTCCAAGGAAGTTCAGTCTATGTCTTGGGGCTTCATAAAGATCAAGACAATATGAAAGTCGCCATGAGAGAAAACTCCGTAATAGAGCTAGAAAGCGATTACAAGGAGAAGTATTCCGGTTTTGATCCTTCAAAAGATGAGAGCTACATCATTTTCGAAATGGCTCAAAAGAGAAACTTAGGAGAAAGCATAAGAGTGGCAAGTGACGCACAGAACGAGCTGGTAAATACGGCGGGAAGAGCTAATAGAGGAGTAAGACAAGCCGGATTTTGGGTGCTTTGGGCCACTTCCATGCCAGCAGTGCTTGTAGAACTTGACTTCATTTGTAATCCCTCGTCTGTGAAATACATGACTTCTGAATCAGGAGAAAATGATCTCGCTAAATCGTTGTTTAAGTCAATAAAAAAATTTGTTGAAAGAAGAAATTGATTGTCAATTGTTATAACAAATAGCAAGAGCAAAACAAAAAATATCAAATCATCATTCCATTAAGAATTAAAAGACATGAAAAAGATATTCAATAGAGAATTCGTCATTGGGCTTTCAGTAATAGTGGCTATAGTTATCTTAATCTTCGGAATAGATTTCCTTAAAGGAATCAATCTTTTCCGCCCTGCCCACTATTATATAGCATACTATGATAACGTAGATGAACTCACTGTGTCCTCTCCAGTGCTGATCAATGGATACAAGGTAGGTCAAGTCAGAGAGGTCAACTTCAACTATACGAAGCCCGGGAAGGTGGAAGTGGTAATGGCCCTTGATAAAAACCTGAATTTGCCTGAAGGGACACGTGCGGATATTGGAACCACTCTTTTGAGTGGAGCAAGAATAGAGCTTTCCATGGGAAAAGGTCCAGGTCTCCTTCCTTCGGGAAGTGAACTTCAGACTGGAGTTAAAGAAGGCCTTATGTCTTCAGTTCAAGACGGTTTGATGCCTGCAATTACTGGAATCTTGCCTAAAGTAGACTCTTTGCTTTACAATCTTAATCTTCTTGTGGCTGACCCAGCTTTATCGGCCACAATCGGAAGACTTGATGGAATTTCAGCGAATCTACTTTCAACTACTCAAGGACTTAATAGCACGATGAACAATCAGGTGCCTCGTATTGCCAATAATACGGTTAAACTCACTCAATCCCTTGATACAATTGTTGGGAATCTCGGTCAACTTTCAAATCAGTTGAAAGCTCTTCCTATCGATGCCACTATGGACAATGTCAATAATTTGACTTCTAATCTTGCACAATTCTCAAAACAACTCAACGACAAGAACTCCACATTAGGATTACTGACAAGCGATCCAGCGCTTTATAATCAACTAAATAGAGTTTCGGCCGATATTGATTCGCTTCTCGTAGATATCAAGAAAAACCCAAAACGATATATCAGCATCAAACTTCTTTAAGTTTATTTTCGAGTGAAGCAGGTTTTCTATCGATATAATCCTGATACTGACAATTTCGAACGCCACTACCCTACTTTAAAAACACGGCTTGCCTCCCTTGGGAGATATGTNGCTGTANGGATNGTNATNGGGATAATGGTATATGCAATCTTATNTTTCGTCTTTGATACTCCTACTGAAGAAAACCTAAAAGCCGAGAACAATAAGCTAAAATCACAGTATGCTATCCTTGAAAAACGTCTTGACAATTCGATCAAGGTGATGGAAGACATACGAAACCGTGACGATAATTTCTATCGCGTCATGATGCAGATGGATCCTCTTAGCAGAAAAGAAAGACTCTCTGGCCTTGAAAATGATACGAAGCTTGATAATTTAGGTCATCTAAATGATGCAGAACTGGTCAATAGGATGAACAGGTCGATGGATCTTTTGGAACATCAAATATATTCACAGTCTATTTCTTTCGATCAGTTGCGCGAAGCAGCCGGCGAGCANAAAGAGAAAATTGCAAGAATTCCGTCANTTATGCNCATTAATATAAAGGACTATACANTNTNTTCCGNATNTGGCTTCCGTCGCGACCCTGTCTATGGCACTGCTAAGTTTCATGAAGGATTGGATTTTGCGGCAGCGACTGGTACTCCAGTTTTCGCTACAGCCGATGCTGTGGTAGAAGTTGCAGAAAGAAAAGATGCATACGGCAATTGTATTGATCTCAATCATGGATATAACTACGTCACTCGATATGCACATCTCAGTCAGATATTGGTAAAACCCGGACAGCACGTAAAACGCGGTGAGATGATAGGTAAAGTTGGCTCAACTGGAAAATCTACCGGAAGTCACCTTCATTATGAAGTAAGATTCAAAGGTGAACCACAGAATCCAGTGCATTATTACTTCATGGATCTTACCCCTCAGCAATATCTTGATATGATTCAACTTGCTGAAAACTCAGCGCATGTAATGGATTAAAAATATTTTGGATGGAAGATTTCAGTAAGAAATACTATAAAATTAGGGATGTAGCAGACTTTCTCAGTGTTCCGCAAGCTACCATAAGATATTGGGAAACAGAATTTCCAGAAATTTCCCCCAGCCGTACACCTACGGGATTACGTCAATACACACCTNCNGACCTTGAGACNCTTCGAATAATNCACTATCTTATAAAAATCAAAGGTCTTAAGATGGAGGCTGCAAAAGCACAATTTAGAAAAAATCGTAGCAATATTTCTAAAAGGCTGAAAGTTTTTAGCGAATTGCAGGATATCCGTAGTGAACTTGAAATCATGCTCATGTCGCTTACAAAACGAAAACAATCCTAAAGATTAGAATTATAATATTTAGGATCTCCAGTGACGTTCTCTCCAATAAAATCAGGGATTATATATGATTCTCCGGGAGAAGACAATTCAATTTCCGCTGTAATAAGTCCCCTACGATCTCCAAAGAATTCATCTACTTCCCATATATGTCCTTTAAAAGGAACTATATGTCTTGTCTTCTCAAGGATCGGAGGAACGCACATTTCAAGCATCTTCNTAGCATCATTTATGTCTATCTCATATTCAAATTCAGACCTGACTGCCCCAGAGTTCTTTCCTTTTATCGTCAGGAAGCCTTTATCCCCCTTTATGCGAACACGAACAGTCCTTTCTGGTTCTCTACAAAGATAGCCTTGAAATATGCTGATTGATTCTCTAATGAGGCTTCTGAAACTCTCATTTTTTACCAAATATTTATGTTCTATCTCCAATGACATGAAAAATACCGATAATTTTTATTAATTTTGTATCTTGAAATCTATCTTTTCAAACACAAAATTAATGAAATCAGTCAATATCTGCAATATAAAGTTTAAAAAAAATGTCACTTCGCTTTTTAAAACGATGATATTCTTTATGTTGNTTCTAATATTGCCATTGAAAGCATTCTCGGAATCAATCGAANAAAACAAGATAGAAGTTGACANCNCCATTTTTTTGAGGGAAGCCCGCGAACTTCNAGAGCTGCTGGTGACTCCAGGAAAAGATAAATATTCTACAAAGAATAATCCAGCTGTTGATTTAGTCCGGTCCATCAGAGATAATCAAAAGAAAGGAGATCCACGCTATCAAGATAAATATAGCTATGATCAATATGACAAGATCACTCTCGGANTNCTTGATGTATCTGAAGAAGAACTCGAGAATCACAANGAATTTTTGACCTATCTTGACACTACTCTATACGGACATCGGCAAATNCTAAAGGTTCTTCTTAACGAGAGGGCTGCCACCACCCTTTATTCAGATAAAGGGAATGGTAAGAAGACTGTAGTCAGAGGCAAGACTTCCAAAGGTATCAGTGAAATGTTCGACATCAACAATATAGACGTGATGCTAAACGAATTATTGCGTGAAGTTGACATTTATGATAATGACATCACTCTATTGAACAATAAATTTCCAAGTCCTCTTTCTGTCAATGGGAATCTTCATTATCATTATTTCATCAGTGATACACTCATTGTAGACGGTACACATTGCGTTCAACTCACTTTCATGCCACGCAATCCCACTGATTTTGGCTTTTCCGGGAATCTTTATACAGAAGTCGGAGATACTACAGGATTCATTCGTAAAGTATTTATGAAGGTTCCGAGAACTGTCAACCTTAACTTCATAGATAATCTTTTCGTCGAGCAGCTTTACGAAAAAGATAGTTTGGGATACCGTCACAAGGTGTCAGAGCGTATGGATGTAGATATATGTTTGGTTAAAGGAACCCAACGTTTCACGGTTGACCGAGTCTCACGATTTGATAAATTCTCTGATGAAATTCGTGATGATATGAGGGATGTTTATCAAATGATGGGATCGTATATCGAGATTGGCAATCCTGAAGAAAATAAAGATGTATTGCTTTCAGAAATGAGAGGTTACGCCTTATCAGGAGCTGAGTCAAATATGGATAGTTTTATGACCAAGTTGCGAAAGTATCCGGTTTTCTATTGGGGGGAGAAAGCCTTGGTGATATTAGTTGATGGATATGTCAAGACAGGGAAAAAGAGTAAGTTTGACTTTGGTCCTATCAATACGTTCATCAGTACTAACCCCATAGAAGGAGTAAGACTCCGTGTCGGAGGAATGACTACAGCCAATTTGTCTCCCCACTGGTTTGCCAATGGGTATTTGGCATACGGTACTCGCGATAGGAAATGGAAATACAAAGCACAGCTTGAGTATTCCTTTAACAAGAAGAAATATCATAGCAAGGAATTTCCAGTCAATAGTCTCCGTGTCACTCACATGTATGATATGGACATGATTGGTCAGCATTACCATTTTACAAACCCTGACAATATTTTTCTCAGTCTCAAGAGACTGAAAGATAAGATGATCACTTATCGACATCTGACCAAATTTGAATATGGATTAGAATTACCGAATAATTTATCCTTTTCAGTCTGGGGCGAATATGTACGTCAAGATCCATCCCCATGGCTTCCTTTCATTAATGGATACGGAGAGCACATTCCTGACTACAGACGTTCATCTATAGGAGCCTCTGTAAGATATGCGCCGGGAGNANGNTTCCTGCAAGGGAAANAAAATAGGGNCACAATCAATCAAGAGGCTCCGATCTNCCAANTCNCCCAAGNATGGGGTCCTNAAGGATTCAAAGGGNGTCATTACAATGTCAGTAAAACTGAGTTTTCAATATGGAAGCGCTTCTGGTTTTCATCCTTTGGCTATCTCGATGCTTTAGCAAAAGCCGGATTTTTATGGAGTCAAGTACCATTTCCCGAACTTTTATGGCCAAATGCCAACTTAAGCTATACAATTCAGCCAGAATCCTATTCTCTCATGAATCCAATGGAGTTTGCAATGGATAAATATGCATCGTGCGACCTTACATATTGGGGCAATGGCGTACTATTCAATCGCATTCCTGTGATAAAGAAAGCAAAACTCCGAGAAGTGGTTGATTTTAAATTTCTATGGGGAAACCTAAGTGACAAAAATGACCCGAACCTTCATAAAAACTTGTTTAGATTTCCAGCAGATGCAGCGACAAGAAAGATGGGTAATACCCCTTATATGGAAATAAGTGCAGGACTTGACAACATCTTTAGAATATTGAGGGTAGATTATGTCTGGCGTCTCAGTTATCTTAAAACTCCTGGCATAGATAAGTCGGGCATCAGAGTTGCTCTTCACTTCAAATTTTAACTATTATGAAACTTGAAATTATAGATAAAGGACTCATTGACTATACTGAGATGCTTGAAGAGCAGAGAAAACTATTCTTCGATATGGTCGACAAGAAAAAATTAGGTCTGCCTATTGAAATGGAGTATATTTTTATGCTTGAGCATTACCCGGTAATCACTCTTGGAAAGCATGCAAAAGTTACTAATGTCCTGTATGGAAAAGATGAGTNAATCAAGCGTGGAATTCAGNTCTATAAAATCGNAANAGGANGTGACGTGACATATCATGNNCCGGNACAACTTATTGCCTATCCTCTTATTGATCTTGAAGCTCATAAACTGGGGGTCAAAAGTTATGTAAATCTTCTTGAAGAGGCTGTAATATTAACTTTAGCAGAATACGGAGTAAAAGGTCAACGTGTTTCTGGTGCAAGTGGCGTGTGGATTGATGCAGGGACGGAAAGAGAGAGGAAGATCTGTGCTCTTGGAGTGAAATGCAGTCGCTACATTACGATGCATGGACTTGCTCTTAATGTCAATACCAATCTCGATGGCTTCCATCTGATCAATCCGTGTGGATTCATAGACAAAGGAGTGACCTCTATAGCTTTAGAATTACAAAAAGATATAAATATCAGCGAAGTAAAAAGAATTCTTGGCAGACGATTCAAATCTCTGTTAGGATATGATCAATAAAAAATAATATTTTTTTGCTTAAAAATTTGGTCAGTTGAAAAA
>WFLX010252039.1_pt1 | contig 10813 bp, 7 predicted proteins | sample 4967041 | NCBI WGS metagenome assembly WFLX01 (sample SAMN12857096, study PRJNA449069) | gut metagenome | isolation source: stool from male and female vole | host: Microtus ochrogaster | place: USA:Florida | collected 2017
CGCATTGCAGCCATCGAGCAGGCGCGCGATTCGGTTAGCCTTGAGGCGTTCCGCCCCGACCCGGATGAAAAAATCGCCCTTGTGCTCGGCCACGAAGTATATGGCGTTGACCAGGCCATTGTTGACGCCGCCGATTTTACCCTCGAAATTCCGCAGTTCGGCACCAAGCATTCGCTGAATGTTGCCGTGACCGCAGGGATTCTTCTATGGCATTTGACTAACAACAGACTAACTAAATAATAAAATGAAAAAACTTATCGCAACTTTTGGCGCTGCATTGCTCTTGGCTTCATGCGCCGACAAAAATTCTTTTGAAATCACCGTGCCTGTGCCCGACCAGTTTAAGGATCAAACCGTTCTGGCTCTGAATGCAATCAGTGGCGACACTCTTGCCATGGCAACTGCCACAGATTCTATTATTCAGCTCAAAGGCACAATTGAAAAGCCGGTATATGCCTTTATTGTTTGCAACAACATGCCGCTTACTCCCCTGGTTATCGAGCCCGGCAAGATTGTTATCAACGAAGACGGCGTTTTCGGCACTCCCAGCAATGACCAATATGCCGAGCTCATAGCCAAATCTACCGGCAGCGAGGCCGACAACGACCTGCTGCGCGACTTTATGCGCAACAATCCCGCAAATCCTCATTCGCTGGCCCTGTTCGAGCAGTTTATGTATCTGGCCGACGTAGCCATAGTCGACAGCCTTGTTGCCCACAACCCCGAAATGGCTAAGAATCCTAACTTCGGCCATATTCGTGCCGCCATTGTTACCCGCGAAGCAACGTCAGCCGGTGGTAAAATGGTTGATTTTTCGCTCACCAATAGCGATGGCAAAGAAATTTCGCTTTCGTCGATAGTTGAAAATGCCCCTCTGACCATTGTAGACTTCTGGGCAAGCTGGTGTCGTCCCTGCCGTGCCGAAATCCCCAATCTGATTGACCTTTACAATCAATATAAAGGTNAGGGTCTNCAGGTTGTTGGCGTTGACGTTTGGGAAGAAAAATCCGAAGATGGTATTGCTGCCGCCAAAGAACTCAATATTCCCTATACCGTTCTTTATGGTGGCGACCAGGAACTGACCGACCAATACGGCATTCTCGGTATCCCCACCATTCTTTTGATTGACCGCGAAGGCAAAATCCTGGCCCGCGACATCCGCGGCGAACAGCTCTCTGCCGAAGTTGCCGCTTTCTTTAATAAATGAGCCTATGGAAACTTCTGAACGCGACTCATTGCCCCTGAGCGATTTCGGCCTTCCCGAACGGCGCGAGTATCCGATGCCCGATGCCGCACACGTGCGCGCCGCCGAGGCATACTTCCGCTATTGCCCNGNGANANTNGCGNNNCCANCTTGCTNAGGCAATTCTNAACAAAGCGCAACAGTTTGGCGTAGAGATAAAAAGCCCNACGGTNCTTGNNTACGCACAAAAATAATTTAAAATTTCTNCGCANAAAATTTGGTANNATAAAAAATCCTTCGTACCTTTGCACCGTTCAAANGAACCACCTCTGCCTTGTGGTGTAATGGTAGCACGTCGGATTCTGGTTCCGCCTGTGAGGGTTCGAATCCTTCCAAGGCAACAACGAAAATAGCAACTGCTTAATCTCCGGCAGTTGCTTTTTCCCTTTTGTCATTTATCNCTCACNCATGACCGAAATGAAAATCCAAAAAGGCAAACTCATCATTCCCGCTGCTGAGCTCATCGGAGTATCTCGGAGTATGATTCTGAGAGTAAAGTACTTGTTAGTGGTAGGGTGTTTACTGACGTGTTTTGCAGCTGCCGGACAAATCGAGTATAGGGTGAATGTGTGCGATTCTTTGACCGGAATGTCCATTGACCCGTCAAAGGTAAATTTGTTTGTATTCAAAGAGGGAACCAATGAGAGCGCAACGCTGAGTAAAGGGACAATGTATTCCGGCGATGGATATCGTAGCATTACCTATCGCACGTTTTCACTTCCGCATCGCGATGAAACCTACGATATGACAATAGACGCTGAGGGTTATATCCCACGGTCGATGAAACTGAAAGCTACGACCAAGGAACCGGAGGTGGATATGGGGACAATTAAACTTGAACGCTTGCCGAAGCAACTTGATGAAATCTCGGTGGTGGCAACGAAAATCAAGGTGTTTTTTGATGGTGATACCATGGTATATAATGCCGACGCTTTTATTCTGCCGGAGGGGTCGATGCTTGATGACCTTGTCAAGCAGCTGCCGGGAGTGGAGCTAAAATCCGATGGTCAGATTTTTCACAATGGGAAGAAAGTTGAGAGTCTGCTGCTGAATGGGCGTAAACTATTTGATAATGATCCGAGTCTTATGCTAAACAATTTAGCGGCATATACTGTCAAGAACATCAAGGTATATGAAAAGGCTTTGGAGTCAGCTTCCCTATTAGGTTATACGGACGAAAAAGAGTATGTTATGGACGTTAACCTCAAGAAACAGTATATGGGAGCGACCTCGGTTATGGCAGAAGGAGGTTATGGTACTGAAAACCGCTATTTGGGACGCCTGTTTGCCACAACCTTTACGTCGACCACGGCTGTGGCGGCATATTTCAACGCCAATAATCTGTCGTCGGAGCGTATGCCATGGTCTAAATCCGACCTTTGGAACACAGGGCGCATATCGCGAACCGGCGTTGCATCCCACCTTGGCGGCGGCATGAATTATTCGCTCAATAGCTCAAAACGCCAGGAATCCCTGCGGGGACATGTCGAGGCTAATCGTGCCATTACAGATTTCCGCAGCGGAAGCCGGGGCGTTATATTCTTACCGGAGGGCGACAATTTCACGGAAGCTTCGTCATCAAATCAGACTCGCTCGCTGAGCATAAGTACCGCTCATCACTATATGCGTCAATTCCGCATCTGGCAACTCTCACTGAACGCATCGTTTGATTACGGTAATTCACGCTACAATTCCAATAGCCTGTCGGAAGTAAGTCGCACCGAAATGAATAACGATGCGAATCGCGATTTGGTGAACCGCTCTTTGCGCACGGATTCGGCTCGCTCCCACAATCTTAAAGGTCAATTGAGTCTGGATGCATTAGTGCGATTGCCGGACATAGGTGAAACGAAACAGAATCTGACAGTTTATGCATCAGGAGAATACACTCGTACCCATGGCCGCTTCGATTCATTCTATATGATTGACTACGGATTAAATCCCTCAACCTCAGAGTCTGAACAGGCTCGCCGACAGGCATTTCCGGCCTACGTGGTCAACTCCGGAGCCACTTTTAAATATAATCTCCGCTTTCCGCGCAATTATTCACTCTCCGTCAGCGCAGGCCGGAACTATGTACTTGAACGCAACACTGACTTCCGATTTCTTTTGCCGGCAGATGCTGTTGATCCAACAAATAGTTACCAATCGCTTTTAAATGATGGCTCAACAAGTATTTCCCTTAACTCCGGAGCACGCTGGGGCTACCCATCCATGGCTGAGGGCGGTAAAGGGCAACTGGAGATAAAAATAGCACCCTCTGTGGAGTTTTTAGACCGGTCTTATGAGTTTACACGCCCTGATGCANACGTTATCAATCCTACGNGCCGCGAAACCGTATGGTCATTGAGCGACCTATCNGTTGACTATAANCTGACGCCTCGTGGCCGCAACACTTTGAAAATATCTCTGCGAGCGTCATCAACCGTCAGACCGCTTGATATGGCATATCTGATTGACGTAGTAACAGACGCCGACCCTCTAAATATTCACCGAGGCAATCCTCACCTTCGCAACCCCCGCAACAACTCCATTGAGTTAAAGCCCTCATTTGAACTGATCACCCCTGCCTTTAACTTTATGAACTACCTCACGCTCAAGTACTCAACTGTAGATAATTACATTGTTAACGGATGGGTTTATAATCCGGAAACAGGAGTGAGGCGTCATAGTCTATATAACTGCTCCGGTACGCGACATTTTGAAGTAAGCCTTTTCAGTTGGGTTTATGGNAACACTTGGGCCATCAAATGGACAAACCGGTATTCAAACCGACGAACACCCGACATNNNAGGCANGGCTACAACNNACTTTGANACCTTCCGCCCGATGCAAGAAGNTGTTTACANCAACAGCTATCAANGCTTATTATCCGNCTCNTACACCCCCTGCCAATGGCTACAACTCTCTCCGGAGGTGAATTCGAAAATGTCGCACTATAATAGCCGGTCCGGAGACTTCACCTCGTTCACGGCCATTGATATGACTTACAAGATGGGCTTGCAATTCAAAATGCCTTATAATCTGTCTTTGACAACCGAACTTTCTCTAAACACCCGTAGAGGATATGCCGATTCTCGTCTTAACACCAACGAACGGATACTCAATGCCGGTGCGCAATGGCACTGGACTCGTCCCGGCCTGCGATTCATATTGGATGGTTACGACCTGCTCCAACAAATTTCACGCGTGAGCTACTTAATCAATGCCCAAGGTCGCACTGAAAGCTGGGACAACACCATTCCCCGCTATGTCATGCTCCGCATCATATACCAATTCAACGCAGCCAAATAGTAACCCTCACATTGATTGAAATTTACAGCATGTTATATGAGATATTGGATCTGCTTATGGATGTGTGCTTTTGCCAATTTTTTATGTCGGGCTCAGGAGGTTGAGTTACCTGACTCCGTGGACTTTATCTTCTATATAGAAGACGCGGTTAACTCTTTGCCCTTACTTAATGCCCGGGCTACCATTCTGGATGCTTCGGGGAAGGAGTTGATTGACTCCGTCAGTAACAGCTTTAGAGAAGCGCACAAATATAGTAAAAATCTCTTTGGTAGCGCTATTTATTATGCTGATAAGAAAATACCTTANTCGCCTGNTTATAGGATTTATATCACTCTGAAAGGTTATGAANNGNTNATGGCTGNGGTTAACTACTNGNAAAAGAACTNGNGTTGGNGNACTTTCAAGTTGACTCGTGAGGCTAAGCNGNTNAATGAGGTGNCNGTTACANCCACGAANATCAAAATGGTAATGCGNGGCGACACGCTGGTTTATGACGCGACGGCTTTTCAGCTNCCCAGCGGGTCCATGCTTGNCGACCTAATCCGCANTCTGCCCGGNGCTTCCCTTGATCGCGATGGGCGGNTAACCATTAATGGCCAGCAGGTGAGCAGCCTGCTTGTCAACGGACGAGACTTTTTTAAGGGAGACCCATGGGTGGCATTGAAGAATCTCCCTTATTATACCGTCAAGGAACTTAAAGTCTACCGCCAGACACCTGAACGCTTCATGATGTCTAAAAAAAAGCGGTCAGAGGAAGACAGGAACAATGACCCGCTGGTATTAGACGTTAACCTCAAGCCGGAATATATTGGCGGATGGTTGGCCAATGCAGAAGGTGGCGGAGGATTAACTACGTCAAGGAATCCTGATTTCAGATGGATGGGGCGACTTTTCGCCATGCATTACAATAAACTGAACACTTTTGCGGTCTATAGTCAGGCTAACAACATTAATGACTCGCAAAAAGCAGACAATCGAGGGTCGTGGAAACGACCGAAGATGTCAGCGGCATTATCCACTCATAAACTGGCCGGTATCCAGTATAACCACAGTTGGAAAGACCAGATGCAAAACGGTATTAACGCCTCGGTCGATGTTCATCGCTCTACGCGCGAAAGCCAAGTGCGCTCCGTAAGTGAATCTTTTCTTATTGGCGGCAACCAGTTTATGAGGAGATCGATCTTAGGCAACGAACACAACTGGGATGTTTACTCCTCATTTGATGTCTCGCGCCGTTTCAAGCCCGGACGCATCAATCTAAAAGCATTTTATGAGTTTGAGCAGGAGGACCGACGGTCAGATGACGACACTCAACAGAGTAAATCTGAATCTTCGGAAATGTTTTCCGATTCTGATTCTCCGCAATGGGATCTCAATTCTGTCTATAGTCGTTTCTTGCGTGAGGAATATCAGGAAAACCATCATCGAGGGAATGCCTCTATTGACTTGCAGCCCGATATTGAAAATTTCAGTTGGCTGGGGGACCTAACGCTGAATCTGTCAGGTAGCTTTCGTAAAATCGAGACAAACAATCAGCAATTTGACCGACTTAATTACTCCACTCTGACGGCCGACAGTTATAACCGCGAGCGCCGCGACGAATCCGGCCGAAAAAACGCATCCTTTGACTTAACTGCCTTTATGAAGACACGAGCATTCAAGGCCGGATTATCGGAATGGACTTTCACGCTCAAATATCATTTCCAACATGAATACTCGCAGACGGGCTTCGAACGCTATCTGCGTGACATTGCCGACGACGAGGACACTGCGCAAGAAGTCATGCCCTCGGCGCGTGAAGCCTCCCTCTGGACTTTTGACCCGGCAAACTCCTATGCCGCAGTAACCCGGCGGGAAGAGAACATGTTGTCTCCTTCGGTTTACTATAAGCACCGTGCCTTTTTCATTGATTTATCAACGGGCATTTATTTCATCTACGATTATTTGAAAGATCACCGTCTCAACAATGTGAACTTTGCCCGACGAAACAAGGAAGTATACTCCCCCAAGCTTTCAATCGGTGCAAGAAACCGATACAAAGGCATCTCATTGACAATCTCATCCGCCCAGCGTCTGCCCGATATTTTCCAGAGTCTTAACATCACGGAATCACGTGACCCCTTCCGCGTTTATCAAACTAACCCTAACCTGAAAAAATCAACTACCTTAAATACCGGNATCAGNGCCAATCTCCGCAACGTCGGCCTAAGTCTGGACTNCAACAAGATTTTCAATGCCATAGCAGACGCCCGAACATATAACCCCGAAACAGGTGTATACTCCTATAAACGAGAAAATATTGATGGTAACTACTCCGCCTCAGCCTCACTGAACTATGGTCAACAGTTCGGCCCATTTTACTTTTCCAATCGGCTCCGCTATCGGTGGCGACACTCCGTCGACTTTTCGGCCGACGGCGACGTGGCTCGCAAAATGTCGGTTAATAACCAAGGCGCTCAAGATAATCTTGAAGTCAAATTCAATCTCCGCCAATGGTCCATTATCGGGAAGGCCGACATTGATTTCAACCATCTTGAAACTCCTGCGCGGGCATTTTCCACAATGAACTATTGGGATATCAACTATGGTATCTCCATGATCACACCGCGTCTTTGGAACTTCACCATCGAAACCGACCTGACGGCCTATTGTCGCAGAGGCTATGCCGACCCATCGATGAACACCACCGATTGGGTATGGAACATGCGCATTACCCGTCCCTTCGGCCCCTCAAAGCAATGGATGATAAAAGCCGAAGCTCTTGACCTCCTGCACCAATTCCCCGACATACGTCGCACCATCAACTCCATGGGTCGCACCGAAGTACGCTATAACACCATCCCCTCTTACGCNCTACTGACCCTTACCTACCGCCTNGACATCAAACCCAAGCGGAAATAATTTATAGTATAGAGTAATAACTAAAGTACGGAGGATTACTGGGGGTGAACGTCGGCGAGGTCGACCAGATGGTTTATGATGGCAAACACGGTCAGGCCGGCGGCGGTGTGGATATTGAGTTTGGCGCAGATATTGCGGCGATGGGTCGTTACGGTGTTGATTGATATATAGAGGGCGTCGGCGATTTCTTTGTTAGCCTTTCCCTTGGCCACCTCGCGGATGATTTCTTTTTCGCGCTGACTGAGCATTTCGAGCTGGTCATTGTCGTCGGTAACCGGAGCGGGTTTGGGCTCATTTGTAGCCGAGGTGGCCTTGAGGCGGTTTTCAAGGCGTTGCACCGAGGGGATGAGCAGCCGGTTTTCAACCTCGAAGTGCGAAAGCATATCGCGGCCACATATAATTATGTTAAGCAGTGCGCCGCTCAGCTTCATGTTATCTTTTTTGCTATATTGGGTAATGAATATTTCTTTGAGCTCATTGAGCTTTTCAACGGCATCGCTGTGGCTTTCAGAGTAGTCGGAGATTTTAAACTCTGTTGAAATCTGGCCTTGAAGCAGCCGGTCAACGTAGGTGAATATGGTTTCGTTTTCATATTCCATGTGGCGGCGCACTTCTTGCACGTAGTTGTCGAAGAACTGAATCAGCAGCGACGCAACTTCNTTGTTGTCNGACCCGGATGTTGCGTCAACCAGATTGCGTCTGATTTTGGGCAGTTCGATGTTGAGAAAAGAGGTGTGGGCGCGTTTGAGGTAGNTCATCAGCGCGGGCAGCGATATGCTTTCNGCCTCAAAGCGATANCCGCTGAGCAGGTTGCTGACNCAGACGAACGTGTCAACATCGACGTTGTTCTTGCGACATACGTCGCCGACCGAAGCCTCGCCGAAGCCGAACGGNATATCGAANCGGCTCAATGCNGGCAGCAGCATTGCGTTGTCGCGCAGCAGGTCGCGCATTTTATNATGGGCGGCATAGCCGCTTTTGTTTCCTGAAATCATCGGGTGCAAAGTTAGTAATTATCTGCGGTTTGNTAAATACTCAAAACNGGTTATTTTTTGTAGCGGTCGTTAAAATTCGGCGGAGAAATCTTGGCCCTTTCATAGGAAATGAGTAACTTTGCGCCCAGTTATGGAAAAAGAAAAAGATATAAAAAAGGTAGCCGATGCTTTGGCCCGCGTCATGGGTGGCGAAAGTCTCGATGAAGACACTCTATACGGTTTGACCGACATCAATTCCGCCGAAGGCATCAATGCGCTGCTCGACGGCGCCCGGCAGATAACTGAAAAGTTTTCACCACGCAAGTTCGATTCATGTTCGATAGTCAACGCCCGCTCGGGCCGTTGCTCTGAAAACTGCAAATGGTGTGCACAATCGGCTCATTTTCATACCGGTTGCGAAACCTATGACGTTATCCCCGCCGAGGAAGCCTTCAAGGTGGCGCGTTATAATGCCGAGCGTGGAGTAGGGCGCTTCTCCCTTGTGGCCTCCGGCCGTTCGGTTAAGGGCGCCGCTCTGGACCAAATGTGTAAGATTCTGAAAGACGTTGCCGAAAAAGACGGAATTTCTACGTGCGCTTCTATGGGCCTACTGTCGGAAGCCGAGCTTCAAAAGCTCTGGGATAGTGGCGTGCACCGTTATCATTGCAATCTGGAAACGGCGCCGTCATTCTTCGGAAATTTATGCACTACCCATACAATCGAAGATAAGCTGAACACAATCCGCGCGGCGCGCAAAATCGGCTTTGAAGTCTGCTCCGGAGGCATTATAGGCATGGGTGAAACGCGCCGCCAGCGCATGGAGCTGGCTATTACCTTGCGCCAGGTTGAACCGCACTCGATTCCTGTCAACATTCTGTCGCCCATTCCCGGCACTCCGCTCGAAAACGTAGAGCCAATCAGCGACGACGAAATATTGATTACCCTGGCTCTATTCCGCTTCGCCCACCCGAAGGTGCAGATTCGCTTTGCCGGCGGGCGTGCTCGCCTGAGCCGCGATACACTGCTTCGCGCATTGAAGATTGCCGTTAACGGAGGCGTAGTTGGCGACCTGCTAACCACCATTGGCTCCACCATTGCCGACGATAAAAAGCTCGTTACCGAAGCCGGATATGAATTTTAGTTAAAAATTTGCACAATTCAAAAATTCTCTCTAACTTTGCACTCGCCTTCTCGGGGTGTAGCACAGTTGGCAGCGCGCCACGTTCGGGACGTGGAGGTCGGAAGTTCGAGTCTTCTCACCCCGACCCTTTTAGGGTTAAATGCTTGCAAGTCAAACACTTGCAAGCATTTTTCAAAATATAACGGGACAAATTCGGGACACGTCGTTTCCTGCCCCGTCCGCAGTGAATTGGGCGGTTTGAGGTGAATTAAGATTTGTTAATGTGGTGGGGAAGGCATTTTGCTCATTCGTAGGCTTACTTTGCAGGCGAGAACAATAGTTGTGCTCCTTGAAACTCTAACTTGAAACTCTAATAAGAATCGCTCTAAAATGGAAGTAATTTTAATGGTAATCTGCTTCTTCTCCTGGATTGGCCAAGCTCTTAAAGAAGGCGGCAAAACCAAATAATCAACCTTTTCCCGTTTTCAATTATGGATGAACTCGACGCCTTCGACAACTGACATGTATAACTATGCATACGACATAACTATTCAAAAAAGAACCTTTATGCGAAGCNTNGGAATATCTTTATCTACGGATTCTACAATAGCGTCCCGGATGTAATCATAGCGGTTGGCCAGCTCATGCTTATCCTTTTCGAAAGCCGTTGCATAGACTTCTTTAAGACTGTTGATAAATGCAATAGTGTATTCTGAGTCATCGTTGCTCGACCATGCAACATAAACATAAAGATGATCACCGGCATTGAGCTGACGGATTTTCTTTTTGCGAGCGGCTTCCGAGGCCCCGGCAATCTTGACGTCGATAACTATTGGAGTCTTGTTTCTCCTGTATCTCTCTACTTCATCGCGGGATAGGATTTCCGATGTAATAGAGTTAATTACAAGGTCCTTGGATTTGTGTGAACGACGCGATTTACCTTTCGACGAAGAAAACCCGCCCATCAGAGCTATGGTAATTACAACGAGGATTATTGTNATGCNGGAGATTGGGAACATACTTTTTATACGCAATTTTTAAATTCCATGTACAAAGTTACAATTTTTTCTTATATCCGTGAAAGAATTAAGAGATTTTGAGCGTGGAAAGTGTTATCAGTTAAAAATGATATAGAATCAAAATTTTGGAAAAAAGTGGTGGGGGAGTTGGTGGTTCGGGAATATTTTCGTATCTTTGCAGCCGGTTTAGAAATAAGCCGCCAATATTAACCCATTCATTAACTAACTTCAAAACAATCTCTACAGTATGGCAACCAAGATT
>WFLX010115636.1_pt1 | contig 10812 bp, 9 predicted proteins | sample 4967041 | NCBI WGS metagenome assembly WFLX01 (sample SAMN12857096, study PRJNA449069) | gut metagenome | isolation source: stool from male and female vole | host: Microtus ochrogaster | place: USA:Florida | collected 2017
AAAAAAGATAATACTATGGAAAAAATGGAAATCTACACCCATGAGGAGATTAAGGATAAGTTTCTCGGGAAGGTAGGAACCCCGAGACGGGATGCCTACGAAGCCAATCTGCAACGTAGAATCCAGGCCCATTATTTTGGCGAACTCGTCAAGGAGAAACGCAAGGCGAAACGCCTCACGCAAGAACAGCTGGCCGAAATGATAGGCGTGCAGAAAGGGCAGGTCTCCAAAATCGAAAACGGACAGAACATAACCCTTGCAACGGTATCACGCTTGCTTAAAGCCCTGCGTATCAATGTGCGCTTCGACCAGGACGGCGCCGTTTCCCTTGCCTGAACAATGCCATTCCTGTAAACATGTAGCATTATGGAGAAAACCTGTCCCCGCTGCGGGGCGACATTCGTCTGCAAGGAACACGAAGATGTGCGCCACTGTCAGTGCGCCACGGTGCGGCTGACGGAAAAGACACGCGCATGGTTGCAGACACAATACGAAGGCCGATGCCTCTGCGCCCCCTGCCTGCGCGAAATCGAGGCCGAGACCGCGGGCGAAGCGGAACGCGAACGCTAAAAAAATCGTACATTCGCGCCCGTGAAGAATATAGAACTGAAAGGGGTTCGCGTCAACAACCTCAAAAATATAGATGTAAGTTTCCCCTCCGGGAAAATGGTGGTCGTGACCGGGCTTTCGGGCTCGGGCAAATCCTCGTTGGTATTCGATACGCTCTATGCCGAAGGACAACGGCGCTATGTGGAAAGCCTCAGCGCCTACGCCCGCCAGTTTTTGGGCAGGATGAGCAAACCCGAAGTGGATTTTGTGGACGGCATCTCGCCCGCTATCGCTATCGAGCAGAAGACCCTCAATTCCAATCCCCGCTCCACGGTGGGCACGGTGACCGAAATCTACGAGTATCTCAAATTGCTCTACGCCCGCATCGGCAGGATTTATTCGCCCGTCTCGGGACGGGAAGTGAAACGGCATTCGGTCAGCAACGTGGCCGATTTCGCCGCAGCGTTGCAGGAAGGCACCAGACTCTATATCCTCTCGCCGGTCCGTCTGGCCGAGGGCATGACGATGCAGGCCTACGGCGAATTGAAGATAAAAAGCGGTTTCAGTCGCCTGTACGTGGTGGACGAAAAGGACTCGTCCCGCTCGCGCATGTTGGGCATCGAGGAGGCGATGCAGGAAAAGAAGCTTCCCGATTCTCTCTATCTGCTGGTGGACCGCGTGGTGATCCGCAAGCCCGACGACGGCCCCGACGAAAACAACGAACTCTACTCGCGCCTGTTCGATTCGGTGCAGACCGCTTTCCACGAGGGCGACGGCAAGTGCTATATGGAAGTGACCGCGCCCGACGGACCTTCGCGCTTTCTGGAATTTTCGAACAANCTCGAGGCCGACGGCATGAGCTTTGTCAAGCCCAGCGTCAATTTTTTCAGTTTCAACAATCCCTACGGCGCGTGCAAGACCTGCGAAGGCATAGGCACGGTGGTGGGGGTGAGCGAAGATTTAGTGATTCCCGACACCTCGCTCTCGGTCTACGACAACGCCGTGGCCGTGTGGCGGGGCGAGAAGATGAGCGAGTGGAAAAAGGATTTCATCCTCCATGCCGAACGGGAGGGNTTTCCCATTCACCGACCCTATAANGAACTGACGCAGNAAGAAAAGGATATTCTCTGGAACGGCGGGAAATATGCCAAGGGCATACGCGACTGCTTCGCCTTTATCGAGAAGAACGCCTATAAGATACAGTACAGGGTGATGGCCTCGCGCTACAAGGGCAAGACCGTCTGCCCCGAATGCCACGGCTCGCGCCTGCGCCCCGACGCCGACTATGTGAAGGTGGGNGGCAAGTCGATTTCGGAACTGGTGGGTATGCAGGTGGACGCGCTCTACGATTTCTTCGAGAACCTGCACCTCACCGCCCACGACCGCGCCGTGGCCGAACGTATGCTCACCGAAATCCGTCACCGTCTGACCTACCTCAAAGATGTGGGGCTCTCNTACCTGAGCCTCGACCGCGCCTCGTCNTCCCTGTCGGGGGGCGAGAGCCAGCGNATCTATCTGGCCAACTCGTTGGGCAGCGCCNTGGTGGGCTCCCTCTACATNCTCGACGAACCCAGCATAGGGCTGCATTCGCGCGATACCGACCACCTTATCCATGTCATCCGCCAGTTGCGCGATCTGGGCAATACCGTGGTGGTTGTGGAACACGACGAGGCTATCATGCTGGCGGCCGACTATATCGTGGACGTGGGGCCCAAGGCGGGCAGGGAAGGAGGCGAGATTGTCTTTGCNGGNACGCCGCAGGAGATGATCACGCGGGGCGATTCGCTCACCGCACGCTATCTGCGGGGCGAGATGCAGATACAGGTGCCCGACGGCCGCAGGGCGTGGACGCGGAGTCTGCGTCTGACGGGTGCCGTGCAGAACAATCTGAAAGATGTGACCGTGGATATTCCCTTGGGCGTGATGACGGTGGTGACGGGCGTGAGCGGGTCGGGCAAGACCTCCCTGATACGGCAATGCCTGTATCCGGCCCTGCAACGCGCCTTGGGCACCTATCAAGGCGGCGCTCCGCTCAAATACAGGAGTTTGGAGGGCGACATCAAGCAGATAGACAGCGTGGAGATTGTGGATCAGAATCCTATCGGAAAATCGAGCCGCTCCAATCCCGCCACCTATATCAAGGCCTTCGACGACATACGGGATCTGTTCGCCGCCCAACCCTTGGCCAAGAAGCGGCTCTACGCGCCCGGCTATTTCTCGTTCAACACCGAGGGCGGACGCTGCGAGGCCTGTCAGGGNGAGGGCACTATCAAGGTGGAGATGCAGTTCATGGCCGACCTGCACCTTACCTGCGAGCACTGCCACGGCAAGCGTTTCAAGGAGGAGGTGTTGGAGGTGAAGTATCTCGACAGGAGCATCGCCGATGTGTTGGAGATGACGGTGGACGAGGCGTTGGAGTTCTTTCCCGAAAACGCTCCCGAAGCGGCGGTGAAGCGGTTGCGTGCCAAATTGCAGGTGTTGCAGGATGTGGGGCTGGGCTATCTGCATCTGGGNCAGTCGTCGAACAGTCTCTCGGGNGGGGAGGCGCAGCGGGTAAAGCTGGCCTATTTTCTGTGTCGGGGCAATGCCGACGAGAAGGGGCACGTTTTCTTTATCTTCGACGAGCCCACCACAGGTTTGCATTTTCATGACATCGCCAAATTGAAGGCGTCTTTCGACGCGCTTATCGCCCGGGGGCATACGGTGTTGGTGATAGAACATCATCTGGACGTGATCAAGAGCGCGGACTGGATTATCGAAATGGGGCCCGAGGGGGGCGACGCAGGCGGAAGNCTGCTCTATGCCGGTACGCCCGAAGGGCTGTTGAAGGTAAAGGATTCCTATACCGCGAAGTATCTGCGCCCCAAGTTGGAGGAAAAGCCGAAGGCCGCTGCGGGGAAGGCCGCCGTAGCGGGAAAGAAGTCTGCCGTCGGAAATACGAAGCCCGCCGCATCGGAAAAGCCGAAGCCCGCCGCGAAGAAGTCTAAATTAATAAAAAATTCGAATGGAAAGTAACGTTTCCTTACGTGCCTATAATACGCTGGGGGTGGACTGCCGCTGCGCGCGGTATGCCGAAGTCTCCGACAGACGGGATTTGCAGGAACTGTACGAAGCGGGATTTTTGGGACCACGTGCCAAGATGCCCGTTTTCTTTTTGGGTGGCGGCAGCAACACGCTCTTTTTGGAGGATTTCGAGGGGCTGGTGGTGCGCCTGTGCGCCGACGGCGAGCAGGTGGTGAAGCAGGAGGACGGCAGGGTGCAGGTTCGTGTGGAAGCGGGGGTGGTTTGGGAAGACTTTGTGAAAAGAACGGTGGAACGCGGTTGGTGGGGATTGGAGAATCTTTCCGGCATTCCCGGCACGGTGGGCGGTGCGGTGGTGCAGAATATGGGCGCCTACGGAACCGAAATCTGCCAATGCATCGGCACGGTGGAGGTGTTTGATACGGAAAGCGGTGAATTTCTGTCGGTTCCCGTATCGGAATGCGCCTATTCCTACCGTCACAGNCGCTTCAAGAGACAGAGCCGCTATGTGGTGTGGGCGGTGGTGNTGCATCTGCGCACCGAGGCATCGCCCAACCTTTCCTATAAGGCGTTGAACGAGGCTTTTGCGGGGCGTGTGCCGACGCATCCGCAGCCTATCGCCGATTTTGTGGTGGCGCTGCGGGCGCAGAAATTGCCCGATGTCAAGCGTTTGGGCAGTGCGGGCAGTTTCTTCACCAATCCCGAGGTATCGGCGGAGACCTTCGCCGCCTTGCAGGAAAAATATCCCGATATGCCGGGGCATACCGTGGAGGGNGGCGTAAAGCTCTCGGCGGCGTGGCTCATCGACCGTTGCGGTTGGAAAGGCTACCGCTGCGGCGACGCGGGTGTCTACGAAAAGCAGCCCTTGGTATTGGTGAACGCGGGNCAGGCTTCGGGCGGCGGAATCTGGGAATTGGCGCGGCATATCCGCGAGAGCGTGTACGATAAATTCGGGGTGGACATAGAGCCGGAGGTCTGCGTGGTGCGGGCGCACGGTATGCAGACGCAGGTTTCCGACCCCGAGGAGGCCGCCTATCGCGAGGTGCTCGAGAAGATGTTCCGCTCTCTGCCCATGTTCCAGCGGGTGGGGGCGGCGGCCTACAAACCCGATCTGAACAATACGGTGCGTCTGATGAAGGCGTTGGGCGAGCCGTATACGAAATTCAGGAGCGTGCACGTGGCCGGTACCAACGGCAAGGGNTCCTGCTCGCACATGTTGGCTTCCGTCCTTATGGCGGCGGGCTATAAGACAGGACTTTATACCTCGCCGCATCTGCGCGATTTCCGCGAGCGGATCAAGATAAACGGCGAGATGATACCCCGCGCGGAGGTGGTGGAGTTCTACCGCACGCACGANGANNTGTTTACCCGCGAGCGCACCTCGTTTTTCGAGATGACGGTGGCGATGGCNTTCGACTATTTCGCCCGTCAGCAGGTGGATGTCGCGGTTATCGAAGTGGGCATGGGCGGCCGTCTCGACTCGACCAACGTCATCACGCCTCTGTTGAGCCTGATAACCAACATCAGTCCCGACCACATGCAGTTCTTGGGCGACACCTTGCCCAAGATTGCGGGCGANAAGGCGGGNATCATCAAGGCGGGNGTGCCGGTGGTGATAGGCGAGAGCCAGGAAGAGGTGCGGGAGGTGTTCGAGCGCAAGGCCGCCGAATGCGGCGCGCCGCTGTGCTACGCCGACCGTGTCTTTTCGTTGCGGAATATAGGCAACGAGGGCACCGCCTTTACTTTCGACGCATATAAGAACGGTGCGCTTTACGGTTCGGGCTGGCGTTGCGATCTGGCGGGCGGCACCTACGAGGGGAAAAACGTGGTGAGCGTGCTCGCCGCCGTGGATTCGCTTCGCAAGACGTTTACGATTCCGGACGAGGCTTTGGCGGAGGGGCTGGCGCGGGCCGCTGAAAGCACNGGGCTGGCGGGGCGTTGGCAAAGATTGGCATCCGCACCGCTCACCTATTGCGATACGGGACATAACGAGGGCGGCATCCGTCTGGTGTTGGAGCAGATTGCCCGCACGCCGCACCGCAGGCTGCATATCGTGTGGGGCATGGTGGGCGACAAGGACATCGCGCATATCCTCGCCNTGCTGCCGAAAGACGCCGCGTATTATTTCTGTCAGGCTCCGCAGCAGAGGGCATTGGATGTGCATGTCCTGCAACAGAAGGCGGGAGAATGCGGCTTGAAAGGGGAGGCTTTTTCCACGGTGCGCCAGGCCTTGACGCAGGCGCGCTCCCTGGCCGCTCCCGACGACCTCATTTATATCGGCGGCAGCACCTTTGTGGTGGCCGAGGTGGTGTGATTGGCTGCTTTTTTGTAAATTAGCGAGGTATAAACCAAGAAAGGCAATACGTATGGAGGAACGGATAAGACAAAGGGCGTCGGTATGGACGCAGGCGCCTTACGACGAAAAGACACGCCAAGAGGTGGCGGCGATGATGGAGAACAGACCCGAGGAATGCGCGGAAGCGTTCTATCGCGATCTGGAATTCGGTACGGGAGGCTTGCGCGGCATCTTAGGCGTGGGCACGAACCGCATGAATGTCTATGTGGTGGCGTTGGCCACGCAGGGTTTCGCCAACTATCTCGATAAGCAGTGCGCCGCCGAGGGGCTGGCGCGCAAGGTGGCGGTATCGTACGATTGCCGCAACGGCAGTTCGGAATTCGCGCTCACCACGGCCAAGGTGTTCGCCGCCAACGGCTTCGAGGTCTATCTGTTTACGGGTATGCGTCCCACGCCCGTGCTTTCGTATGCCGTGCGTCACTACGGTTGCTGCGGTGGCGTCATGGTGACCGCCAGTCACAACCCCAAGGAATACAACGGCTACAAGGCCTACGGCAAGGACGGAGGCCAGCTGGTGGCGCCGCACGACAAGAACGTGATGAAGGAGGTGGCCGCGCTGCATTCGCTCGACGAGGTGAAGATNCAGGGAGGCGAGAGCCGCATCCNCTATATNGACGAGGAATTGGACAACGCCTATCTGGACAAGGTTTCCTCCCTTTCGTTGCAGCCTAAGGTGATTGCCGCGCAGAAGCGGATGAAAATCGTCTACACGCCCCTGCACGGCACGGGCATGACGATGGTGCCCAGGGCGTTGCGCCGCTGGGGGTTCGAGAACGTGATCTGCGTGCCCGAGCAAATGGTGCCGGACGGAAATTTCAGCACCGTGGCCTCTCCCAATCCCGAGGAGCGGGCGGCCATGATGCCGGCCATTGAGCTTGCCAAGCGCGAACAGGCGCAGCTTGTCATCGCCACCGACCCCGATGCCGACCGCGTGGGCGTGGCCATCGCCGACGGAAAGGGCGATTTTATCCTGCTCAACGGCAACCAGACCGGCTCCGTCTTGGTGTATTACCTGCTCAACCAATGGAAGGCGGCAGGCCGCGTCACNGGCAAGGAATATGTGGTCAAGACCATCGTCACCACCGAACTCATCAAGGCTATGGCCGAAAAGAACGGCGTGGCGTGTTTCGACGTGCTCACGGGCTTCAAGTATATCGCCGAAATCATCGGTTCGCTCGAAGGCAAGAAGACGTTTATCGGAGGCGGGGAGGAGAGNTACGGCTATCTGGCGGGCGATTTCGTGCGNGACAAGGATGCGGTGATTGCCTGTTGCCTGATTGCCGAAATGGCCGCCGACGCGGCCTGCCGCAACGAAAGTTTCATCGATATTTTGAGCCGGCTCTATTCCGAATATGGCTTCTACAACGAGTCGCTGGTGTCGGTCACGAAAAAGGGCATGGACGGCGCCGCGCAGATCAAGGCCATGATGAAGGCTTTCCGCACCACGCCGCCGCAGTGTATTGGCGGCGAGAAAGTGGTGGAGGTGCGCGACTATGAGAACGGCTACGGCAATCTGCCGGGAAGCGATGTGTTGCAGTTCTTTACCGAGGAGGGAAGCAAGATTACCGTGCGTCCCTCGGGCACCGAGCCCAAGATAAAGTTCTATTTCGGCGTCAAGGCCGCCTGGCAGNAAGGCAAGACGTTGCAGGAACAGGAGGCGCAGGTGAAGGAACGGGTCGAAAACTTTAAAAAAGATTTAGGATTATGACGACNGCGGTTTGGACGGAAATTTTCGGCTGGGCGGCCAGCCTCTGCATGATTTTGGGCTATATGCCGCAGGCTCTGTATACGATGCGCACGCGCAAGACCGACGACCTTTCGCTCACGGCCTGGATTTTCATGGGGCTCGGTTCGGTGTTCTTCGTGGTGAACGGTTTTCTGATGTGGAACCTGCCGCTGGCCGTTACCAATATCATTACCGGCACGTGCAGCACTATCATCATCTGCATGAAACTCTACAACGACCGCAAGAAGCGGAAACAGAAATAGAATCCGTTATTCTTCGGTAAAGCCCTTGAAGCAGTCCACGCCGGTCTGCACGGTGCCGCGCACGATAGGCCAGAAACGGTAGGTGGCTTTCTCCACATAACGGAAAGACAGCGAGGAATCGCGCACGGAGGTTTTGAGGATTTCCTCCTGCGGGTCTATCTTGTTCCAAAAGTAAATCAAGATGCTGAATATGGCCAGCACCTTGCAGAAACTCAGCAGCAGGCCGCCGATGCGGTTGAACAGTCCCAACGAGGAGCGGTTGGCCCAGTTTCCTATCACTTTCCCGAGGAAATAGACGCCTATGGAAACGCCGATGAACATCAGCACGAAACAGATTGTCTGGGCGTGCCTGCCGTTTATCGAGAACCATTCGCCCACTAAATAGGAGAANTTGAACGACATATACATCCCCGCCACTAACGCCAGCAGCGACACCAATTCCATGACGAGGCCGTTCTTGGCGCCTTTGAATCCGCACCACAGCAGGGGGATGAGAATGATAAGGTCTAGGAAATTCATGCTTCGCGTCGGTTTCGGTGGTTGTGCAGGAGGCGTTTGGTGAGTTCGGAAGCCTCCATGAAGTGGATGATTTCGGGATTGTCGCTTTCCAGGATCGTGCGCCCGTTGCCCTGCCACCAGAGTTTTCCTTCGTAGATGAAGTTGACCGTGTCGCCGATTTTCAGCACCGAGTTCATATCGTGGGTGTTGATGACGGTGGTGATGCCGTATTCCTGGGTGATTTCGGAAATCAGGGCGTCGATGAGTTCGGAGGTACGCGGGTCGAGTCCCGAATTCGGTTCGTCGCAGAACAGATAGCGGGGTTGCATGGCGATGGCTCGTGCGATGGCCACCCGTTTGCGCATACCGCCGCTGAGTTCGGAGGTGCTGAGCTTGCCTGCGTCTTTCAGATCCACCCTCGCCAGACACTCCTGTGCCCGGCTCACCTTGGCGCGNCGCGGGAGGGAACTGAACATATCNAAGGGAAACATCACGTTCTCCAAAACNGGAAGCGAATCGAAAAGCGCCCCTCCTTGAAAGACCATCCCGATTTCGCGGCGGATTTCGGTGAGCTGTTCGTGGTTCCGGTCGCGTTTGAAGCTGCGGCCGTCGAAAAGCACTTCGCCCGAATCGGCTTCATACAGACCTACCATAGTCTTCATCAACACGGTCTTGCCGGAGCCGCTTTGTCCGATAACCAGATTGCAGACGCCCGGTTCGAGTTTGAGGTTGATGTCGTGCAAGACTTCGCGCCCGCCCAATTCTTTGCAGAGATGCTTGATTTCTATCATGGCGCGTTGTTTTACATAAGGAGTTGAGTCAATACCAGGTTGGAGAGGATGATGGCGATGCTGCTGTTCACCACGGCTTTGGTGCTGGCCTTGCCTACTTCGAGCGCGCCGCCTTTCACCGTATAGCCGTAGAAAGACGAGATGCTGCTGATGAAGAAGGCGAAGACGAGGGTCTTGACGATGGCGTACACCAGGTCGAAGTTATGGGGAAACGCTTGCAGTCCGTAGATGAATTGGTAGGAAGATATGTGCATGATGCCCACACCTGCCGCCCAGCCGCCGGCCAGGGCGGTGACGATGCTGAGCATGATGAGGATAGGGTTGAACAACATGCAGGCGATGATTTTGGGCAGAATCAGGTAGGAGGCCGAATTCATGCCCATCACCTCGATGGCGTCGATTTGTTCGGTNACGCGCATGGTGCCTAACTGGGAGGCGATGTGCGAGCCGATTTTTCCGGCCAATACGAGGCCTATGATAGTGGGGGCGAGTTCCATGACGATAGCCTTGCGGGTGGCGAATCCTACCGAATAGATAGGAATCCAGGGCGAATCCATATTGATGTGCAACTGAATGGTGATGGCCGCCCCGACGAAGACGGAGACGAGCGAAACCAGGGGAATGGAATCCACGCCCAGATGATAGATTTCGTCAATCACCTGTTTCCAGAACAGCTTGCGGTTGCCGGGCGATTGAAGCACCCTCCGCAAGAGCAGGAAATATTCTCCGATAGCTTTAATCATAGGCGGGTCCCGCTGTTTTTTTCTTTTGAGCGCGAAGGTAGTTATTTTTGACGCAAATGTTAAAAATTGTTAAAAATTGGATTTCATCCGATGTTTTCTCGCCACGACAAAGTTCAAGCAAGCTTGACTTTGTGCGAGGCTTATCGAAAACATTTGGCGGTTACGGAAAGTTGTTGTACTTTTGTGGCACGGAGAGATAAAACCGTTGAAAGCAGGATGCGATCTTGCGCAACCTCAGGCCAAGGAAAATCAACTTTTTCTTGGCCTGTTGCATTTTATAAGGGTTCCTTTGATAANCCAATGANTCTCGTCCTTGGTGTAANTCGGCTTTCCGGTCTGGTCGACATTCTTGTCTGAAAATATGCGCATAGTAAATTTAACCACCTCGTCCATATTCAAACCTTCTTTCAACTCCAAGTCGGTGATGACGGCTATGGCGTCCTGCCTGCAAGCCCTGTTGGCATTGATAACGATATTGTTCTTGCTTCTCGGTGACTTAACATCCATATAACCATATCGGGTGGTCAAATCAGGATTACTGTTGTCGGTGATGCCCGGGTATAGTTTCCGTCGCGCCGAAACGGCCTGAGGCATGATTTCGGGATTAATCCAGCAATCGGTTTCGGCGGCGTAGGCTTTGGCCACAGTGAGTATCTGTGTGTAGTCGGGGGCCGCGGTATCGACAAGAATATGTTGATACACAGCAAACCTGCTCCCGACATCGATATGCACGATGTGGAACTGCACCGACAGAGGCAAGGCATAGATGGCCTCTTTCTCCGCTGGGGTTCGCTTTATCCTTTTCGGGGTCTTCTCTCTTTGGGGCTTTTCTTTCGCCATACCTCTTATATCGTAGAAAGACCGA
>WFLX010033394.1_pt1 | contig 10809 bp, 5 predicted proteins | sample 4967041 | NCBI WGS metagenome assembly WFLX01 (sample SAMN12857096, study PRJNA449069) | gut metagenome | isolation source: stool from male and female vole | host: Microtus ochrogaster | place: USA:Florida | collected 2017
CGACGAGTCCATTCGTGGCGCCGAAGTATATCTCGTACAGTCAACATTCCCTAACTCCGACAATCTGATGGAGCTCCTTCTGATGATCGACGCTGCAAAACGTGCTTCAGCTGCAAGCATCAATGCCGTCATTCCTTATTTCGGTTGGGCTCGTCAGGACCGTAAAGACAAACCGCGTGTCTCTATTGCAGCAAAACTTGTTGCCGATCTGCTCAGCGTTGCAGGTCTCGACCGACTCATCACCATGGACCTCCACGCCGACCAGATCCAAGGCTTCTTCAATGTCCCGGTAGATCATCTTTACGCTTCTTCAGTTTTCATTCCGTATATCGAAAGCCTTCACCTCGAAAATATGGTGATTGCATCGCCCGACGTTGGCGGTGCAAAGCGTGCTAACTCCTACGCGAAGTATTTCGATGTGCCTCTCGTGCTCTGCCACAAGCAGCGTGCAAAGGCAAATGTAGTGGCTAAGATGCAGGTGATCGGTGATGTCAAAGGAAAGAATGTAGTGCTTGTCGACGATATTGCCGACACTGCCGGCACTATCACAAAAGCAGCCGACCTGATGCTCGCAGAAGGAGCCAACTCTGTTCGAGCTCTCATCACCCACCCTGTGATGAGCGATCCTGCCACCGACCGCATTCTTCAGAGTGGTCTCACAGAGATCATCTTTACCGACTCAATCCCTTACGGCAAGGAGAATCCCAAAGCCACAATCCTTACGGTGACCAAACTTTTCGCTGACACTATCCGTCGCATCCACAACAATCAGTCGATCTCCAGCCAATACCTCTTCAAACCCTGATACGATTGGCTAAAATATACCACAAAATAAATCCCGACTGCATCAGCAGCCGGGATTTATTCTATAAATTCAGCCCAGAGGGCTGATGATTTTCTCTTACTTAACCCTCAGCACCACCGCATCCTTTGGATTGAGATGGATATGAGTGCCACAGTCTGGAATCAGCTTTAAGAATGCAGTTCTTCCACACAATATATCGTCGGCCACAACATTCCCTTCAGGCAGGCCTGCCATATCAAAGGCGAGACGGGGAATCACAACATTAAGTTCCGCTGAAGAATGGTCGAAATTCACAGCTATCAGCAATACAGAATCTTTAGTGTAGCGAAGGAAGGCAAAATGACTGTGCGGATTGAATCCCTCATGGCGCAAGTTGACATACATCAAGTCAAAGAAACTCCCTTCTCTCAAGGCTGCTTCCGAATTGCAGAGAGTGAGCACCTTCTGATAGATTCCTCTCAGCCATTTCTCCTGCGAGGTGAGATTCTTAAGGGATGGATTCCCCTTATTCCACCATCTGCGAAGCGTATCATAGCTCCAATAATCGAATATGGTACTTCGGTCATTATATCCCGCAAACCCTTCATTGTCTTTAGCCGATTCGCCCAATTCCTGACCATAATAAATCATGTATGGTCCTTTCGATATCATTGCGCTCACCACCAGAGAAGGAAGCACATTCGCCGGATTGCCGGAATATGCTCTCGAGCCGAAACGCACCTCATCATGGTTCTCAAGGAAATTTAGCATGGAGTCGCCGATGCCATCCACTGTCTGCCATGCACCAGTAAGGCGAGCTGCGGAATGATTATGAATTTCTATATCCACGAGGGTATCGTATAGATTCACCTTGTCATACAGATAATCAAAACACCCGTAGTCAAGAAAAGGACGATACTGCGCCACATCGTAAATCTCACCGATAAACATCACATCAGGATAATCCTTCTTCACCTGAGGGATTGCCCAGTGCCAGAATGGAAGTGGAACCATAAAGCACATATCACATCGGAATCCATCGATTCCTTTCGATGCCCAAAAGCGCAATATTGCCAGCATCTTGATCCATGTGTCTGGCACTGGCTCAAAGTGATCACTCCAATCTCCATAATCATGACCATAATTGAGCTTTACTGTCTCATACCAATCGCAACGTCCACAAAAAGCTGTGAAGCAATCATTTCCAGTAGCTTTGGCCGGAAATTCCACGTAAGGTGAGTCTCCTTCGGCATCTAATGGGAAATCGGGTGAAAACTGTTGGAACGGAATATAATAATAATTATTGCGGTGAGAGAATCCCATTGTGATATCATCGTCCGAACCAAAATCTTTCACTCCTGATGGAGCCGAATCACTATGATAAACCCGCGCTGTGTGATTAGGCACAAAGTCAATTATTACTTTCATGCCTGATTTATGAATTCTTTTCACACAATTTTCGAACTCTCCCATCCTATTTTTGACATCTACAGCCAAAGCAGGGTCTACATCATAATAGTCCTTGATAGCATATGGACTTCCTGCTTCCCCTTTCACTACATTGGGATTATCCTTCTCAATGCCATATGCTGTAAAGTCGCTCTTTGTCGCATGCTCGATCACTCCCGTGAGCCATATGCAATTCACACCAAGCTCCTTAATCGCTCTAAGAGCCTTNGGTGTAAGGTCGTTTAGTTTTCCCGACCCATTCTCNTCAAGTGTTCCCCANGGTTTTGGNTCAGCNGTNGTATTGCTGAAAATCCTGGGAAACATCTGATAGATTATCAATCTTTCCATTTATATTATTATTCTTATATATTCAATTTCGTTTATTACTTTTCTTTTTATACCGAGACTCCACTGGGTAGTAAGCACAGTCCTTGTGTGTTTGTGCGCGTGTCAGGTAACTTAAAAGTCAGCTTTGGGATCTGCTACTGATTATTTCAGTTTCGCTTCCAATATCCGGCAAGCCGTCTCATATCCTAAATCTACTATATGATGCAGCTTGGCCACGTCGAACGTACCAATTGCATGCGCTCCTCGAAGATTNATCAAAACGTCGCACATCTTGGCATCATTCACCATATTTGCCTTAGACATCAACTGATAGCTTCTCAATGCAATGTCAAGCAAATTATGCTTCGTAGGATCTTTCCATACATTATGGAAGGGAGAGCAATTAAACCCGTAAAGAATCTTGCAATATTTCCTTACTGCCCATGCCGGAAGATTACGGAGCACNCCTCCATCTACGTATACGCCATCATTAATCTTTACGGGCTCGAATACTATTGGAATGGAGCAGGAAGCCATCACTCTCGGCACAATCTCACCTTTTCCCCATCCTATCGACTTGCAATGCTGGAAATCTGTGGCACACACTATTGTCGGAATAGCCATGTCTTCCAGGTTCCTTACTGGCAGCCAGGATTCTATGAGTTTGCCAAATTTATCTATCTTCATCAGCGAGTTGCCGGGGACTTTCCATGTGACAAACTCTTTGATTTTCGAAAGGTCTTCAAAACAATGAAGCATGTCAGCTGGAGTTAGACCGGATCCATACATGACGGCTGCTACGCTTCCGGCTGACACGCCTGCCATTACATTGGGTCGGATACCAAAGCTCTCCATAGCTTTAAGCACTCCTATGTGTGAAAACCCTCTGGCTCCCCCTCCGCTAAAGGCGTAGCCTACTGAATTGTTGGAAAATCCTATTTTTTCTAATATTCCTCCTATGCTCCAAATCATATTCCCGTGTAATTTTTATTGTTATTAATAGAATCGTTTACGTTCTCATTCCCGACATTTTTCCTCTCTGGAATGGTGTCATTCTCCAAATCCAATTCCTCTTCTTTTTTTATCACATCATCTTTCTTTCTACGGAAGATGCGGTCAAAATCTTTCTGGAAAACTACACCTACACCCTGAGTTGTTAACGCAGAACGCAGGTAATAGTTCTGGTCGTTGAAGTGGTTGTAGGCCTTAAGTCGAAGATTACCGTTTTTACTCAGCAGATATTCAATGTCGAAATCTCCTACAAATTGTGTATTGCTTGTGGTCTTATCTCTGTAGCCGAAATTGCCATTTATAAGCAATCTGTTGTTGAGCAATCTTGAAGAAAGTGCGATGTCAAACTCCATATCAGTGAATTTTCCATTGTCGCTTCTAAAAGAAGGTGCCACTTCCAACTTGTCGGTCATTTGACTCAGAATATTGCTAAGTTGTGAGGAAATGGTAGACGATGCCATGCTCGACCATTCAGCACCATTGCTGCTTTCGCCTCCTGTATATTCTGGAGTATAAAATCTGTTCAAAGCCAAAAGATATATTATCTGACGGCTCATCATGTCGTTTGTTGAAACTATACTTTTCACTTTTCGCTCCACGTCTGATGTCAGTGAAGGCAACTCAAGATCAAACGTAATGTCAGGATGAGTCATTGGTCCATCTACAAGTAAAACGGCATCTACCGGCACATTTGTCCTGTTCAGTTCCTTATCTGTCGCAAAACTCTTGTCGAGGTCTGTCAAATTGGTATTCACCCTGTAGGTGGCAGAGATATCAAGAATTGCATTCATAGGATCGCCATCAAATTTTATGAGACTCCCCCTCTTTATATTGAAATTCTTTATTATGATATCTTGCAAAGTAAAATTATAGTTTCCCTCGTCGAGCACATAAGTGCCAATCATTCTTAGGTCGTTGCTCGCCAAGTTATAGTCCATTTGCAATGCTCCCTGCCCGCGGGCTATGATTTTATCTCCTGCCTTAGGATCCATCACCAATGTCACAAGAGCATCATTAGTCACTGTCCCTTTTAATGATAGAATCACATTGCTTGAGCCAGCATCCATTTCTTCTGCATGTTTTTGAAATTTCAGGAGATAGTCGGGAATCGTATCTTTCGCCTCAGCTTGTTGGCTTGCTTTGCGTCTGTCGGTAAAGGTCAAAAACGAATATTGGTCTACGTCCTCTGCATCGCTTATTATGTAATANAACTTCGACCCTTCATCCGTAGTCATATTCATATCAATGTCTATCTGACCTGGAAAACCATTGATCTGAGCATGTCCGGAGCCATAAATGGTGCCATACCAAAGTGGATTTAGTTTTTCATTAGTATCGTAACATAGAAGGGATTTTGCATCGCGAAGTCTGAAATTAAACACTGGCTCATGGAAATATCTATGACGTAGCCATCCGCTTAATTCAGCCGTATGCCCTTCATCATCATATAGAGTCAGGGGGGGGATATCTATCAGCCCTTTACCAAGAAATACAGAATCATTCCCAGCATGATACCAGGTATTGGTAAAGTCAAGTTTCATAGAAAGCGTATCAGCCTTCAAATCGCCAACAAGGTCGATATCCGAGAAATTTCCGTATAGTTTGCATTTCCCTGAGGCTATTCCGTTCAAGTCTGAACAAAACGCCGAGACAAACGGCTTCATGAAAGCGATATTCACTTTTTGGGCATCAAATCCGAAACTAAGGNAGTCGCGNGTGACCCATATNCCTCCGTCTATGCTTGCTCNNCNCTCTCGCGTCAGTTGATCTCTAATCACTCCATAGATACCTACTTTCTGCTGAGCCACGTCATATTCTGAAGCGAGATCCCCATCTCCCAATACAGCTCCATTATAGCTCAATCCCTTGACTCTCAAGAATTCTGTCTTTGCACTGAGGTCTTTTGTGAGTAGGCGACTGCCAATAATCTCTCCTGAAGCCATCCCGCCAAACGACACATAATTGATATTCAATACATTGAAGATATACTCCAAGTCTATATCATTGAGCTTTATTTTTACAAAGTCATTCTCACTTTCTGATGCCACCCCTTCTATCTTCACATATTGATCGTCATGGCTAATTAGGAAATTTCTTACATCTATTCTTTTCCCCGTGTAGTCGATCGCACCGTTGGCTATTTGCCAAGCCATATCGCTTATCGTGATAGTAGAGGGAAGAATGTTAAGGTTTACACCNAGGGCTCCCTCTGGNNGGAATGGANCAGCCAGTCTCNACAACATAGCTTCTACGGCGATATTCCCCTTCAGCACGCTTTTCANGTTTGGGTTTAGTCCTACATTGACTTTTATATTGTCATGCAAAGCATATACATCAGCCGCAATTTCTACATCTCNTTTNTTTGCTGGGAANATCAGACCTGCATTGACTTNAGCCATCCCCAAGAAAGAATCCATATCAAGAGAAAATTCCACATTTCTGATTAGTTTATTCTTCCCTTGCTGCAGATGTGGGGTGCTCATATTTATATTAGCCTTTCCCTGCATAAGGTCAAATGCGCCTCTTATCGGCACATCTGTAAGTGGACGCACAGGAGTTTCAAAAAAGACATATGGTTCAGCATTGCCCTTTATATTGATGTCAAAATCAAATTCATTTATGTTTGCAATTCCATCTGGAAGAGAATATCTTGATGAAGCTAAAGTCGGAACCACCGATGCTATCATATTTTTTATTTCCTTCCCCAAAGTGCTTGGATGAATAGTTCCTACTACCTTTGCATCCATCCAATCAGATTGCAATCTGATATCGCGCTGAGCTTTCAAGCCACTTTCATTTGTCAATGAATTGATTGAATCTACAGTAATATAGAGATTTTTCAAAGTCAGTTGATTGCCGTCAGCCTTGACCATCTTAAGGTCTTTAATCTGAGTTTCTCCTAAGATATTGTCGATCGAATTTCCAGAAATGTTAGCCGATACTCTTCCCGAAAGGTTGCAGTCTGCCATTTTACCTTTAATTCCGAAATCAGAGAGATTGAATCCAGAAATCAGCATATCGGCTACTATGTTTGAATCAGCTCCCGAAAGATGGGCTCCTGCATCCAAACTAAGTTCCATTTCTTTAGAAGAAATATCAAGTGTCAGATCCAGATCATTCTTAATTTTTTTCAAATCCATCTCCACGCCAGTANGAGAANGCCCCATCAGTACGNACNCTTCTGATTTCAATAAAANTCTACCCTCTGCATTTTTATCTTTTCCAGTGATTTCTGCATCTATACTCATTGATGCNTTGCCTATTTTGTCAGTGGCAAGCAATTTGTCAAAAGCGATATCTGCAGCCTCTGCTTTGAGTTTGACGCTCGGTAGGTGAGTCTTTAGATTGTCTCCAGTGGCAGTGAATTCTAAATCCCCACTTTCAGTTGTCATTTTTCCATTGGCATCTACTCTTTGGCCATCAATCAATTTCCCTTCCATATCCAAAGAGATGCTTCCCAGAGCCTCCATTATATTTTTCCCTTTTGTGCTGATCTGCGGCAGGGATGAAGCGATTTTGTCGATTATCTTCGACGAGAGCTGAATTTGCAAGCTGTTTATTTGAACATCTAAACTATCCTTTTTTGATAGGTCGCTCACATTTCCGTTTAATCTTAATGAGGAGTTTGATTCTTCGTTGGTGAGTTTCAATTCATAGACATCAATACTATTTTTTTTGTATAATCCATCTATGTCTAAATCCCAGGGAGTATCAAAAGTATTTAATTGTGGAATAAGCGACGCAAGGTCGGAAGGTGTCAGCAATCCTGATACACTGCCCCTTATGTCGTCGATTGATGAAAGGTTGACATCCAAATCTCCTATTGAGAGTGAAGATTTTGGCAATTCAATTTTTAAGTCCGTTACCCGTATTTTATCACCCTCCTTATGGTCAGAATCTTTCTGAAACTCGAGCTTAGCAGATAAGCCTCTGACATTCACGCCGGGATCTGACTCAAATTGAAGATTTCTTATATCAAACTTGAATAAATCATTTCTAAGCACTGGGATGCTTAAATCCATTCGCAGTCTATTCACGTCTATATTTGCAAAAGGAAGAGGCTCTCCTGACTCATCTTTCATCCATGGGCGAGAAAAGGACGCTTTGGAATCTCTGATCACAATATTTCTTATCCTCAGGTCGAAGAGGGCCGACGGTTTGTCTTTATCTTTAGGAGCAAGCGCATCTATCAGAAATTGAATGTTAAGTGGCGATCCTTCCGTCGGCTGATTGATTTTGACATCCAATCCTAATATCTCAGCATAATTAAGCACTATCTTTCTGTCTATTAGTAGAGTCCATAGATCTATTCCAGCTGCCACCTTATCTATTTCTGCACACTTTTCACCCTCAGGAGATCGCAAACTGGTGCCAATCAAACTCACCTCACTGAAAGGATGGATAGCTAAAGACTTAATGTCTAATTTTCCACCAAGCATTACTGAGGCTTCCTCACATAGCTTAGCCTTCACTTTATTCTGCACTGAAGGAATCGAAAGCACCACATATAGGCCTACATATACAACTACAAGAAGCAAAATCAACGACATGATTATGCTTCTCAAGACGTTATATACAGGNCTCAATATACTCATTTATAGTTAGATATTCTCATTGTGCGGTCGCGATACAATTCAAGCAATTTTTCACTGACCCCAATTGCCTACAAAATTAATAAAAAATTTTAACTTTCGCAAGTTCCTATCTTTGCATCCTCTTATAAACATCTACTTTTACCTTTTCTAAAGCAGAATAAAAAAACAACTTATTTGCATCTTTCAAAAAATAGTGTTAACTTTGCATTGCACTCCCTGCCCTTCCTCTTATAGAGGGCAATTTTGATAACGACAAAAGAATGAGTACTACAATCCTTGGAATAGAATCAAGTTGCGACGACACTTCTGCCGCTGTCATATCCGACGGCATACTTCGCAGTAATGTCATTGCGAGTCAGAAAGTTCATGAGCAATTCGGTGGAGTTGTTCCTGAACTGGCAAGTCGTGCGCATCAGCAAAATATTCTCCCTGTGGTCAGTGAGGCACTACGTCAAGCNGAAGTAGCAGCCANTGACTTAGANGCCATNGCGTTCACCNGAGGGCCTGGCCTTCTNGGNTCGCTTTTGGTGGGNACTTCCTTTGCTAAAGGCATGGCAATAGGGCTTGATATTCCTATCATCGATGTCAATCACCTTCATGGTCACGTACTCAGCCATTTCATCAAGGAGCAAGAAGATCAGTCTGTGCCGGAATTTCCGTTCCTTTGTCTTTTGATTTCAGGTGGAAATTCCCAAATTATCTTGGTTCGCTCCCCTTTCGATATGGAAATCCTTGGAAGTACTATTGATGATGCGGCCGGAGAGGCTTTCGACAAGTGTGCAAAAGTGATGGGTCTCCCTTACCCGGGAGGGCCGCACATCGACCGCCTCGCCGCTGAAGGAGATGCGAATGCTTTCAAATTTGCCAAACCTCATATCCCTGATTTAGATTATTCATTTAGCGGACTTAAGACTTCCTTTCTATACACAGTGCGCGACAACTTGAAGAATGATTCTCAGTTTATAGAATTAAGAAAGGCCGACTTAGCCGCATCCCTTCAGCAGACAATTATTGATATTCTATTAGATAAGCTGTCGAAGGCTGTCAAGGCCACAGGGGTCAAAGCAGTTGCNATAGGTGGAGGAGTGTCTGCTAATTCAGGAGTAAGAAACGCAATAGCAGATTTTTGCGACAGGAGGAAAATCAAAGCATGGATTCCTAAAAGAGCATTCACCACTGATAATGCTGCTATGGTAGCTATTGCTGGCTATTATAAGTATCTTAAAGGGGAATTCTGCTCTCTTGAGATGCCCCCCTATTCAAAAGTAGAAGTATAAGACCCCCACGAAGATTATGAACGAAGTTCCAAACATAGAAAAAAGGCACGTCATTGTCTATGGCTACACCATCGACGAACTTGCAAGTATACTCAAGCATTTTGAGAAGCACCTCCCTAACTATATTAAGATAGCCATCGAGGCAAATCTTCTGTTGTCGAAAATTACCCTGACCGGCCAACACAATGGGGTGGCGATACTGCGATTTCAAATGAATCGCCTGCATCAAAATCTTCGTGATATTTTCACAAAAGATGTCATTGCTGATGAAGATAAGTCGCTTGCAGAGGTGCTTGGTGCTCTTCTTAAGGAGAGGGAATTGACCGTGGCTTGTGCGGAAAGTTGCACTGGTGGCAATATCGCGCATCGCATCACTCAGCAGCCTGGAAGCAGCAATTATTTTCTTGGCAGCATAGTCAGCTATGCCAATGATGTTAAGACCAATGTGCTTGGAGTGCCTCAAAAATATATCGATCAGAAAGGTGCCGTAAGCAGAGAAGTTGTCGAAGCAATGGCTGAAGGAGCCGCCAGATTGATGCGAAGCGACTGCTCTATCTCAACTTCCGGCATTGCCGGACCTGATGGTGGCACTAAATACAAACCTGTGGGCACTGTATGGATAGGAGCTAAATATGGCAGCAAGCTCGTCAGTGAATGCCGACATTTCAAAGGCAACCGCAACGACGTCATAGAGCAAGCTACTGCCCACGGGATGGTGATGCTTATCAATCTTCTTCGTGACACTTACGAAGAAGAAGACGACCTTGCTGACGAATAATCAATAATATGAACGATTCTATTTCTGACGATATCAACCTTAATTCCGACCAGGACCCTCAACTTGATGGGCCCGAAGTCTCGCATAATCCTAAACGTAGCTCTTACAAGCCAATTTTATTGCTCTTTAGCATTTTGATGACGGGCACGGCTGGATGGAAAGATTTGAGACGCTCGCGCATTAAGCCGGAACAAGCTGCTGCCGGTTGCTTCTATCCCCTTATTGCATTTGCCTCCGTCTGTAGGTTTGCTGATTGGTTCTATCTTCCTNAATTTGACCTTTCTTCCACTCTGGTGAGTGCCGCATCCGTATTTGCATCTTTCTTCTTCAGCTTTTTTGCTGTGTTGGTGGTGTGCAAATGGGTTTTCCCTTATGTGGCCAAGTCGAAGACTGAAACTCCATTTTTCAAATTGATGGTCCAATATTCATTGTCGAGTCTGGCTCTTTTTTGGATTCCTGCCGAATTATTGCCAATCCTCGAACCATTGACAGTCTTTCTACCAATATGGACGGCTTTCATCATTACAAAAGGGATTCGGTTTCTTCGTTTGCCGGAAAAATATGTCAACCGTTGTATGACTATAATTG
>WFLX010280753.1_pt1 | contig 10809 bp, 8 predicted proteins | sample 4967041 | NCBI WGS metagenome assembly WFLX01 (sample SAMN12857096, study PRJNA449069) | gut metagenome | isolation source: stool from male and female vole | host: Microtus ochrogaster | place: USA:Florida | collected 2017
TGAGTGCAAGGATTCGTATTTATCGCCGCAAAGACGGGGATTGCGAACGAGTCGGTGACTTTGATATCGTAGGACGCCGACAAGGATACGTTAGTAACGGCGAATCCTTTGACATTTTCATAGAACGATGTCCTATAAGGAACCGCTCCAAGCGTAGCACACCAGGAGAGCCCGCCAAGCGAAAACGGAGCAGAAGCCTCCACGTAGGACGAATAGGCACGTTTGCCTTTCTTCGTGACTCCGTCATTTCCGGCAAAATTGGTGTACCATTGCAATGACACCGGTCCGAAATCATATCCCACATTTGCCTCAAACACGTGAGAAGTCCTGTGGCTGGCATAGACGAAATACTTTGGATTGGGAGTGTTGAACCAATAGTCAGTAACTCCGACATTAAAGCCTCCGATGGAGTAGCCCAGGATCAAGTCAAACTCCTTAGTATCGTCGGGATTGGCGAGTCCCACATTACCCCATGCCGATAACGAGATGCCTCGCCATGAAATTCCGAGGGTAGGTTCGACCGCAAAATCTCCCATCTCCTGCCCGCGCCACACGTACTGGCTCACGAAATCAGCCTTGATTTCCGCCTCTACTTCATGACTGTCGGACAGCGTCACGGCATACAAATCGGTCGACGACAGCAGCCCCACAACAGCAAACAAAACTAAAACAATCTTTTTCATAATGACAATTCTTTTTAAACGATTAATATAATGATTGGCACAAATCAGTTGTAGCAGGATTCTCCATGCTCATATACATCCAATCCTTCTTCCTCCTCACGACGACCACAGCGAAGACCGGCTATCTTATTCAGCCCCACAAAAATAATCATCCCGGCGATGAAGGCGTAGGCAACGATCGCAAACGCGCCAAGCGCTTGAACGCCAAAAGACACTCCTGCATCCTCAAAGGCAAACACCGCAGTGAGCAACGTACCCATAATGCCGCCCACTCCATGAACGCTGACAGCACCAACAGGGTCATCAACCTTGAGCACCTTGTCAAGAAACGCAACCGAAATACACATCACTACCGACACCACGATGCCGATAATAGCAGCTCCCCACACCGGAACACAGTCACATCCAGCCGTAATGCCGACCAATCCCGCCAAAACACCGTTGCACACCATCGACAACGAGGGTTTGCCGTCGACAAGCCAAGTGTATGCCAAAGCTGCCAGACCTCCTGTAGCTGCTGCCATATTGGTGGTAATGAACACATGCGACGCCACAAAAGCTCCATCGCCGGTAAGCGATAACGTAGAACATGGGTTAAAACCAAACCATCCCACCCACAGGCAGAACACACCCAGCGCGCACAGCGTGAGGTTATGCCCCGGGATAGCGCGGCTCTTCTTATTCTTGTCATACTTCCCGATGCGCGGACCGAGCACCATAGCGCCGGCAAGCGCCAACGTGCCGCCACAAGCATGCACTATAGTTGAGCCGGCAAAGTCATGAAATCCCATCTCAGCAAGCCAGCCGCCACCCCAGCCCCAATGACCTGAAATGGGGTAAATCACCGCCGAGATAAGCATGGAATAAATCATATACATGGAAAATTTTGTGCGCTCTGCCATGGCGCCACTCACTATCGTGGCTGTCGTCGCACAAAACATGGTCTGGAAGATAAAGAAAGCTGCCGGAGGAAGATTATCGTTGCCGAAATTGGAAATTGAGAAGAGTCCGTCCCAGCCTATCAGACCGCTCCCGGCGCCAAACATGATGGAAAAACCCACAATCCAATAGAGCACGCTTCCACACATGAAGTCGCAAAAGTTCTTCATTAAAATATTGGCTGTGTTCTTGGCGCGTGTCAACCCCGCCTCTACCAGGGCGAATCCCGGTTGCATCCAGAACACAAGCATGGCTCCCAGCAACACCCAAAGCGTATCTATCCCGCTTACTGTACCTGTTAAAATTGTATCCATTGTAATATATATTAGTATGATTGGTGAAAATTTGTGGTTTACAACTTATTGGCTATTACTTCCTCACCGTGCTTACCGGTGCGTATGCTGTATACATCAGTAATCTCGCTGATGAATATGCGGCCGTCACCCACATCGCCCGTATGCGCTATGTCAAGAATCACCTTAATGGTAGGTTCAACAAACTGCTCGCGGCACACGATAGAGAGATGCACCCGCTCTATCACGTCGGTACTGTATTGCACTCCGCGATACACTCTTTCCTGCCGCGCCTGCCCGATACCATGCACGTCATGATACTCAAACCAATTAATGTCCGAGTCGAGAAGCGCCGTCTTAAGCTCCTCAAACCTCGTTTTGCGAATAATCGCTTCGATTTTTTTCATCTGATAAAATTTATAGTGAATATTAAAATAAGAGAGGCTGATCACCCCGGGGAAGATCAGCCTCTCTGTGTATCTCAAACTGTGTATATTACATCACCATTCCAACGTCCAACCGTCGTGACAGGCACCCACAGAAAAACCGACCTGAACAATGTCCAAGTTTTGCTGCTGGATACCCTGCTGTCGATTGGCGTTATAATAGAAGTTCATAATATCTAAATATTGATGTCGATAGCGAATTTTATCGCTCATCGCATATTCACACGACAAAATTATATCCTATATTTGAATCCTCCAAACTTTTGATAGAAAATTTTCGATATTTATAGCAATTTGTCGAAAACACATATCTTTTTATCGTGCTGACAAGCAAATTATGCCTTTCGGAAGAAATATGTGTTGGTAAGCGGCGTNTTAAGACNTGCCAGAGGAGTCTNCAAGANNGAACATCTTTAGCAACGTGGCGAGTAGTCCCCNTTTTACTTTCTCGGCAGGAGGGCATTCGTCCTTGTGTTGGAGCAGACGGAGATTTTCGGCATAACTCTTGTCGGCATCAAGACCGAGGCTCCTGAATATTTCGCGTTTTGCCTGCCGGTTGGCTTTCTTACGGAGATCGTCTTTCCGTAATAGAGCATCATTGTCGATCCCTTCGCCTATTATCTCTTCAAGTCGTGAATAGTGCATGATTCCGAAGCCAATAGCTTCATTCTCAAATCTACATCCAGAATACTCACACCTNATCAGATACCTGTCATATTCGTTTCCATCCTTTGTCTCNCAGATGAGNCCATACTGCAGATATGCCACACTGTGCGAGCTATGACGTGAACAGGTTTTTGAATAAGATATCAATGGCTCCCANTNATCAGGTTCCATCGNTCNGTTTCCGATANTACGATATTCACCATAGTAAAATCTGTTATCCATGATAGCCTGAGTTGGTAGCATATCGCATTGCCGCAACTCGTCTATGTCAGCCTCCGGACTATCCGAAATGGTTCGATATATTGCGATAAAGAGAGCCTTGCCCATCAGCGATTCCAATCCATAGTTGGATTTCTTGAACTCTTCTGACTTACGGCGTTCGGTAACATTCAACACAATCCGTCCGAATCCCCATTTGTTTCGCCCTATCTTGAAAGTGAAGAAGTCGCCTTCAGCATATTTCTGATGCTTGCGAGGCGAGTCCTTAAAACGACGAATTTCGTCAAGATTCTGTTCTGTGGTTTCCTCCACCCACTTGTCAAGCCATTCTTCCATAGTCAACCTTTCCGGGTTGTCGTCGGAGTAGAAGGTTGTTTGAGTGGTATAATTGCCGATGAGAATAAAATCACTGGAGAAATCAAAATATACACCTTTATAGCTGAACGACCGAGTAGCTGTGTAGTTCATTTTTCGTGGTTTTCCGCGTTTAGTTTTCGGGAGAAGGATTGTACGGTTTTCAGCCGTCAGCTCGTGATGATCCGATTCATGATATGACCCGGTAGAGTACACAATCATTTTCCTCACGACATCTCCGTCAAAGTATAACGCCACACCCTCGGTGAGCTCTACCCAGTCCCAATGTGGCTGGACTTCATCCAGTCCGAGATATCTGCGCTGGAGATTGTTTAACTCGAATATGTCGGTTTTATGGTTGTCCATATCAGCTTGTTTTCGGCAATTCTATAATTCGCAAATATACTCAATTTTTAGAATCGTCCCCGAAAATTTGCCGGAATTAGGAAATAGAAAGATAAATGTCAAGAGTTTTAAGTTGTGCCGGCTCTACAAATCAGCAATATTTTGTAATTTAGCGATTGCGATTATGAACAACCCGTTTGATTATACGCCCGACGCTGAGTGCGAGGAGGCTTTTGAAAAGTTGCTCGCAGGGCTGGAAACGCTCAAGAAGAGCACCCGTCCTGACGACATTAATTTCTGCCACGAACTTGAGGCGGGGAAAATGCTCGGCGTGCTCATAGCCACCGACCCATGTGGAATGCGCCACACCCTCTATGCTTTCTCAGGACAGATTGGCGACGGAGGATTCCGCTATAACGGATTCGTGGACCCGGTGTTTGACTATCTGCAGCCCGACGGCTATTTCAAAACAAAAGAAGCCGAGATTTCACGTCAGAATACAGAGATAACACTATTTGAAGACGGTCCTTTAGCCAATATAAGACGCGACTACGCCCTTGCTGAAGAGAGGCTAAACGCTGAGATCTCTTCGTTCAGAGAAAGATGCCGATTGTCAAAACAGGATAGGGACGCCAGGAGAGCGTCGGGCGCTGTCAATGAAACTGAAATCGCCGACATGATTCGACAAAGTCAATTTGAGAAAGCGGAGCTTCACCGTTTGAAGAAAAGGCTTGCCGCCAAACTCGCGCCCCTTTCGGAAGCCCTTGAGAAGGCACAATCCCATCTCGACGCTCTTAAGGAAAAACGCCGCTCCGACTCTGAAGCGCTGCAAAACTGGCTATTCTCCAATTTCCGGGCGCTCAATGCCCTTGGCGAAAGCAAAAGCGTCGGTGAAATTTTCGCCGACACACCCATGAAAATTCCACCATCAGGAGCCGGCGAATGCTGCGCTCCGAAACTTCTACAGGCGGCATACCTCAAAGGCTGGCATCCCGAGGCGATAGCCGAATATTGGTATGGTAAACCGCGCGGAGGGGAAGTGAGGAAGCACGGCGAGCACTATCCGGCATGCCGCGGCAAGTGTCTGCCGGTGCTGAGCTGGATGCTTCAAGGGCTTTCCATCGAACCGCCGCTCGACAGCTACAGCAACTCCACAACGGCATACACCCCCGAAATCATCTATGAGAACCAATGGTTTTGCGTAGTCAACAAACCGTCGGGGATGCTCTCAGTCCCCGGCAAGGGAGCGGCGATTTCTCTTCAGGAATGGCTCGCCGACAAATACGGAGCCAACCGGCAAGTGAAGATGGCTCATCGGCTTGACCAGGACACGTCGGGGTTAATCATAGCAGCTTTCGGGGAAACTCCGTTCAAGATACTGCAATCGCTGTTTGCCATGCGGAAAGTGAAAAAGACCTACGTGGCGGAACTGGAGGGCAATTATGAATCGCTCGGCATCCCCCGACAGGGACACATCGAGCTGCCGCTTTCCCCCGACTGGCTTGACCGTCCCCGCCAGCACATAGACTTCGACAGCGGGAAAAGCGCCGTGACCGATTACGAATTTCTCGACGCCTCGGAGGGCAGGAGCCGCATTCTGTTCCATCCGCTCACGGGACGCACCCATCAGTTGCGCGTGCATGCCGCGGCAGCTCAGGGACTCGGGATGCCGATCGTCGGCGACCGCCTATATGGCAAACGCACCGTCAACGGCACTGCGCGTCTTCTCCTCCATGCCCAGAAGATTGAATTCACCTTCCCTCTGGACAACCGCCATTATTGCTTCGAGTCCCCCGCCCCGTTCTAACCGCTACCCTCCGCAAGCCAATATTTCGTAAAATATCAACTGTTCCCATTTACTTACACATTTCAATTAAACAATTATGTTACACCGCAGAAGCTCACTATATTATGTTGAAAACGTAACCCCGATCGACTTTCCGCCCAATGAGCAAGACAATCGGAACCTGCAAGCCATAGCACTATTGCAATACATCCCCATCGACATAAGCAGATGGGAGGAAGAGAACCGTGATTTCAGATGGTATATCAGCGTACCCGTCTCCAGAGCTCAGGCGGAAAGAATCAATGAAGGCAGTTACTTATATTACTTCAAGAATGGCGAATTTTCAACCGGCGAAGGCGACATAAGAACGAGAAGAATCATAGACCGAAACGAGGAACTATACCGCAGAGCCGAAGAGTTGATCAACCTGAATCCTGACTTTCCAACAATTGATAACGTCAGCCTGCTCTATTCCTATCATGTCAATGTCGGGCACGGGAACTTATCATTACTTGTTTTTGAGCACAATCAACAGATACACTTATGGATGGTCGACGGGTCCACCGTTGATTTCAGGATTCGCCGAAACCATTACACCGAATTCGAGCACTGCATCAAACATATTACCAACAAATTCCACCTGCCCGCCACTCCTCACTTCGACGTGGTGATGCTCACACATTCCCACTACGACCACTACTCGGGAATAAAGGACTTCATCAGCAACGGATTGATCGACTCCAACACATTATTCTATCTCAATTTGAAGAAAAAGGTTGCAAGCCACAATTTCAACAATCTGCTTAATGCACTCATTAGCCATAGAATGACTATTATTCCGCCATTCGTTCAATACAGCTCCGCAAATATCGAAATCCTGTATCCCAACCTCAATACCTTTTCAAGTTCACTCAAAATCAACAACACTTCGAGCGTATATTGTATTAGGTTTGACGGAATTAGCTATTTCGTTTTCCCTGGCGATCTGGAGACAGAGGGCTGGGATCGAATGGAAAATACTCGTTGCCATCCGTTCATGAGACAACCCAAATATTACGCCATTTCCCATCATGGCAGCCTGAACGGACATCTAAGACATCCCATTTGCCCATTTCGTCCTATTGCAAGCATGGCTGATTGTCTTCATCATTCTGCCAAAACCGTACTGATGGGACGCGACAAGGCTTTCAATGGCATTTATTCCCCCCAAGTTCTGAGTGATTTTAACGGCAGACTATATTTATCAGAGAAGGACAACTTAAACAACAAAGCAGAATTTCTCGAAATCGACCTCATTTCAGGCACCGAAATATGGTATTAGTCTATCCATNTCAGCNCATCTCNNAAGAGAGAGAGNAATCATTCAATGCGGAGTGTCGTCGCAGGCAGACGGTCTATTTTGTCGCGCGGAGTATTTCACGCTTACCCGATTTCGGTCCCGGAAGACGCTCCACGGTGAAACCGACCTCCTGAAGCATGCGCCTCACCACTCCCTTGGCGCAATAAGTCGTAAGCACACCCCCGGGACTCATAGCTTCATAGAGTTTGCGGAAAATCTCCTCGCTCCACATCTCAGGCTGCTTCTCGGGTGCAAAAGCGTCAAAGTAGACCACATCAAGGTCCTTAGGCAACGNCATTGTAAGGAAATTGTCATTAATCTTCGTAAGATTGAAATAAGGATTAAGCGAAGTCTCCTCATTCCATGGGGCACGGTTTACCTCATNAAAAAAGCCCGAATACTCAGCCGGCTGATGCCGCAGGAGCATCGAGGTCATTTCANTGGAAAGCGGGAAAAGCTCTACGGCGCAGTAATCAGTCACGATTTTCTCTTCACTTGCGATTTTCGCCGTCAATGCCGCATTCAGCCCTGTTCCNAACCCCACTTCAAACACCCTCACACGACAACGGCTCTTAGCCGCGCGCCTCCATCCACAGTCGATGTAGACGTGGAGACTTTCAGCNAGCGCGCCNTTNACCGAGTGATAATGCTCGTCAATGTCGTNGCGGTAAAGCGTCACCGACCCGTCTGACGTNGTTTCCANGTCAAGTTTCATATCCTCAATCNTNTCTCTNTCCATCNCAATAAANAGCCATNTTNGATTTGCNGATTAAGCNANTGCAAATGTACNCAGATAACACGGATTTTCAATAATATTTTCGCACACGGCAGGCTAAAAACCGCCAACCATTACCGCCGCCGACTTGTTAGTCTAATAATAAGAAACATCAATACCGAAATTTATGGATAAGAACAATGACCAGGAATTCGTAAAGAATTTTGAAGAGAAAGTGCGCGCCGATCTCATCGGTTTCCTCCAGAAGAAGGAAGCGCTCGACGAGCATGTGCCCGAGTGCCCCGATGTCGAGGAAAAGTGGGGCGAAATCGCCCGAAGCTATATGCCCGACGGAGTCCGCGAGTTTCAGAACTACCCCGTGGTGTCGCTCGGATGGATGATGTTCATCGGAATGGCTATGTCATTCTACTGGGACACCGACTGGGAAAAGTATTCCGACAAAAAGAACATCTACGAGGAGCTCCGCGACAAGAAAGGATATGACAACATGGACGAGGCGGTGGTTGAAGGTCTCCTCGGCTATGCCGGCGAANCGGCTGAAAAAGTGACNGANCTGGTCGCCGAGTGCGCCTCGCGCGTATATGGCATCCTGAACCACGAACACATCGAACCCGGCACTCAGGCGGCGCTCGGTTGCTATATCGCAGCGCTCCACCAGCTCTATCTCGCAGGAATGGCTATGGAGCTGAANGCGCTCGGCTACCACATGAGCCCGCTCAACCCCAATTGATATNCACATCGTTTCCNCATCAAAAACATNNCACCCGGCAGCGACGAGACATCTCCACTGCCGGGNGTTGCATTATATTTGCCGATTCCTCTCCTCGTCAGACGACAAGCGGAATAATCATTCCCGCCACGATAAGAGCCACGCTACCCACCGCATAGGTGACTGTGTAGCTCATTGCCGGCAGAGTGCTGTCGAGATTGTCCTGAATCGCGCCGAGGGCGGCTACAGCATTACGGCTGCCGGCAACACATCCCAGAGTGACCGCCGNAGGGAAATGGAACAATTTACTGCCCACATATATCGATAGAATAANCGNAATCGAAGTGCAAGCTATCCCCACAAGGAACAATTCGACNCCAACCTCCTTCAATCCGGAAATGAAAGNAGGACCGGCNCCGAGNCCAACGACTGCTATGAACAGATTCAATCCTATATTATTCATGAACCATATCACCGGGCGAGGTATGCGCCCGAAAGTAGGTCGCTTGTTTCGCAGCCAGCCCAAGATAAGTCCGGCAAGAATAGCTCCTCCGCTCGTGCTCAGCGACACAGGTATTCCCTTCATGTAGATAGTCAAGGCGCCGATGAAACACCCCAATGCGATTCCGAGCNCCATAAACNCCATGTCGGTATCCTCGGTAGGGCNGTCAGAATAACCGATTTGCCGACNCNGCCNGNGCCACANCCTGAGGGAGCNCCNCGAGGGTGAGCACGTCGCCCGTCTCANGCCGGNTCTTGCTCCTCATCGGNATCTTCATANCGNCNCGCAGCAGCTTGTGTATCATCACTCCGCGCATGTAGTCCTGACGGCGAAGTTCGCCGAGCGTCATTCCTGCCGCGCCCGATTTGGCAACCGTCACCGGCAGATTCTCAGCAGCAAAATTGAGCAGCTCGTGATCGGTCACCTCGGCGCCAATCCACCCGGCGTCGTCGACTATCGATTCACGCCGTCCGCTCAACACGATCACGTCGCCCTTCCTCACTTTCAGCTCGGGCTGCGGCTCGGTAATCTCCCCCTTGAGTCTAAGACGCTCTATGAAATGACGCAGCCCCATGTCGGCAATATGCCGCTCTATCTCTTCAACCGTTCGCGGGCGGTTGAAATAATCCGATTCCGCCTTATAGGCGCGGAACGAAATAGGACGGTTGGCAACAAACGTGCCCGGCTCAGGCACGAAATCGCCCGTGTCCATCTCAGCCTCAAGTATAGCCGTTTGCTCCTTCACTTTGTTCAAGCCCCCCATGAGCCGCGGCCCGAGATTGGCGATTACCCACGCCGATCCTATTGTGCCAAACACGTAACACACCGCATAACATGCCGGGATTATATCGAGATAAGCCTGTTGCTCTTCAGCGGGCAGTCCGAGCGATTTTATTGTGCTCGACCCCACGCCTATCACTGCCGAGAATGCCTGCGATCCGGAAAAGAGCCCTACCGCCATGCCCTTGTTATACCCCATAATGAGGCTTACGACAGCGACCGTGACAATGCAGAGCGCAGCCTCGACCAGGGCGAAACCTATCTGCTTCAACCCGTCGCCTTTGAGCGAGCGGAAAAACTGCGGACCGACGCTGTAACCTATCGCAAACAAGAACAGCATGAATGCCACCGATTTCAATGTTTCCGAAACCGGTATCTCCATCTGCCCTATCACCACGCCCACAATCAGCGTTGCCGTCACGGGTCCAAGTGAAAATGATTTGAATTTCAATCCTCCGAGCCAAAACCCCAACCCGATAGTCAAAAATATCGGTATGACGGGATTATCCCTGAAAATATCTACAATCCATTCCATAAACAATAGTTAAAACATCTATAATATGTTAAACGCTTCTCGTCTATGTAAGTTCAACACCTCTCCCCCTCGTGCAACAAAAAGAGAGCCGCAACTTGCGTCACAGCTCCCCAACCCATTTATTAACTAAATTAAAAAATTATGGAAAAACTAAATGCTATTTCTTTTCAGGAGCCAGCACCTTTCGCCATGCTTCCAGCTTCTCCTTAAACTCAACCGCAGCCGCTCCCGACGTAGAGATAATGGTTTATTAGTTTAAATTATTATGGTTAAGATAGTCTTTGATCGTAGGGACATCGCGCGCGATGTCTTCATTGCGATGCCATGAATACATTTCTCTACAAGAATCCAAAATTTTGCAGCCAGTCGTGGAATCCGTTTACTTCGGCAAACTGAGCGCCAACTATATTAATATAGTCGTCCGCATAGCTCAAATCCCCCTCATATCCATAGCACTCCGTCAAATTGGCTATCAGC
>WFLX010511170.1_pt1 | contig 10804 bp, 7 predicted proteins | sample 4967041 | NCBI WGS metagenome assembly WFLX01 (sample SAMN12857096, study PRJNA449069) | gut metagenome | isolation source: stool from male and female vole | host: Microtus ochrogaster | place: USA:Florida | collected 2017
ACCCTGATGAGATAGTAGACGTCATCGAGCAATATTTCCGTCACATGCAATCTAGCCCCCATCTCCCGGTCCTGAATTTCCCGGCTGAGCACCCCATAACCCGACCTATTGATGTGGACGTTCTTGGCAAGGAATCTGAGTACATCTTCCTTGCCTGGCGTACTCCGGCGATAAAGGATGAGGATATGCCGGCACTTGAAGTTGCGCAGCAGGTTCTCGCCAACGGCAAGACCGGTCTGCTCGATGTGGACGTCAATATGCCCCAGCTTACACTTGGCACCGGCGCCATGATGTATGACCTTGCCGACCAAGGCGCATTTCTGCTCTACGGTGACCCAAAACCGGGACAGACTCTCGACGAGGTGCGTACGCTACTCAATGCTGAAATGGCTAAGTTGAGAGCCGGGGATTTTTCAGAGGCTTTGATTCAGGGTATTGTCAATAATGAGAAACTCGCGCAGCAGCATGCTTTAGAAAGCAACGACCGACGTGCAGATATGTTTGTCAATGCATTTGTCAACGGTCAGGAATGGGGAGAAGTAGTGGAACGCATGAACAACATAGATAAGGTTACCAAAGAAGATGTTGTGCGTGTTGCAAATAAATATCTCGGTCCGGACAACTATGTGGCTATCTACAAACGTCAGGGCGACGATCCTAATGAGATGAAAATTGCAAAGCCTGCGCTTACCCCCATCGCTACCAACCGCGATGCAACAAGTGATTTCCTCACAGAGATACGTAACTCCAAGGTTGAGCCGATAGAGCCTGTGTTCCTGGATTATGACAAGGATATCACAAAGCTGAAGGCCAACAACGGTGTTGAGGTGCTTTATACGCCAAACACGTCGAATGATGTCTTTCAGGTCACTTATATATTCGACTATGGCAAAAACAACGATCCTCTTCTTGAGACAGCAGCATCATATCTTTCATATTTAGGAACTCCGGAAAAGACAGCCCAGCAGATTCAAGATGAACTGTATGCCCTTGCTTGCCGGTTCCGTGTAGTGCCCGGACAGAGTCGCTCTTATATTGTGCTTTCAGGATTGAGCGAGAATATGCCTCAGGCAATGGCGATCATGGAAGATTTCCTTGCAAATGCTGTCGCTGACAAAGATGCATACAATGCTCTCGTTGACCGTATTGCACAGTCAGAGGAAAATGCCAAGACAAACCAAAGCCAAAACTTCAGCCGTCTTACCAGTTATGCAATGTATGGCGAGCATAATCCCCAGACAGACGATATCCATTCCGCACAGCTCCGTGATATTGACCCGGAGAAACTGATTGAATCGATACGTAATCTCAATACACTTGATCATCGTGTGATCTACTACGGAAGCCAGAAACCGGAAGAGTTTATAGCGACCCTTAACGCTCACCACGGCAAGGGAGTCAAGGAACTTCGTCAAATCAAGACGATTGACAAATATCCCTACAACACAACAGACGAGACGATTGTGTTTGTTGCTCCTTATCCGGCTAAGCAGCTTTATATGAGGATGTTCTCTAATAACAATGAGAAATATGGTTCGCTCAACGAGCCACTGCTTGATCTCTACAATGAATATTTCGGAAGCTCAATGAATGCCATAGTATTCCAGGAGATGCGCGAGAGCCGCTCTCTTGCTTATTCAGCAAGGGCAAACTACGTATCGCCGAGCTACTCCTATCTTCCGTATTATTATACCACGATGATTGCCACCCAAAACGACAAGATGAACGATGCAATATCAGCATTCAATGAGATAATCAATGATATGCCGGAAAGCCAGCGTTCGTTTGACCTTGCCAAGGAGGGTCTTGATGCACGTCTTCGCACCGAACGAATCATCAAGGACAATATTGCCTGGAACTATATCAATGCACTCGATCTGGGTGATGATCATGACACTCGCCGTGAAGTGTTTGAGGCTCTTCCCGGTATGACCCTTGAAGATATCGTTGCATTCCAGAAAGACAAGGTGAAGGGACGTACCTACTACTATTGCATTCTCGGTGACATCGAGGATCTCGATATGGATTCACTCTCAAAACTCGGAAAGGTAGTGGTTCTTACTCCTGAACAGATTTTTGGCTATTGATAAATACACGCGCATTGCATAGTACAAGAATCCTTCGGCAAAGAACGATGCTCATTGAAGAGTAATAGGAGAAAGAAGGATTTATTTGTGGTTTTATCGGAGACTCACCATTATGGATGTAGTCTCCGATTTCTATATGTATAGGACGGTTTGTGTGAATTTAAAGTTAAAATTTCGTAATATCATCTTTTTTTGCTAATTTTGCATTTCAAATGGCTTTTAACTACTTCTCATCTCAAATATCATCATTATTTAGATGGGAAGAAAGAATATATCATAAATAAATAGGTTTTTTCACTATATTAAGTTAGTTCAAAATTCTAACAATCAGTAGTTTCGATTGTTGTGAATTTCCATAAGTGTCGAATATTGCCACAATATCGACCATGGGATTATTATGCATATCCAATCACCGGGAACATGAACTTGGATGATGAAATAAGAGAAGGCTACTTTGTCTCATCTCAGATGAAGAAAGTTTGGAAGATACAACTAGATCTTCTTAAACAACTAATGGAGGTCTGTCAAAAGTATAATCTAAAAATCTGGGCCGGAGCAGGTACGCTTCTGGGTGCCGTAAGGCATAAAGGATATATTCCATGGGATGATGATATCGACATGATGATGACGAGGTCTGATTATGACAAGTTAGTTGCCGTAGCTCCAAAAGAGTTTACCGGAAACGTTTTCTTTCAATGTGCCGAAACAGAAAAAAACTATATCAGAGGACATGCTCAGTTAAGAAGGTCAGACACAGCGGCAATTTTGCCCGGTGATATTTGGCAGTCATTTAACCAGGGTATATTTATTGATATCTTTGTTTACGATTATCCTCCAGCAACAAAACAGGGAAAAGAACAATGTTTTAAGGAATTGGAAAGAAAGAGGGCAATACTGATTAATTATTTCTACGGAAGTTTGCTATGCTTTCATCCTCTATCACATTTGAAGTCTATAATCCATGTCCTTTCTAACGGGGGATATAAGAAGTGCTTCGATGAAATGAAAAATGTATTGCTTGATTTTCCTGATAAATCGACAACAGAATTGGGCCCGATTATGTGGTCATCAAGAGATGGTCATAAGTACATTATTGAATCGAATTGGATTGATGAGATCATACAGTTGCCTTTTGAAGATATACTTATACCGGCCCCTAAAAGTTATGATGCTCTTCTTACACGGGAATATGGTGATTATATGAAACCTGTGCAGGCTCCGTCATGTCACGGTGAGGTGATTTTTGATGTTGAGAGGACTTATGAAGATGTACTAAAAGAGCTAAGGAAAAAAGCCCCGATCAAAGAGAGACTTAGTCACCTTCTTCCGATATAAGAACTTTTGATTTGTTTCGTATCCTTTGGAACAAGCAACTAAACATAAGGCTATATACGGGATGCTTTGGACTGGATTTGAACGTCTTGGCACTCAGTTAATCCAGTTCGTAATCAGCGTCCTCATAGCAAGAATTCTTTTGCCCGATGATTATGGCCTCATAGGAATGCTGGCTATTTTCATGGGAATAGCACAGACATTCATAGACTCGGGTTTTGCAAATGCCCTCATCCAAAAGAAGGATAGAAATCAAGAAGATTTCTCTACGGTCTTTTATTTCAGTATCGTGGTTGCAGCTCTTTTTTATGTAATTTTATACGTTGCCGCACCTTTCATTGCTGAATTTTATCATCAGCCTCTTCTGACTCATATCACAAGAATCTACATGTTGACGTTGCTGGTTAATGGATTCTCAATATCCCAGACTGCAATATTAACCATTAATCTCAACTTCAGGATACAGGCAATTATCTCAATAGCCTCCATTATTATATCGGGATCAATCGGAATAATTCTTGCTTATTCAGGCTATGGAGTCTGGGCTCTTGTATGGCAAGGATTGACAATGTCAATTACAAGGACTATTTCGATATGGATTGCAAGCAGATGGATGCCTTTATGGTCTTTTTCCACAAAGTCATTTAAAAAACTATTTTCGTTTGGAAGCAAACTCCTCGCCTCATCGCTGATCAACAATATTTACAGTAATATCTCGACATTAATTATCGGCAAGGCTTATCAGGCTGCTGACTTAGGCTTCTACACGAGGGCGAATCAATTTGCCCAATTGCCGACGCAGACTATATCAAACATTGTGGTGAAAGTAAATTATCCCATATTGTCGCAATTGCAGGATGACAATGCCAAGTTGGTAAATACATATAAATCGTTGTTGAGGACTCCGGTCTTTCTTCTTTATCCAATTTTATTTGGCTTGGCAATTTTAGCCAAACCATTCATAGAAGTTCTATTAGGCGACAAGTGGTTGCTGTCGGCATCTTTAATCCCCATACTATGCTTCGGGAATCTCTGGAATCCTTTGACAGATATAAACCTAAATCTTCTTTATGTAAAAGGGAAAACGGATTTGGTCCTCAAACTTGAATTAATCAAAAAACCTATTGCTTTTTTGATGCTTATTGCCTCTGTGCCCTTTGGATTGAAAGGAATGTGTGTCGCGATCTCCTTGTATAATTTTATTGCATTTTGCTTCAATTGCCATTATACAGGGAAGATACTTGACTATGGTTTTTTTAAACAGGTAAAGTCGCTTCTTCCTATATTTGGCTATTGTGTCATAATGGGAGTTGTCGTGTCGGTAATCTCAAGCGTCTTTGAGAAACCTTTACTTCAGTTGTCAGCAGGCATATTAAGTGGGGTGCTTTCATATTTGACTATAGCACTTTTGGCTCATGATCAGTCTCTTGTACAGTTCAAGCAAAATTTTTTTAATAAATGATTATTCCCGTTTGTCTTAATGAATAATTCAATCAAGAAGTATGACTATCTGATAGTTGGCTCCGGGCTCTTCGGTGCAACATTTGCTCATCTTGCAAATAAGAATGGGAAAAAGTGTCTTGTGATTGATAAACGCAAGCATGCAGGCGGAAATATATATTGCGAAGATATTGAAGGAATCAATGTGCATAAATATGGTCCTCATATCTTTCACACTTCAGATAAGAAAGTATGGGATTTTGTGAATTCAATTGTTACATTCAATCGTTTCACTAATTGCCCCATAGCAAAGGCTCCTGATGGGAAAATCTACAACCTTCCCTTCAATATGAACACATTCAATCAAATGTGGGGAGTTAAAACACCTCAAGAAGCGCTACGGAAACTTGAAGAGCAACGCCATGCCGCTGTGCACAGGATGAAAATGGGAGGGATTTCCGAGCCAAGGAACTTGGAAGAACAAGCGTTGACTCTTGTTGGAGAAGACATATATCAAAAGTTGATAAAAGGATATACAGAGAAGCAATGGGGCAGGCCTTGCCGGATGCTTCCAGCTTTCATAATCAAGCGCCTGCCGCTCAGATTGACGTTTGACAACAACTACTTCAACGATTTATATCAAGGGATTCCTACAGGGGGATACAATAAACTTATAGATGGACTTCTTGATGGAATTGAAGTGCGACTGAGCACAGACTTCTTTTCGGATCGTAAACATTGGGAATCAGTTGCAGATAAGATTGTATTTACGGGAAAAATCGACGAGTTCTATGAGTATAGATTTGGAAAACTCGAGTATCGCACAGTTTGTTTCGAGACAGAAGTGATAGGCGTGCCGAACTGGCAGGGAAACGCTGTAGTCAATTATACTTCCTTAGAAGTGCCCTACACACGTATCATTGAGCACAAGCATTTTGAAACATTTGGAGATGGGGTATATAAAAATCCCCGCACAGTAATATCAAAAGAGTATTCCACGGAATGGCTGGCCGGTATGGAGCCATTCTACCCGGTCAATGATGACAGGAATCAGGCACTTTATGAAAAGTATAGGTCCCTCTCCAAAATGGAAGACAGCGTGATTTTCGGAGGACGCCTTGCGGAATACAAATACTACGACATGGCTCCCATTATTTCTCAGGTCCTTACATATTTCAGTTAATAGTTCGTCATGGAAGAAAAACTGTTGTCCGTAATAATTCCTTCCTATAATATGGAGAATTATCTGCCCCAATGCCTCGATTCCTTGCTTATTCCTGAATTAAACAGGATTGAAATATTAGTGATCAACGATGGGAGCAAAGACAGAACTTCGGATATAGCACATGAGTATGAATCAAGATACCCCGGTTCTATCCGGGTGATCGACAAAGAAAATGGTAATTACGGTTCATGCATAAATGTGGGGTTGAAAGTCCTTACAGGAAAATATGTCAAGATACTTGATGCCGATGATTCCTTTGATAAGGATTCGTTTGTAAAATATGTGGAATTTCTTGGGAAAACAGATACAGATGCGGTTATCAATAATCATATTGTGGTGAACCCGGGAAATAAAGTAAAGGGGACTCATTCGTATGACAAGCTTACTCCGTATAAATGCATGTTGGTTGATGATATGATGGATATCTTTCCATTTCAGGAGATTTCCATGCATGACATTGCCTACAAATCGAGTATCTTTAAAGAATTAGCCTATCATCAGACAGAAGGTATATCATATACCGATGATGAATGGATTTTCAGCCCGTTTAGTAAGATCAATTCTGTGGTTTATTACCCGTTGCCACTCTACAGGTATCTTTTAGGTAGGGATGGTCAAACCGTAAATGAAATTACTCTTCAGCGAAATATTCACCATATTTCGATAACTTTGCTGAGGATGCTTGAGATCTACCATGGCGCTACGAGACTGGGGGCATTTCAAGACAAGTATCTGAAAGAAAGAATTGAGAGGAAGACGGTCATGCTTTACACAATATGTATCTTGACTAACCAAAAGAATATAAAGTTTGATCTTTCCAAATTCGATACTGAGTTGAAGGGGATGTATCCGGATCTTTATCGGTTGATTGAAGGCTTCTCCATCAGGGCTCTAATGCTTATGAACATTAAATATGCGAAGATATGGAGAAAATCAGGTGTAAATGCCATCCAACTAAGAATACTTCGCCTTTGGATTGAATTTAAGAAAAAACTGAGTATATAAGAAATTGTCAGAGTTTCAGGACAATAATCGATCATGTGGAATTTATTTAAACTGACCAGCTTTTCATGGCTTCTGATTTCAACTTACTGTTGGGTGACGGCTCTATTTAATCAAGGGCCTATCCTTGTGGTAGTCAATGTCATCATGATTGTTTGTCTGAGCATGATGCCGATAAAGGTCAGGTTTGATTTTAAGACAGGAATAACTGGTGTTATACTCATACTTCTCACTGGCTGGTATGTATGGATTGATGGGCCGGTGATGGGACTGATTACTTTTTTGATGTATCTGCCGGTGTTATGCTTGCTTCAACTTCCACTTGAATATAAGAAAGAACTGTTGCAATTCTCAACCAAATGGTATGCTATACTGATGATTCCTGCATTAATCGTTTATTGGCTGACACTATTGACGACAGTTCCATCCATCGGCTTGTTTGTGCATCCCAATTATAAACCGTTTATAAATCATGTTTTTTATATAGAGACTACATTTGACTATGGACACTTTGTAAGATTCAATGCTTTTTTTCTTGAACCCGGGCACCAGGCGTTGTTGAGCACATTTATGCTAATCGCTAATAGATTCCGTTTCAGAAAGAGTCCTTGGTTGTGGGTATTGGTGTTGGCGGTCTTATTTTCTTTCTCACTTGCAGGCTATTTACTGATGGCTCTCGGTTTTGTCCTTTTGAAAATTGACAATCTGTGGAAGGGTATTGCTACTGCGGTGGTTTTAACAGTAGTTGTGATTAGCGCAGTTAACTGGTCCGGTGGCAACAATGCTTTTTATGAGCTGATTGTCCAACGATTGGAAAAGGATGACAGTCAGGGCATCAAAGGTAACAACAGATATTTCAACGATACGGATTTTATTTATTCCAAAGCTGTGAGACATGGAGATTTATGGGTAGGAGTGAAAGATAAAACAAACATGAAGCTTGTGGGAGGCGCCGGCTTCAAGATTTTCATTATCAATTACGGTCTTGTAGGAGTGTTACTGACATTGCTGTTCTACCTAAGCGTCGTACCGTCTCATCCGGATTACAGATACACGATTTCATTTCTCATAGTCATTATCCTATGTTTTATGCAAAGAGCCTATCCGGTGTGGTATTCATGGCTGTTCCCATATATTATGGGAATATATATTGCAAAGGGAGAAAAAGATCAACTCTGCGTCACTGATTTAGACCCCATCTCATAAAGATTTTAAGAGCCCCGGGGCCTCTCAAATCTTATGAGACGGGGTCTTAATGAGCGCAGACTCTGAAAGTTGAAATAATATACAGAGCAGGAAAAAGTGGAATTGCTAATTATTACAGTCTTTATAGTTCTCTTATATTGGAAATGGATTGCATTTATTGTGCTCTCGCCATTAGTAAGAATTCAATCCAAAAGAGAATTAATCAAAGAGTCTTCTGAAGGAGAAGATATTAAACAGACGGCTTTCTCCTATACAGCAAGCAAAGAAAAGCGCTTGACAAAGCGATTTAAGAAAGCAATAGGAATTTATGTCAGGGGTTATTGCAGATGGATGATGATTGAAACCGGATATATCCCCTCCCATCATCTACGCAATTTTATATATCGTTATTTCTATCTCGTTAAATTATCTTCCAAAACAGCTATCTATTATGGAGCAGAAATACGTGCCGGAATAAATTTGAGTATAGGAGAAGGTACGGTAGTAGGAGATAAAGCTATTTTTGATGCCAGAAACGGCATCGAAATAGGAAGGAATGTCAACCTCTCCTCCGGAGTTCATATTTGGACAGAGCAACATTCTCATTCCGATCCGGAATTCAGATGTCTTAGCGATTCTACATTTCGTGTAAAGATTGGAGACCGTGCATGGATAGGTTCGGGTGTTACAATTTTACATTCGGTCACAATAGGAGAAGGAGCAGTGGTCAGTGCTGGTGCAGTGGTGACCAAAGATGTGGCTCCCTATACAATTGTGGCCGGCATACCGGCAAAGAAAATAGGGGAACGGAACCGGCATCTAAGTTATGAATTGCAAGGGATTCATTTGCCCTTCTTCTAAAAATCGATTGTCCCAAAAGCAATTTATGATTATTAATGCAATATGAAGTAATTATCAACGTTATTTCAATGTATTAATACGCAAAATGTGGATATTAGGAAGAACATGTTGGCCTTCCGAAGAAAATTCCGCACGTAAAAATGACAAAAGTCGCTATAATAGGCTCCCAGGGAGTTCCCGCACAATATGGAGGCTTTGAAAGCCTTGTCGAAAATCTTCTCGGCGATTACTGTCCTGAAGATGTGGAATATACAGTATATTGCTCCGGCACGGATATGCCGGAGCGTTTGGAGTATTACAAAGGTGCAAGGCTAAAGTATGTTCCACTAAAGGCCAATGGCATACAATCAGTGGCATACGATATTTTATCATTATGCAGATGTCTGAAAGGGTATGATACTATACTCGTGCTTGGCGTTTCGGGTTGTCTGTTCCTTCCATTTTTCCGTCTCATTACATCAAAGCGTCTGGTCATCAATATTGACGGTATGGAATATAGGCGTGATAAATGGGGGAATTTTGCAAAAAAAATTCTCAAGATATCCGAAGCGATGGCCGTAAGATATGCAGATGTGGTGATTACTGATAATAAGGCTATTCAGACTTATGTGGCTAAAGAGTATGGCAAGAAATCACAACTTATCGCTTACGGAGGCGACCATGTGTTGAGAACACTTCCTGAAGGATTTGCTGATTCGACTCTTGCGAAATACGGATTGACCAAAGGTGATTATGCTATAGCAGTGTGTCGGATAGAGCCCGAAAATAACAGCGAGATGGTTCTTGAGGCATTTTCCAAAACGACTAAGCCGCTTGTATATATAGGGAATTGGGGACACAACTCATATTCACGTGAATTAAGAGAAAAATACTCCGGGCAAAGCAACATACGGATGCTTGATGCGATTTATGATCTTGATGTGCTTTACGCTTTAAGAAGCAATGCAGGGTTATATATACACGGCCACAGGGCAGGGGGTACAAATCCTTCGCTTGTTGAGGCTATGTTTTTTGGAATTCCCATAGTATCGTTTGATGTTGAGTTCAATCGTGCCACCACCGACAATAAGGCTTATTATTTTAAAACAGTAGAAGACCTCGTGACACTCATAGGCGAGCCTTACCTTGATGGGAGCCCAATGAAAGAAATAGCTGAAAACAATTATACCTGGAAAGTCATTTCATCTCAATACGCTTCTTTATACAACTGATTGATAGCGTTCCCACCATGCAGAATCTCACCACAATCAAGGTTCTTTATGTGACCAATTATGTGCAACTCTATGGAGCAAACAACTCTTTGTTGCAACTGATAATTGAATTGCGGGAAAAGGGAGTTGTGCCAATGGTACTTTTACCTTCCGGAGACGCGCCTCCAGGAAATAATATTGAAATAGAGCTAAAGAAACTTGGTATCCAATATATTGAAGCACCAATCCGTCTTGATAAACATCGGGATTTAATTAAGGTGCTTCCTAATTATTTTTTGTCGCTTATATCCAGAAAGAAAGCGTTTGATGCAGTAAAAGATTTGCAATTTGACTTAATTCATTCCAATTCAAGTACGATAAGCACGGGCTCCTATATCGCAAAGAAATTAAAGAGGCCTCATGTTTGGCATTTGCGTGAATTCGGTAGTTTGGATTATGGCATGAGAACCCCATATTGCAAA
>WFLX010239296.1_pt1 | contig 10803 bp, 9 predicted proteins | sample 4967041 | NCBI WGS metagenome assembly WFLX01 (sample SAMN12857096, study PRJNA449069) | gut metagenome | isolation source: stool from male and female vole | host: Microtus ochrogaster | place: USA:Florida | collected 2017
ATATTCAGCATACGCGCCTAGATAATATATTCAACACGCGTATCTCCGGGCTTAAGACAGAAGCAGAGGCCGACTATAGCATAAACTATGCCGACAATACAAACATACGGGGCATATTAACCCCCTTCTACAACTTCGAGTGGATGCGCAATCGTGACGGGCGTTCAATCCTTGATATTAGTCCAATTGATGAGACTGAGAGCATGTTTTCCAGTCTCAACAGTCGCCGCATAGTCAGCTCTACAGGTAGGCATTCTGTAGGTGCGGAGTTAAAACATGAATTCCGGATTGCCTCCGGCAGATGGATTACACTGTCAGCGAAGACAGCTGCAGCGTTGACACATACCGACGTTTCATGCGTCACCGCAGACAACCACTCTAATATACAGAGGGATTTCTTGCTTTTGATTCCGGAATTTGGTATAAAGTGGTGTCCGGTTGCCGATGATCGAAAAGGGAGCACCGCATCTGTCGAACTGAAATGTCAACTGAATCAGACCTCACCTGACGGTGCGGATCTTGCCGATTTTACTGACAGTTCCGATCCCATGAACATAATTTCGGGGAATCCTGACTTGAGGAAGCAGACTGCTATGAATGTGTCACTTGCACTTATACGCTATTTCAAAAAATGGGAGACCACTATTCACGCCACACTCTCACACCGTGAGCTTTGGGATGCAATAGGCCTCCGTTCGGTATATAACGGAAGTAATGGAGTGCGAATTACAAAACCAGTGAACACAGACTCATGGCGCGAGACCTCTCTTGAAATGGGGTACGGGCGACCATTGCTTTACAACCAGACACTTTGGCTAAACGCCAGCGCGTCGGGCAGAATTACCCACTGCGCCGACCTTGTGTCGGACTCGCAGGATATGACCGAGTATCCTTACATGAGTATAAGCGATTACAGCGCAAGTCTGTCGATAAGATGCAACACAAAAAATCGCAAAATTGGTGGAAGCTACTCGCTAAGCTTACGCGGGAGTGCCGTATCACGGACATCATCGCCCGGCAGCAGTCTACATAACCTGGGCAACCGTATCAGTATAGACCTAAAACTTCCGGCCGGCATATCGGCGAGAGCAAATTGCGACATTGTATCTCGCTTTGGCTATGCAATGCCGTCGCTTAACAAAACGGTGGCGCTGTTAAACGCCAAGATTAGCAAATCCTTTTTGAATGGAAAATTGGATGTAACCCTTTCTGCCAACGACCTGCTTTGCCAGAGAACCCCAGTGTCATATACCATAAACGGCGAAGGCAGCACAGAGACGGTTAATACCAGATACACTCCTTCTTATGTAATGCTCAGTGTACACTACGACTGGTCCCATATGCTACATAAGAAGAGGGATCGACCTTAGCTTTTTAGCTACAAAGAGAAATTTGCAAAAGCGGCGAAAGATGCTTATCTTTGCGGGGCAATCGGGTTTTTGATTGGGAGGTAGGTCGCCCTCGGCCTACCGCTGCAACGAGGGTTAACAGACTTGCGGTTTCTCTATCCGGGTGCTGAAGGCCGAGGGGGCCTCTTCCCAGTCAGCTGTAAACTACTTTGTGGAAGAGAAAGCGGAAGTTTTCTGCAAAAATAATTGTGAATATGAAAAAAAACGATTAATTTTGCAAAAATTTGCATCTGATGGCTTTTGACTTTAACACCGCATTCAAAAGGATAATCGCCAAAACGCACATGCTGGAAGCGAAATACCAACTCCTACAGCAAACGTGCGACGAGGCCTTAGCGAAAGTGGAAACGCTGCAGGACGAGATCACAGCAAAAGACAAAGAACTGGAGACTCTGCGAATGCAAGTGGACTACTTGCAGATAGCATCCACTATTGCGCCCACAAGAGAGCAAGTGGAGAAGACAAGAGCTACTATAGCAGGTTTAGTGCGGGATATCGACCGCTGTATCACCGATTTATCGGACTGATACATAGCTATATATGAAAGATTTACAACACATAACAATACGCGTGGCGCATCATAGTTTCGACCTTGACATACCTCGCGGGCAAGAAGAGAGCGTAAGGCTGGCCGAGCGCAATCTCAACAAATTGTGGGCTAAATGGTGCGGAGACTTCCACGACCAGCAGCCCCAGACTGTACTGGCCATGGTGGCTTTTCAGTACGCAAGGTACTATTATAACCTTGCCGACTCAATAGAAGCCAACCAAGCTGCCATTGAGCAATTTGAGAAGCATCTTGACAAGATAATTCTCGGCATGAAATAGTGGTGTAAATCAAATATTTAATGATGATATAGCAGCGGCTGGATCCGGCAAAATTGTCGGCTTCCGCCGCTGTGATTGTTTACACCGAGTATTAACCCATAAAAACCCTTTCTATACGTAACAAGCCAATTATGCCAAAATAAAGACAGTAATCCCAAACATCAACACAGAAACAATAGTACTTAACAAAAAAATATATATACCAATTTAATTTCATGAACGCATTCATTATCATAGCAGTAGCACTTATAGCAGCCGCCATAGCTGTGGCTGTCACTGTGGCTGTGCAACGCTCTATGGCTAAAAGCCGCGCCAAACTAATCATTGCCGACGCCGAGCGCGAAGCCGAAGACCTTAAGAAAGGCAAAATACTCGAAGGACGCGAAGAAGCCCTCAAAATCACCTCTGATGCCGAAAAAACTGCCAACCAACGCCTGCAGAAAGTGCAGTCAACCGAAGCGAAACTCAAACAGCGCGAGCTGCAACTCAACCAACAACAGGGTGAGAACCAGCGCAATAAAAACGAAATAGATCAGCAGCGCAACAAACTGAGAGATCTGCAGTCGAAACTCGACTCACGCGCTGCCGAAGTGGACAAAATGTACCAGCAAGCACGCGAAGAGCTGGAACATGTCAGCGGACTCTCCGCCGAAGAAGCTAAGGAGCGCCTTATCAATTCACTGAAAGACGAGGCAAAAACCGCTGCCGCATCCTACATCAACGATATAATGGACGACGCCAAGATGACTGCCAACAAGGAGGCAAAGCGCATCGTGGTGCAAAGCATACAACGCGTGGCCACCGAGACCGCCATCGAGAACTCTGTGACCGTGTTCCACATAGATTCCGACGAAATCAAAGGCCGAATAATAGGCAGNGAGGGNCGCAACATACGCGCTCTCGAGGCNGCAACCGGCATAGAGATTATCGTAGACGACACCCCCGAGGCTATCGTGCTATCAGGATTTGACCCCGTGCGCCGCGAAATCGCGCGTCTCGCCCTACATCAGCTNGTGGCNGACGGGCGTATCCACCCCGCACGCATCGAGGAAGTCGTNGCTAAGGTGCGCAAACAGGTGGAAGATGAAATNATAGAGACCGGAAANCGCACGGCCATCGACCTCGGCATACACGGTTTGCACCCCGACCTAATACGCATGGTGGGCAAGATGAAATATCGTTCGAGCTACGGCCAGAACCTGCTGCAGCACTCTCGCGAGACAGCCAACCTCTGCGCCATAATGGCATCCGAACTCGGTCTGAATCCCAAGAAGGCACGCCGCGCCGGACTGCTGCACGATATCGGCAAGGTGCCTGACGAAGAGCCCGAACTGCCACACGCTATACTCGGCATGAAGCTGGCCGAGAAATATAAAGAAAAGCCTGAAATATGCAATGCTATAGGCGCTCACCACGACGAAGTGGAGCAGACCACCCTATTGGCTCCTATAGTGCAGGTATGCGACGCAATCTCAGGCGCTCGCCCGGGTGCCCGTCGCGAGATTGTGGAGGCATACATCAAGCGTCTCAACGACCTCGAGCAGCTGGCTATGTCGTATCCCGGCGTAATCAAGACCTATGCCATCCAGGCCGGCCGTGAACTGCGTGTGATAGTCGGAGCCGACAAAATCGACGATGCCGAGACAGAAAAGCTTTCAGGCGAAATAGCTAAAAAGATACAGGACGAGATGACGTATCCCGGACAGGTGAAAATCACCGTTATACGCGAGACACGTTCGGTAAGCTTTGCGAAGTAATAAAATTCTGAGCAATGATAGAGGAACGTACCAACGCACAAGAAGACCTCACCGACGAGCCGGAAACCGCCATTGAGGACCTTCTTTTCTACCCCAAGCCTGAAATTCACGATGTGCCGAGGGGCAAACTGCAAAGCACCAACTGGCTGAAAGACATCCCCGGCGGACGCGCCGACTCGCAGCTTGTGGAGGTGCANNTCAAGANCACCCGCAANGNANACTACCGCANCACACNGAATCTGNCTNTGAAAATAGGCGATATGGTGGCGGTAGAGGCTTCTCCGGGTCACGATATAGGAAAAGTGTCAATGGTTGGNGAACTNGTTGAGCGACAGATGCGTCGCACCAATTTCAAGCAGGGCACAGAGATACGTCGCGTATTTCGCATAGCCAAGCCTGCCGACATAGAGAAATACGAGGAATCATGCGCCAAAGAGACCGACACCATGATACGCGCCCGCAAAATAGCCGAAAGCCTCAATCTGAGCATGAAAATCGGCGATGTGGAGTACCAGGGCGACGGCAATAAAGCCATATTCTACTATATAGCCGACGAACGCGTGGATTTCCGCCAACTCATAAAGGTGCTTGCCGAAGTGTTCAAGGTGAAGATTGAGATGCGCCAGATAGGAGCCCGCCAGGAGGCAGGACGCATAGGCGGCATAGGTCCGTGCGGACGCCCGCTGTGTTGCTCATCATGGATGACCAATTTCGTGTCGGTTGCGACATCCGCCGCCCGATATCAGGACATATCATTAAATCCGCAGAAGCTTGCCGGACAATGCGCCAAGCTGAAATGCTGCCTCAACTATGAGGTGGACGCCTACGTGGAGAGCATAAAGCGCATGCCTCCAAAGGATGCGCGCCTGGAGACTACTACCGGCACATTCTATCATTTCAAGACTGATATCTTCAAGCGCGAGATCACATACTCGTCTGATAAATCTATGGCAGCCAATCTCGTCACTATCAGCGCCTCCCGTGCCTTTGAGGTGATAGCGATGAACAAAGAAGGACAAAAGCCCGATTCGCTGCTGCCCGACGGCACAGAAGCGCCTAAGAACAGGCACGAAGTACACGATATCCTCGGCGACGGCGACCTAACACGCTTTGACAAGAAGAAAAAGAAGAAGCAGAAGCCCCAGAAAGCCAAAGAGAAGCCCGAAAAGTCTGACAGGTCCGACGGGGCTGACAAATCCGACAAGCCCAAGCGCCCCAACCAAGGCCAGCGAACCAACAACCAGAATAAACCCACGGCGCCCAAGCAACGCACAAACCAGCCTCAGCAGCAACCTCAGAACGGCGCTCCTGACGCAGCATCGCATGCTTCCGCTCCGAACAATCATAATAAAGCAGAGTGAACAATAAACACATATTATTTCTTTTCTTTGCAATCTGCGCCGCCATAATTGTAGGCTGCACCGATGGTGAGAAAAGCGTGTATCATAATATCGATCCGGAGGGCTGGATCTATGGTGACACCCTTAATTTCCAAGTCTCAGATGTGGACAGCACCTCTTTAGAGACAGGAAATATGATGGTGGTGGTGCGCCACTCCAATGGCTACGAATTTTCTAATATCTGGCTCACCATAGGCTATTACAACGGCGACACAATAGTTAACGACACCGTAAACGTGCGTCTTGCCGACAATTTCGGCAACTGGTACGGAAAAGGTATGGGTGTGAGTTTCCAACGCACCGACACCATCGGGCGGCATGTCACAATCGACGTGTCCCGCCCGATTAAGGTGTGGCACATCATGCGAGCCGACACTCTGCAAGATATCGAGCAGGTAGGGGTAATATTCAAATAACCAAAAACAACGACATATAAGCTATGACCGATTTATTAGTGGTAATTTCAGCCGACGAATTTCAGCTCCGACTGTCGAAAATCAGAGCCACCATGAAAGCCATGGGGCTTACCAACGCACTTATCGCAAGCAATGCCAATCTTTACTATATTACCGGCAGAGTGTACAGCGGATATGCGTTGATCACTCTTGATCACGACCCTGTATTTTTCGTGAAACGCCCCGTGCATCTGCAAGGCGAGCGTGTGGTCAGCATTCACAAACCAGAAAACATACTGAAATCTCTCGTAGATATGGGTATTGTCCTCGACGGATCTTTAGGACTCGAACTGAACCGACTACCTTATAATACGGTGACACGTCTGCAAAAAGCTCTTGATGCCCGTACTCTTGCCGACGCCGGCACTATGATGGCTATAACACGTTCGGTAAAGACTTCGGTACAGATAGAAATGCTTAAGGCATCGGGCATACGCCATGCTGCCGTATACCGCCGCGTGCCCGAACTCTTCCGCGAGGATATGAGCGACGTGGAGCTGCAAGTGGAGATCGAGCACGAACTTCGCACGCATGGATGTCTCGGGCAATTCCGCATTGCCGGCGAGGATATGGAGCTATTCATGGGCAATCTGCTTGCAGGCGACAATGCCGATTCTCCTTCGCCCTACGATTTCGCTATGGGCGGCGCAGGAGTGGATTTCTCGCTTCCGGTAGGAGCTGACGGCACGCTGATACATCCCGGAATGACGGTGATGGTGGATATGTGCGGCAACTTCACGGGATACATGACCGATATGACTCGCACATTCCGCTGCGGCNCAATAAAACAGGAGGCTATGGATGCCCACAAGCTGTCAATAGATATATGCCATGAGTTGCAACGTCTGGGCACACCCGGCACCGAGGCCAAAGCCCNATATGAGGTAGCTGCCAATATGGCTAAGGANGCCGGAATGGAGCACCTTTNCATGGGGCACCGACAGCACGCCGGATTTGTAGGCCACGGCATAGGCATCGAGGTGAACGAGTTGCCTGTATTAGCCCCCAAATCACGAGACATACTCCAGCCGGGCAACGTGATAGCCATCGAACCCAAATTCGTGGTGCCGGGCACGGGCGCCGTGGGTATCGAAAACACCTATGTGGTGCGCGAGAGCGGCGATATGGAGTGTATCACCAACTGCCCGGAAGAACTAATCGAACTGTAAAAATTTGTCATACAACAAATCATCCTTTAATAAATGACCAACCTCTCGCATCTAATCGACGACAAGATATTTCACACTGTGAGCCAAACGGCATCCAAGATGGGCCGTGAATGCTATGTGGTGGGGGGATACGTGCGCGACGCCATACTTCACCGTGGGTCGAAGGATATCGACTTTGTTACGGTTGGATCCGGTATAGATCTTGCCACCGAGGTGGCTCATGCCTTAGGCAAAGGCACACGGCTTAATGTCTACCGCACATATGGCACGGCACAAGTACACCGCCACGACATCGAATTGGAATTTGTAGGTGCGCGCAAGGAGTCGTACAATAGGGACTCGCGTAATCCGGTGGTGGAGGANGGCACTCTCGAGGATGATATAGCGCGCCGCGATTTCACAATCAACGCNATGGCCATAAGTCTTGGCGAAGATAATTACGGCGAACTGATCGACTACTACGGCGGAGTGGATGATATCTGCGACCGCCTGATACGCACACCTCTCGACCCCGACATAACATTCAGCGACGACCCTCTGCGCATGATGCGGGCAGTGCGGTTTGCCACACAGCTGCAGTTCACTATCCACCCCGACACATTCGAGGCCATAATACGCAACGCCCACAGGCTTGAGATTATAACACGCGAGCGCATAAAAGACGAGATTATGAAGATTATGGCTTCGCCAAAACCATCAATCGGCTGGGATCTGTTGCTGCGGAGCGGACTGCTCAAACTAATCCTTCCTGAGCTTGAGGCACTGAAAGGCGTGGAGGTGGTGAACGGTCGCGGCCATAAAGACAATTTCTACCACACATTGGAGGTGCTCGACAATGTAGCCGCCAAATCCGATAACATATGGCTGCGCTGGGCTGCCTTGCTGCATGATATAGGCAAGCCGGGCACAAAGCGATGGGATGAAAAGACGGGGTGGAGCTTCCACAACCATAATTTCGTGGGNAGCAAAAAAGTGAAAGGCATATTTTCTCGTCTTTGCCTCCCGCTGGGACAGGAGATGAAGTATGTGGAGAAACTTGTGGATCTGCATATGCGTCCGATAGCACTGGTGGAGGACGAAGTGACCGACAGCGCAGTGCGTCGATTGGTAAATTATGCAGAGGCAGATTTGCCCGATCTAATGACACTCGCGCGAGCTGACATCACTTCAAAAAACATAGCAAAGAAGCAGCGTTTTCTCAACAATTTCGATATCGTAGATCGCAAATGCGCCGATATCGTGGCAAAGGATAAAGCTATGGCTTTCCGTCCGAAACTCGACGGCTTGGATATAATGCAAATCTTCAACCTGCCTCAGGGGCCGCAAGTAGGGTCGCTACTAAAACCGCTTACTAATGCCGCTCGCGACTGCGAAATCGACAACACCCTCGAAGCGGCAATAGACTATGTGTGCGCTCTTGCCAAAGAGCAGGGTTTGGAACCTGTAAATCTCCAGACTTTTCTCGAATCTAAGAATTCTCTAACCTCAGAATAAATACCTATGTACTACGTCACTAAACGCATAGAAATATCGGCAAGCCACCGCCTGGAGCTTGATTATCCGAGCAAGTGCACCAATATCCACGGCCATAACTGGATAATAACGGTGCACTGCCGTGCAGCCGAACTCAACCATAACGGTATGGTCACTGACTTCACCGACATAAAAAATACGGTAATGGGCACACTCGACCATGCGTATCTCAACGACGTTGTGCCGTTTAATCCCACCGCCGAGAATCTCGCACGCTGGATATGCGACAATGTGCCCAACTGCTACCGTGTGGATGTTCAGGAATCGGAAGGCAACACCGCCTCATACGAAGTGGACTGATGGAAAACAAACTTAGAATCAACGAAATATTCTACTCCCTGCAAGGCGAGGGCGTCTTTGCCGGCACACCGGCTGTATTCGTCAGACTTAGCGGCTGCAACCGAGCCTGCCCGTTTTGCGACACCGACTTCGCTCATTTTACAGAAATGAGCATTGATGAAGTAGTGGCCGAAGTGACGAAAAGTTTCCTGCTAAGCATGTGGTATTCACAGGNGGCGAACCTACCCTGCAGCGATACGATGATGTGTGCGCTGAGCTCAGACAGCGCGGATATTTCATACAGATAGAGACCAATGGCTCAAATAAGGTGAGCCCCCTCGTGGATTGGGTGACGTGCTCGCCTAAAGACCCTCCGTATAATATCGACCGTATCGATGAGCTAAAAATCGTATATACAGGTCAGGATGTAGAGCAAATCGCAGAATTATTCAAAGGCAAAGGCATAAAAGTACAAGAATTACAGCCATGCTCAGGCAAAAACACCNCCGAGACAGTCGATTACATCNTNAAGCATCCCTGGTGGCGCCTTTCGCTCCAAACCCACAAAATCCTCGACATCCGCTAACTCACAAGCCTTGCGCATCATTCGCAAGGCTATTTATTATTGGCGTGTGGCGTTTTGTACGAGAGCTAACAGTTTTTCAGTCCAGGCAGCGAGGGGTGACGGTGAGCTCAAGAGTCCGGAATTAAACTGGAGGTTGAGCATGGAGAATCGGACTCTGTATTCAGGTTGATATTTCTTATTATATAGCGCCAGACTGTTGCCGTTGATGTTTCCTTCTGCCTTTACCTCAATAGGAATGATATATCTGTCGAACTGGATTACAAATTCCACCTCCGCCGTGCCTTCAGAAGTCCAATAACTCGGTTGTTGATTCCCAAGCATAGGCATCAGTGTCTCCAGTACCACATTCTCAGCCATAGCACCCTTAAATTCCGTGTAGTTGGCAGTTGGATCATTGACTATGAATGCCGGGAGATTGGCAAGTCGGCGCAGCAAACCGCAATCACAGGCATATACTTTAAATACATTGTTTTCTTGATANGCCGATAGTGGCATTCCGGGCTTACTTATATTATATACTCTATATATCATNCCAGCATCCTCGAGCCACATCAGTGCGTCTTCGTAGTCCTTTGAGCGAGCACCGGTCTTGATCACCTTATAAATAAATTTCCTATTCTCTTTTGCAAGCTGGGCAGGAAGGGAATGCCAGATAGCATGAATTCGCGGGATTTCTTTCGGTTCAGCATATTTTGAGAAATCAAGCTCATATAAATCGAGAATGTCCTGCAAGACTGCGTCGACGGCAGCAATTCCTTTGTTTTCAAGCAATGCGACAGTAGCTTCAGGCATACCTCCACACACTTGGTATCTTCGATATTCCGTTTTCAGCTTATTTAATATTATTTCAGGCAGATTCTCTATTTCCTCAATATTATTCACATAATTATATGTAGCCGGGTCGCTTGCCAGGAGAAATTCTTTGAATGTCACAGGAAACATTCTCATTACTTCCACCTTCCCNACCGGAACAGTCATCTTTTTCTTTTTTACAGCCACNCCAAGTAGAGAGCCTGCGGCTATTATATGATATTGAGGCGCATCCTCGCAGAAATATTTCAGGCTGTTAAGTGCTTCTTCACAATCCTGTATCTCATCGAAAATTATTAAAGTTTTACCTGCTATGATTGGAGCTTCGCAATATATGGCAAGTTCCTTTATGATACGAGCCGGCTCTTTTGTTATCCGAAAGATCGACATAAGTTCCGGCTGTTTGTCAAAATCAAATTTCACACAATATTCAAAACATTCATGTCCGAATGTCTCCATAGCCCAAGTCTTGCCTATTTGTCTGGCACCCTTCAGCAATATCGGTTTTCTACCAGGGCTGTCCTTCCATTTTTTAAATTTCTCTACTATCTCTCTTTTTATATCCATCGTCCTAAAT
>WFLX010004407.1_pt1 | contig 10801 bp, 7 predicted proteins | sample 4967041 | NCBI WGS metagenome assembly WFLX01 (sample SAMN12857096, study PRJNA449069) | gut metagenome | isolation source: stool from male and female vole | host: Microtus ochrogaster | place: USA:Florida | collected 2017
AGGAGGCTGCGCACGATGCCTGCGGGGGGCTCGGGGGCTCCGCCTTCGACCACGGCCACGTAGCGGCGCTCGAGCACCATGTTGTTCCAGTTGTGCTGCATGGCTTCCTTTGCCTCGGGTGTCTTGGCGAACATCATGAGGCCGGAGGTGTGCTGGTCGAGGCGGTGGACGATGAAGAGTTTTTGGCGGGGGTCTACGCGCTTGACATAGTCGCGCAGGATGGAGTAGGCCGTGCCGTCGCGCTTGGTGTCGGTGCCCACGGAGAGCAGGCCGTAGCCTTTGTTGACGACGATGATGTCGTCGTCTTCGTAGACTATCTTGAGGCGGGGGTTGTCGAGGGTCTGGAACTCGCGGGAGGTGTTGACTTTCACCTCGGTGGAGGGGGGCAGGAGGGTGTCCCACTGGGTGGTGACGTTTCCGGCGGCCATGACCTGGCGGTGGCGCAGATAGTCTTTGACGGTGGTGCGCTTGCGGTCGGGCATGGCTGCGAGCAGGAAGTCGAGCAGGCGGCATTCGCTATCGGCCGGAGTGGTGAACGACAGCACAATGTCGGGGCGCGGGCGGGTGCGCTCGGCGCCGGGCTTGCATGAGAGGCGGCGTGGCGACATTACTTCTTGGATTTACGGGTGCGTGCGGGCTTTTCGGGTTGCTCGGCTATTATTTTCCTCACTTCGTCGAGTGTGAGGGCGGTGGGGTCGGCCACGTTGCGGGGAATCTTGTAGTTCTTGCCCTTGCTGGCGATGTAGACGCCGTAGCGGCCGTTGAGAATCTGTGTGTCGGGGTCGTCGTCGAAGGTCTTGACCACCTTGCGGCTCTCGTCGTCGCGCTTGGCCTTGATGAGCTCGACGGCGCGCTCGAGGCCCACGGCGGCGGGAGCTTCGTCGGCGGGGATGCTCACGAATTTGCCTTTGTGGCGCACGTAGGGGCCGAAGCGGCCGATGGCCACGGTGACGTCTTCGTCTTCGAAGGTGCCGAGCGTGCGGGGGAATTCAAAGAGCCTGAGGGCTTCGTCGAGGGTGATGGTGGCCACGCTCTGTCCCTTGAGCAGCGATGCGAAGCGGGGCTTGGCGTCGCCCTCGCCGTCGCCCACCTGCACCAGGGGGCCGAAGCGGCCTATCTTGACGCTGACGGTCTCGCCGGTGGCGGGGTCGCGGCCCAGCACGCGCTCGCCCACCTTGTGCTCGAGCCTCATGCTCATGGCGCTTTCCACCACGGGGTGGAACATGCTGTAAAACTCGCTTATCTCGTCGTTCCAGGGCAGGCGTCCCTCGGCAATGTCGTCGAAGCGCTCTTCGACGCGGGCGGTGAAGTTGTAGTCGAGGATGTCCGGGAAATACTCCGTGAGGAACTGGTTCACGACGGTGCCTATGTCGGTGGGCACGAGCTTGCCCTTGTCGCTGCCCACGGCCTCGGTGCGCTCCGTGCGGTGGATTCGGCCGTCGGCGTCGAGCGAGAGCACGGCGTAGCTGCGCTCGGTGCCTTCGTGCTCGCCTTTTTCCACATATTCGCGCTGCTGGATGGTGGAGATGGTGGGGGCGTAGGTGGACGGGCGGCCTATGCCCAGCTCCTCCATCTTGCGCACGAGGGTGGCCTCGGAGTAGCGCGGGGGCTGCTGGGTGAAGCGCTCGGTGGCCGTCACGGCGAGCGCCGTGAGGGTCTCGCCGCCGGCCAGGGCGGGCAGGTGGGCGGTGTCGGTGTCGTCGTCGGCGGAGTCGTCGGCGCCCTGCGAGGCGTAGACGCGCAGGTAGCCGTCGAATTTCACCACCTCGCCGGAGGCCGTGAAGCGGTCCACGCCGCCGCGGGCTTCCACCTCGACGGTGGTTTTCTCTATCTGCGCGTCGGCCATCTGCGAGGCCAGGGCGCGGCGGCGGATGAGGGCGTAGAGGCGCTTTTCCTGGGCCGTGCCGTCGATGGTGGGACGGTCGATGTAGGCCGGGCGGATGGCCTCGTGGGCTTCCTGGGCGCCCTTGCTGCTGGTGTGGTAGCGGCGCACGTGCAGGTATTCGGGGCCTATCTTTTCGGTGATTTCGGCGGAGATGGCCGCGAGGGCTTCCTCGCTGAGGTTCACGCNGTCNGTNCGCANATATGTGNTGTGGCCGGCCTCGTAGAGGCGCTGGGCCACCATCATGGTCTGCGCCACGGTGAATCCCAGGCGGCGCGATGCCTCCTGCTGCAGGGTGGAGGTGGTGAAGGGNGGCGCGGGGGCCTTGGCGTGGGGCTTGACGGCCACGTCCACCACCTCGAAGGCGGCTCCGGCGCAGCGCTCGAGCAGCTCGCGGCCGGCCTGCTCGGTGGCCAGGCGGTGGTTGAGCTCGGCGTTGAAGGTGGCGCCTTCCGGCGTGGCGAAGGTGGCGTTGACGCGCCAGTAGGGCTCGCTCACGAAGTTCTTGATTTCCTGCTCGCGCTCCACGATGAGGCGCACGGCCACGCTCTGCACGCGGCCTGCNGAGAGGGCGGGCTTGATTTTCTTCCACAGCACGGGCGAGAGCTCGAAGCCCACGATGCGGTCGAGCACGCGGCGTGCCTGCTGGGCGTCGACGCGATTGAGGTCGATGCCGCGGGGGTTGGCTATGGCGTTGAGGATGGCCTTCTTGGTGATTTCGTGAAACACGATGCGGCGGGTGTTTTCGGGCTTGAGGCCCAGCACTTCGTAGAGGTGCCAGGCTATGGCTTCTCCCTCGCGGTCTTCATCGGAAGCGAGCCACACGGTGCCGGCCTCGGCTGCGGCCTTTCGCAGCTCGGCCACAAGGGGCTGTTTCTCTTCCGGAATCTCGTAGACGGGCGCGAATCCGTGGTCCACGTCGATACTGAAGTTCTTGCGCCGGAGGTCGCGCACGTGTCCGTAGCTCGACATCACTTTATAGTCCTTTCCCAGGAATTTTTCGATGGTTTTGGCCTTTGCCGGCGACTCCACTATTACTAAGTTTTTCAGCATCCTATTTATGAATAAAAATATACTATGTGTATTTGCTTTTCGGTTTCAGCGTGCAAAATTATGAAAAAGAAACGAACCGCGGGCAAAAAAAGTGCGCCGAAATGTGTGAAAAAGTCCGCCCGCCCCGATTTTTTATCTTTTTTTTCAGATTGACAGGTGGGATAGCTATTCAACGAATAGTGTTTGAAAAAACTCGCGCAGAGTCGCAGAGAAAATATATAAGTTATTGACATTCAACGATAGAGAGCGTCGGAGACGCGACGTTCCTTAACCTCAGGTCGAGCGCAGCGAGGCCTGAGGGACTACCGCGAAAGCCCCCGGCGCTTCGGAGATGCGCTGTTTTCTCACACAAATTTTTGTAATAACATCGCGTCTCCGACGCTCTTTTGCCCTTATTTTCAGCTCTTTATATAATTCTCCGGGCCTCTGTGCGAGTTTTTCCACACTTTTTTACGACAAATCGGCTGAATAGTAAGGGAAAAAAATTAACTTTGTAGTCATAAACACCATTCACGTTATGAAGTTGCACCACTACTATCTGCCCGCTGTGCTTGCGGCGCTCGCAGCAGCGGCCGCGGGATGTGTCGACGACAAGTACGACCTGTCCGACATCGACACCACCTCGAAATTCTCCGTGAACAACCTCGTGCTGCCGGCCAATATCGACNCNGTGGAGCTGGGCACGANNANNACCTACGACTCCGACAGCAAGATCAAGCCCATGGAGATAAACGGCGAGATGGTCTANGCCCTGAGCGAGGACGGCNANTTTTCGTCGGACCGCATCTTCGTGGAGTCGTTCACCTGCCCCAGCCCGGAGCTGGGCTATTCCACCTCGGTGCTGGAGATGGCCCCGGTGCAGCAGTCGGCCCGCCGTGCCGGCGGCGTGACGGTGTGCTACACGATAGGCGAGATGGGCCACGACCTGGTGTATGAGACGGCCGATGTAGACCCCTCCATCGAGTCGATAGAGTCGATCACCACGGAGCCCATGGAGTTCAAGGTGACGATGAGCCTGGTGGACGTGAGGGTCGACATACTCTCGGTGTACGTCACCGACCTGGTGCTGCAGATGCCCAAGGGCCTGAAGGTGGACCCCGAGGCCAACGAGGGCAGCTACGACCCCGCCACCGGCCTGTGGACGATAGAACGCAAGGAAGTGGAGAGCGGCGTGACGCGGCCGGAGGTGTGCCTGGTGGCCACCGGCATCGACTTCGTGGCCGCCGGCTGCGACATCACCCCGGAGCGCACCTTCACCTACGACGGCGCCTTCAAGGTGCTCTCCGGCAAGCTCTACGTGACCCCCGACCTGAGCGGCGGCGTCAGCGGCTCGCTCACGCAGAAAGTGGAGTTCCGCGTAGACTACACCCTGAGCGACATCAAGGCCACGACCTTCACCGGCCGCGTGAAATACAGCTTCGACGGCATGTCCATCGACCCCGTGGACATCACCGGCATCCCGGACTTCCTGTCGAAGCCCGGCACCGATATCTACCTGGCCAACCCGCAGATCTACCTGCAGGTGGACAACCCCGTGGGCAACTACGGCCTGAGCTACAGCGCCGGCTTCAGCCTCTCGGCGCAGCGCGACGGCGAGCCCGACGTGACCTTCACGCCCGACGGCGGCGGCATCACCGTGGGCTCCTCGCTGGGCGTGGCCGGCCCCTACAACTTCGTGCTCTCGCCCTCGGCCGAGGGCCTGGCCGTGCCGGAGGGCTACGGCAGCGGTCTGGAGCACGTGGCGTTCTCGTCGCTGGGCGGCCTGCTGGCCGCTCCCGCGGGCTACGAGGGCAGCCTGCCCAAGCGCATAGGCATCGACGTGGTGAACCCCGGCATCCCCTCGCAGCACGTCTCCGACTTCGTGCTCAACACCTATATCGAGGGCGTCAGCGGCAAGTACAGGCTGGTGGCCCCGCTGGCGCTGGTGGGCGAGACGGACATCGTCTACTCCGACAAGACCGACGGCTGGTTCGGCGACGACTCCGACGACACCCTGGCCATCGAGTCGCTGGAGGTGACGGCCACGGCCGACAACGGCGCCCCCGCCAGCGTGACCCTCACGGCCTATCCCCTCGACCGCCAGNGCCGCGACANAGCCGACGCGNTGATCAGCTCCNCCGTGCTCGAGCCCTNCCGGGCCGNCCAGNAGGTGGNGATAAAGATGGAGATGAAGGAGGCCGTGACGGGCGTCGACGGCGTGCGCTTCGNGGCCCGCATTGGCGGCGGCAGCGGNGCGGCCNTCAGCCCCGACCANACCATCNNGCTCAACGACATCAAGGCTCGCGTAAGCGGCTATTACCTCACAAAATTCTGAACATGAAAAAGATAGCTCGCTATATAGCCTGTGCCCTGGCCGCTGCCTGCGCCACCACGGGCGCCACGGCCCAGAACTCCCGCTCGGCCTATTTCCTGGATAACTACACCTACCGCTACCAGCTCAACCCCGCCATGGGCAACGACAAGGGATTCGTGTCGATGCCCGGCCTGGGCAACCTCGACGTGGCCGCCCGCGGCAACCTGCACCTGCGCGACGTGATCTACAACGTGGACGGCCGCACCTGCCTCTTCACCAATCCCGGAGTGAGCACCGCCACGGCCATGAGCGGATTCTCGGACCGCAACCGCCTGGGCGTGTCGCTGCGCGAAAACATCGTGGCCGTGGGCTTCAAGGCCTTCAAGGGCTACAACACCATAAGCCTGGGCGCGCGCGCCGATGTGAACGCCTCGGTGCCCGGCTCGCTCTTCTCCCTGGCCAAGGAGGGCGCCACAAACGCCACCTACGACATCCACAACCTGGGCGTGGCCGCCACCGGCTATGCCGAGCTGGCCTTCAACCACTCCCACGACATCAAGGCCGTGCCGGGCCTGCGCGTGGGCGCGTCGCTGAAGGCGCTGCTGCCCTTTGCCGGCGTTGACGCCCGCTTCAACAAGGCCGAGCTGGCCCTGGGCGAGGACGGCTGGACGGCCGTGACGAATGCCGACGTGTACGTGAATCTCCCGGATTTCCGCTTCAAGACCGACCGCAACAAGCAGGGCCGCGAATATGTCTCGGGCCTCGACTTCGACGGCGACAGCGGCGTGGGGCCCTGCGGCTTCGGCATGGCCTTCGACTTAGGTGCCACCTACAAGTGGCGCGACTTCACCTTCTCGGCCGCCGTGCTCGACCTGGGCTGGATGGGCTACACCAAGGCCGTGAGGGCCTCGACGCAGGGCGACCGCACCGTGAATACCGACGCCTTCACCTTCAACAGCAACGGCGACGCCCCCAACTCCTTCTCCAAGGAGTGGGACCGCCTGGTGGACAATATCGAAGACCTCTACCGCATGGACGACCTGGGCGGCGGGCACTCCCGCACGGCCGCCATGGCCGCCACGCTCAATTTCGGCGCCGACTACGCGCTGCCGGCCTACCGCAAGCTGCACTTCGGCCTGCTGTCGTCGACGCGCCTGGCGGGCCGCTACTCCTGGAGCGAGCTGCGCCTCTCGGCCAACGTGCACCCGGCACGCTGCTTCTCGGCCTGCGTGAACGTGGCCGCCGGCAGCTTCGGCGCCTCCTTCGGCTGGATGGCCAATCTGCACGTCACCGGCTTCAACTTCTTCCTGGGCATGGACCACGTGCCCGGCAAGCTGTCGAAGCAGGGCGCGCCCCTGAGCAGCAACGCCTCGTTCAACCTGGGCATGAATTTCCCTTTCTGATCAAACGATGAAACTCCGACTCTCTCTCTTTCTCCTTTCGGCTGCTTGGGCCTGGTGGCCCGCGCACGCTCTTGACGTGGCCGTGGCCGCACCGGGCACCCTGGCGGATGCCGTGGCGGATGCGGCCGGCGTGACGTCGCTGGCCGTGAGCGGTCCGCTCGACGCCTCCGACTTCCGCTTCATTGCCACCGAAATGACGGCCCTGAGCCGCCTCGACCTGGGCGCCGCCACCGTGGCGGCCTACAGCGGCGAGGCCATCGACGGGCTGCACAGCTATCCCGCCGACGTGCTGCCGCCCATGATTCTGGCCGGCACGCCCCTGGAATCGATAGTGCTGCCCGCCGGCCTCACGGCCCTGGGCGAGGGCGCGCTCGCGGGCACGCGCCTAAAAAAAATAGATGTTCCCGCGGGCGTGAGCGCTACGGGCGCGGGAGCCTTCGCGGGCTGCACCGAGCTCGAAGAGGCCACCGTGGCCTCCGGCACGCTGGGGGCGGGCGCCTTTGCGGGCTGCACGGCCTTGCGGCGCGTGAGCATCCCCGCGGGGGCTGCCGTCCCGGCCATGTGCTTTGCGGGCGATTCGCTGCTTGCGGCCGTAGATGGCTTCGGGAGCGCCGTGGCCGTGGGCGACGCTGCCTTCACGGACTGCGCGTCGCTCGCGACGCTGCCTTTCGGCCGCGCGCTCGAGCGGATAGGCGCCCGGGCCTTCTGCGGCAGCGGGCTGCGCGAGGCCGCCCTGGCCGGCTGCACGGCCCTGACGAGCGTGGGCGAGGGCGCTTTCGCGGCCTGTCCGCGCCTCGAGCTGCTGGAGCTGCCCGAGGGCTGCGAGGCGGCCGCGGCGCTGGCCATGAACAGCCCGGCGCTGCACTCGGTGGCCCTGCCGGCGGGCGATGTGCCCGACTATGCCTTCACGGCCGACTCGCTCGTGGATATCTCGGCCGCCATGGCCGCCGCCGTGGCCGTGGGCGACTTCGCCTTCAAGGGCGTAAGGGACGCCGGCGCGGTGGTGTTTCCGGCCACGCTCGAATATATGGGCCGCGGCGCCATGGAGGGCGTCACGGGCCTGGCCACCATCGATGCCTCGCTGCTGCAGGCCGTGCCCGCGCTGGGCGAGGCCGTGTGGGCGGGCGTAGACCAGCCCGCGGTGGTGCTCTACACCGCCGACGAGATGGCCGAGGCCTTTGCCGGCGCGGCCCAGTGGCAGGACTTCGACATCACGCCCAAGAGCCTTGTGGCCATCGACGATGTCGCTGCTGGCGGCGGCGACGCCGAGGGCACCCTGCGGGCGTGCTTCCGCGGCATGCTGCTGCTGGTGGAGTGCCCGGCGGGAGCCGTGGAGCAGATAGCCGTGGCCGACCCCGCCGGCCGCATCCTGGCCACCCTGCACCCCGACGCGCAGGGGCGCGCCATGCTCGACACATCGCGCTGGACCAATAGCATTTACCTGCTGGGCGCAAGCTCCGGCCACTCAATAAAAATTGCAAGATAATGGGCAAGAACAAGCTGCGGAAGTTCGACGAACTGAGCCACATCGACTTCGTGTTTCAATATCCTTTCGGGCGTCTGCGCGACGAGGGTTTCCCCCTGCGCGGCCGCTGGAGCGAGCATTTCGGCAACGACAATCCCATCGTGCTCGAGCTGGGCTGCGGCAAGGGCGAGTACACCGTGGGGCTGGCGCGCCGCGACCCGGCCCGCAACTATATAGGCATCGACATCAAGGGCGCGCGCATGCACAGCGGCGCCACGGCGGCGCAGCGCGAAGGCCTCCGGAACGTGGCCTTCATCCGCACCGGCATCGAGCTGCTGGAGCATTTCTTCGCCCCCGGCGAGGTGGCCGAGATATGGGTGACCTTTCCCGACCCCCAGATGCAGAAGGCCAACAAGCGCCTGACGGGCACGCGCTTCTGCTCGATGTACAGGCGCGTGGCCGCTCCCGGCTGCCGCCTGCGCCTCAAGACCGACAGCCCCTTCCTCTATGCCTACACCTCGCGCATGGCCTGGCTGAACGGACTGCCCGTGGCAGCCGCCACTGACGACCTCTACGCCCCCGGGTGCGCCGTGGGCGCCGGCGAGCCCTGGCGCGACATCCGCACCCACTACGAGCAGCAGTGGCTCGACCGTGGCCTCACCATCAAGTATCTCGAGCTGGGGCTCGACGGCCCCGCCGGACTCATCGAGCCGGAGGCCGACGACATCCCCCGCGACACCTACCGCAGCTACTCCCGCGGCTACATCCAGATGCCCCAGCTCCAAGAAGAAAAAGACCTATAAATCTTATAACTCTTATAATTCCAATAACTCCGATAACTCCGATAACTCCGATAATTCCAATCCCCCCAATCCCCGAAAAATGGAAAACCCGCTATATCCCGCCCAGATAATCGACGCGCTGCGCACCGTGCGCTACCCCGGCTCCGGCAAAGACATCGTGTCGCTCGAAATGGTCGAAGACGACATGCGCATCGACGGCCGCAAGGTGAGCTTCTCGCTCATTTTCGACAAGCCCACCGACCCCTTCGCCCGCTCGGTGGTGAAGGCCGCCGAGGCCGCCCTGCACACCTTCGTGGCCCCCGACATCGAGGCCGAGATAGCCGTGAAGTCGCGCCGGCCGGCCGCGGCGCCTGCGGCGCCGGTGCTCCCCGGCGTGGCCAATATCGTGGCAGTGTNGNCGGGCAAGGGCGGCGTGGGCAAGCGCACCGTGGCGGCCAACCTGGCCGTGAGCCTGGCGGCCGACGGCTACCGCGTGGGGCTGCTCGACGCCGACATCTTCGGCCCCTCCGTGCCCAAGATCTTCGGCATCGAGGATGCCGAGCTCTACATGCACGAGGTGGACGGCAAGAACCTCATCATCCCCGCCGAGAAATACGGCGTGAAGCTGCTGTCGATAGGTCTGCTCATCGACCGCAACAGCGCNGCCGTGTGGCGCGGCACCATGGCCTCCAACGCCCTCAAGCAGCTCATCGAGCAGGCCGACTGGGGCACNCTCGACTATTTCCTCATCGACCTNCCGCCGGGCACGAGCGACATACACCTCACCCTGGTGCAGACCCTGGGCATCACCGGCGCGCTGGTGGTGACCACCCCCCAGCAGGTGGCCCTGGCCGACGCCCGCAAGGGCATCGCCATGTTCCGCGACCCCAAGATCAACGTGCCCGTGCTGGGACTGGTCGACAACATGGCCTGGTTCACCCCCGAGAAGCACCCGGAGGAGCGCTACTACATCTTCGGCCCCGCCGAAGGCCCGGAGAAGATGGCCGCCGAGCTCGACATCCCCGTGCTGGCCGAGATACCCCTGGTGGCCGCCGTGGGCGACCACAACGACGCCGGCACCCCCATAGCCCTGGGCGACAGCCTGAGCGCGCAGTATTTCCGCCACCTGGCCCACATGACCGTCGANGCCATNGAGCGCCGCAACGCCACCCTGCCACCCACCACCGCCGTAAACGTCCACAAGAAATCCAATGCCTGAAATACTCATAATCAACGGCCCGAACCTGAACCTGACCGGCCGCCGCGAGCCCGCCATCTACGGCACCCGCAGCATGGACGACATCCTGGCCGACGTGGCCCGGCACTTCGAGGGCCGCGCCCGCATCACCACCTTCCAGAGCAACCACGAGGGCGAAATCATCGACCGCCTGCACGCCGCCGGCTTCGGCGCCGTCGATGGCATCGTGCTCAACGCCGGCGCCTACACCCACACCTCCCTGGCCCTGGCCGACGCCATCGCCGCCATCGACACCCCCGTGGTGGAGGTGCACATGAGCAACGTGGCCGCCCGCGAGCCCGTGCGCCGCACCTCCATGATAGCCCCCGTGTGCCTCGGCACCATCGCCGGCTTCGGCCCCGCCGTCTACACCCTCGCCGTCGCCGCCCTCCTCTCCCGCCCCTGATCGCACTGATACAAAAGACGCTATGTTTGCCGGTGAATTCGGACGCCGGCCATAGATGGTATAGGTTTTCTTAGCCATAAGGCTCTCCTAAAATAGCGAGGCGACCCCGGTTTCGGAGCCGCCTCTCGCACTATTTCAGTGTGAGCGGAATGCTTATTGCTGGCGAGTTGCTCCTCAGCAGAGCTCGCTTCCCCTTGGGCATTCCGGTGCGAAATTACAAAAAAAATTGGCGTTCGGAAATAAAGATGTAAATTTGAATAATAGAAATGAAATAACAAAC